>Ga0228711_1002480_pt1 | contig 28410 bp, 10 predicted proteins | sample MedpolnodulmetaG_2_FD_177996 | JGI IMG/M metagenome (GOLD analysis project Ga0228711, IMG submission 177996) | Root nodule microbial communities from Medicago polymorpha collected in Santa Monica, California, United States - brown nodules | ecosystem: Host-associated > Plants > Roots > Nodule... | reverse complement strand
GTCTCATACTAGTTGTAGTATTGAGCAATTGTAATTTGAGATTACATTTTAGTGAACTCTCCTTGGAAGTGCAAGGGGGACAGGACTACTTCCGGTTTGTGGAAGGAACCTATATAATTGTTTTGTGTCTTTCTTCTCTCTCTGTGTGTGTTTTATCCGCTGCATCTTAGATTCTGATTATCACTTCAAAAGCTGAACTTTATCTGCTTCTGAACAGTGACTTCAGTAGGAGAAAACGAAGAAAAATCAAACACAATTCACCCCCAAGTATTAACACAACTCATATTTCAGTGACACATTTCACATAAACCTTATTTCACATAAATCACATTTTACAAATGTCACATTTCTCATAAATCATATTTCTTACAATTGAATTCACCAAACCACATTTTTCGCATAATCATATTTCATATAGAGAAGTTATAGCAACACGCTCTATCAATCTCCAACGCATACTTTCTATGACATTCTTTTTGATTTGTTAAAGTTTACATTGGTCACCCTAAATCATGTGAGTCTCTTAAAAATTTAGTGAGGTTCGTATGAATTTTAACCGATCAAAAAGAGTGGGTTAAAAAATGTGTGCTATAACTATTCTTTTCGCATAATATTTTCCATTATTGATTCAATCACTTGCTATAAAACCTATTTAAGATTTCATATATTTGACGCGTATGAGTAACATCACAACTTACACAAAGTTGCCATGTTTACTCATCATAACAACCTTGCCAATTATATGACTAATCAACACAACACTTTAATATCATATATATGATGGTCCAATTAAAGCGTCATCAAATAACAAGACAATATTAGTGACAATAATAATTATATTCCACTTATTAAATCACATTTAATATTATTTCACGCTCAATCACAATTTACAATACTCCCTCGGTCAATTATAAGAAAAAAAAATATTTTCACACTTATTAAGAAAACTAAAATATTGTAGTTTGCAGTATAGATTCTTATGTTATCCTTGGAATAAGTTTCATAGAAAAATGTAAAAACAATTTTTATTGGTTATTAGTTATAGAGAAAATGAAAGAGAGAGCATAATGAATGCAAATTGCATTTAATTTCTCATTGGAAAAGATGATTTTTTGAAAAAACATAATTAAATATGATAAAAGTTAGTATTTTTTGCTTATAAATTGAGACAAAGAAAATGAGTATTTTTCACTTATAATTTAGGACGGAAGGAGTACATTTTCAAGGTTCACGTATTTAACATGTTCATGTAACAACATGCATATCAATTATTAGCACAACAATTCAACATATTTCATTCAGCAAAGCAATTTCATTCAAAAAAATAAAAACAGTAAATCAACCGGTAACATATCACAACCTATAATCCTATCTAAACCTATTTTAATTCTCAAGGTTACCCAAATCTGACCCATTTGGGTTGATTTAGTGGTATTGACTTGAGATCTGAGAGTGCGCTCCTCCTCAAAGTTTAAGTTCGATTCACCATGTTGTCAATTTAAATGGACTAATTTAATTTTTTCAAAAAGAAAAGGTTACCCAAATCTTAAGAATATTCAATTAAATTATTAATAGGGATGAATCAGTGACAAACTCCACACAAAAATAAAAAATAGAGAATGTCTTAGACAAATTCACACATAGATTGATTCCTTTTTGTGAATGTTGAGGCTTGTCATTCTCGCAAACTTTTTGCACAAGTAGTTTGAGTTCCTATTGCAGGCAACGTAACACGGTCAAAATTGAAGTTGATGGAATCTCCTTCAACAATCCTATAAATCACGTTTTGAAGCCATTGTGCCCAATAGTTATGGTGGTTAGCTATTGTTTCCTCTAGTTTCATTAAGATGGCTTCTAGTTTACTTGCCTGGCTCTATGTCATTTGGAAGTTATTTTTCCTGCCCTATTTAGTTTCTCGCGTGTTCTATATGCAGTTTAGATTATAGAATTCCGATAACATAAGTATCCTATAAAATCTTCTGAATCATATTAAAACATTTTAGATTTTAAAATCAAAACAGAGGATACGAGAAACACTGAGAAACTCATAGATGGATAAAATAACCTCTCTTGTCATTTACAATGGTCTTTGCCTGGCAATGACTTAAGAGTGTGTTTGGATGGGGGAATGTTTTGAGGGAATTTAAATACTTTGATGTGAATTTGTTTGGATAATAATTTGAAGAATTTTCAAATGATAAAATTTTATGAAGTATTTTGTTCAAGTTAAATTAAAGAATTTCAAATGACACCTAAAAATTAAGAATTTCAAAATTCTTTCAAATTTCCCAATTACCTTATCCAAACACACTCTAAGAGTTTGTTCGTAGTTCTTCCCTTCACCCATATGCTGCCTCATAAATCTCCCCAAACATTTTGACATAATTGTCCATTTGACATATAGTTGTCCTAAAAGTGTATTTTTGTTTTATTGTTGTTTGTTTTTTCCTTTCCTCCTCATAAAAAAAATTATATACTAATTATCTATTGGTAGTTTACATTGATTTTTTAGAATAAATTTTTTTTTAAGGACAGTTTAAGTGGTTATTTTACTTTTTAAGTCTTAATAATGATATAAAATCACTACAAATTATCTAAATAAATCATACTACTACTACGGGAAGTTGAAATATCTTTCCCATTATCACAACACACAAGATGCATTTTTGTTTCTGTTTTGAAGGCGGCACAAAAGATGCATTTGTTAAGCTTGAAATAAGTTTTTCATTCATTTAAAAGAAAGAAAAAAAGTACAACCAGAAATAAAAAGGAAAATAACTATTTTGGTAGGAGAGCTAATCAGAGAAAAGAAATGCATGATATTTTTTTTGATACAAAAGCATGAGGTAAGAGAGAGTCTTGGTAAAAAAACGAGACTTAATTGTAATTTGCGTCCATTGTTTTTATCATTTTATGTATTTGGTCTTCCTATGTTAAATCTGTCATTTTTGTTCATTCCATTGTATTTTTTAACTAAAAATTAGTGATAAAATATGTTATAAATAATTTGATATACGATACAATGACGAGAAAACATCAACTTCAACAATTGTAAGAAAAATCTTTTAAAATTTCATTTAAAACATTTCATATTTCTATATTTAAGATCAAATATTTGATAGACACCAAAGCAATCAAATTTTAAAATAAGAGAGTCGCTATTGCAACAAAAAAAAAAAAAAAAAAAAAAAAAAAAAGACTAAGAGAAAGTCACTATTAATTAATAACTCTAGCATTAACTTTAAACAAACGTTAACATGTGTTTCAAGACACATATTAAAGAATTCAACATAAAAATATTATCTTAAAAATTGTTCATTCAACTTTTTAAAGTCAAAATAATATACTTTCAAGGTAAACCTTCTATTTATATGATTTTAATATACGTGTTAAGAGTATAAGTTAGCAAGACCCTTAATTTTATTGTATAAACATGAAATCTTAAAGTGCGTTTCAAGTAGAGTTGATAATAGGATAGGCTGAGCTAGACTTTACAAGACCTAAGTTTGACTTGTAAATTTTGTTTAAGATCTAACCTTGACCTATGACTTGTAATAGACTTGTTTTTAGGCATGTGTTTGACCTTATAAAAACCTGATATGGCCTAATAGCCTGTTTAAAAATGTATTTTACATGAACATCTTTAAAGAATGAATGTGGTCTAAGAACTACTCGTCAATAATTTGAGACTAAACTCTCATCTGATATTTAAGAACTTCACTATATATTATATCATATTTAAATTCTAGTTTATAATAATACATCTAAACATGCGAAAAATTAATGTATACTAATAAACTTAAGTTATCGAAAGTGTGAACAAATTTATAATTTAATTCAAAGTACAAAATATAATATAATAATAAATAATATTATTCAAATTTACTTAAGTATGATGATTTGGTAGGGCCTAAGAGGCTTTTTTATTGGCATGTGATCAGACATTTTAAGCTAAATAGGTTTCTAAAAATGCATAGGTCTTCTCTATTTAAGAGGAAAAAAAAGTCTACTCTGATCTGACTATCGTAAGCTACGTTCGTAGGCCCTTGTAGATCGATATGATCTCTTCTCATCCCTAGTTTTAAGATTCGATGATTTCTCTAGGTATAACAACTTATGTTCAATGTTTATGTTATAGTGGATTAGTGGTCTCTTAATCGTATACAAAATTTCAATTTGTTAAGAATGGTCATACTAACAAGTGTCTTTAGAATTAAAATTAGAAATGAATGATAAATAATACTCCCTCCGTTCTTTCTTAAGTGTCGTTTTAGAATTTTAACACAAAAATAGCGAAGTGTATTTTTGCACACTTTTTTCATATTATACCCTCATGTTAATCCACTAATAATTTCCTATTTTTTTGCACACACTTTATCTTTTCAATAAATTTAATATGTAAATTGTTAGTTACTACTCTCTTTCTCAACAAATTCATATTTTTTTGCGCTCTTTCATAACAAACAATTTTCAATTTTCTAAATATTGTGCATATCTCTTGAAGTTTTGAACAATTACTACTCATGTTATTTATAGAAATTTAAATCTTCATGAAACTACTATCATAGGTAACAAAATTTTGTTTAAATTTGAAGATAACAAGAAACAAACTTTGTTTTAAAACAAAACAAACAAACTTTGTTTAAAAAAACGAACTTTAATTTTCCAAATATATAACATTAATTATTTTAATTGAAAAATATAAGAATAATTGGCAAATGGTATAATTGAAAAATCATATCCTTAAAATACCAAAATGATTGTTAAATAGGAACGAAAAATTCACCTTAAAAATACACTTAAAAAGGAACGAAAGGAATACTTAATCCCTGAATTCTTCCTCACGTAGGGAGTGTGTATAAAAAATTACTTTTTATTATTTCAAAGTATTGAATACACAATTTTTAAGATCAATTTTTCACTTTTAAACTTTTGAAGACATTTTTTTTACTTTTAATAATTACAATTAATTTTGGCGTAATTATAATGATTTTTGTTTAATTAGAAATAGAAAAAGGAATATTCACGCATGCTGATTTTACGCCGGTGAAGAAAGATATTTATCTATCTAATTTTCTGCGCAACAAAAAGCGTGTTTGGTAAACGAGATACGAAAGAAAACTCATAGAAAAAGAGAAAAAAAAAACAAAAAACGATAACACACTTTTCAAATTTCATTGATTCACCTTTGAAAAAACGCTCTCAAAAATCTTCATCTTCGTCTAGGTACAAAATCCAAACCTCTCCTTCAATCTTATCCGATTCGCATAATCCTAATTTATTTATTTTTTTAAAAGATTTTTTCAGATATTTATTGTTCTTCAGATTTTCAATTTTATTTCAGCTTAGGTTTCTTCGATCTTGCTTATTATTGTGTTTAGATCATAGATCATAATTAATTTAATTAATTCATTTTATGAATCTAATTAATTTCTGATTTTGTTGATTTTTTTTTCAGCTGATTGTGAATTCGTGATTATATAAGAAAGAATCGTTGATTAAGAAGCGTGGTTTATTTTTATTTTTAATTTTGTTTTTGTTGAGCATTGAGAACAACTTGAACAATGTCTGCAACTATGAGAACAGCTACATGGGCAGATTCTGCTGACAATGCAGCTAATGCTTCATCTGCCGCGCGTCCGGTCAAGCCGGCGTATGTTCCTCCGCATCTTCGTAACCGATCAATGGCTGCTCCGGCCGAGCCACCTTCTTTGGTGGCTAATGATAGGGGTTTGGGTAATAATTGGGGTAGTTCATCGAATTTTAAGCAGGATTTTGGGGCTGGGAGACAAGTAGGTGGAGGATATGGTGGTGGTGGTGGGTTTGGTGGGTTTAACAGAGGAGGAGCGGGGAATGGGAGGGAGCGTGTGGGTGGAGGCGGAGGAAGACGTGAGGTGAATCCATTTGAGAACGATGTTGATGAACCGTTTACTGAGCAAGAGAATACAGGGATTAACTTTGATGCTTATGATGATATTCCTGTGGAGACGAGTGGGGAGAATGTTCCGCCTCCGGTGAATACGTTTGCGGAAATAGATTTGGGTGATGCGTTGAATCAGAATATAAAGAGATGCAAGTATGTGAAACCGACACCGGTTCAGAGGTATGCTATACCGATTTCGCTTGCTGGGAGAGATTTGATGGCTTGTGCTCAGACGGGTTCAGGAAAGACAGCTGCATTTTGCTTTCCGATTATAAGCGGAATCCTTAGGGAGCAGTATGCTCAAAGACCACGTGTGGCACGGACTGCTTATCCTCTTGCACTTATCCTGTCCCCTACTCGGGAGCTCTCTTGTCAGGTCGGGGTTTTAATACGAGTTTCTGATTTCATAATCTGTATATGACTAGGTTATCTGTATCTCAAAAACCAATATTTTGTTTTTCTTGTTTCAGATACATGACGAGGCCAAGAAGTTTTCTTATCAAACTGGGGTCAAGGTCGTAGTTACTTATGGAGGAGCACCGATCACCCAACAGGTTATTTTCCACTACATGCAATGTTTGTTTGCGTACTTTTTCTTTTTGATTGAGTTTTGGTAAGGAACAGAAAACTTCAAACAAACTTATATTATTTGATTTCAGTTGCGGGAGCTTGAGAGAGGTGTTGATATTCTGGTGGCAACTCCAGGACGATTAGTGGATTTGCTTGAGAGGGCTAGGGTGTCATTGCAGATGATAAGATATCTAGCTCTTGATGAAGCAGATCGGATGCTGGATATGGGTTTTGAGCCTCAAATAAGAAAGATAGTTGAACAGATGGACATGCCTCCTCCAGGCATGAGACAGACGCTGCTGTTTAGTGCAACATTTCCCAAAGAGATACAGGTAATTTGTTACTTGTACTCAAACTGTCTGACTTGTTATTTTTTGCATGATGATCTGTCCTCCCTGAAACATTTTTGTGTTTTTTAAGTAGCTAAATTACCCATTTATTGTAAAAAGTATGTTTCTGGCATTTCTATTTGCTGTTGTTTCTTTAATTTGAAATTGGTATAGGAAGTGTTTTTAACGTCACTTCTGTACTCGTGGAAATTGAGATTGCCATAATTTAGATGTTTGAACATACTTTAAAGTTTAATAGCTACAGAAGACTACCCCAATAATAGCCAACCTTGAGAGTAGGGGAAAACTAGTTTTTGATTTAAAAGGAGAGCACAATTTGTTTTATTTAACTGTGGAAATCCTGCTCTGTCATGGACATGCATGAAACAATTTTAGTAAGTATCCTACTATACATACAATACGTACTGCGATACGATACGTAAACACCCATCACCGGTACGTATCTTACTATGTATTGCAAAACACCCGGTTGGTGAATATGGTAAAGGTCTAAAACCTCCTAGTTATCTTGGAGTTATGTTTGGTTTTGATTGAATTAAGGATGTTTTATGTTATTTATTTTTGTTTATGACTTGATTTTTGAAGTATTTTGGAGTTTATATATGATATTTTAAGTCATGTTCTTTTTTTTTGTTAATGTATCTTTCGATACATGATTCAAAAAAGTGGTCGAACAAAACACGATACGTATCTCGATTTGACTACCATGAAACTGAGTCTTATTCATGTTAATCTTTACTAATTTTGGAGGAAGGGTTACTACTATAGTGTAAGGATTGAACAGGTACGACTTAATAAGACATCTTTAGCTCATATGCTTCTCATACTTCATCTTCCGTGTTTAGCAACAACATATTCTAATAATCCTCAAGGAAAGTGTAGGCGTGAATTTGGTAGTTCTCTTCTTTTCAGACGACCATACTCTTATCAATCTATAGAAACCTCAATCTGGATGGCCTTAATGTTGGCAGAAAAACAAAAACCCTTCTTCTGTTGCTAACTTTTGAATATTTGTTTTTTCGTGCTGACAATGAATCCTTATAGTTGAAGAAATAGTTCTTTTTGGAGAAAAGTCCATATTCAAAATTTGTCTCATTGAGATGGAAAGCGGATGCTATATGTCAATTGTGCTGTTATGTAGACTAATATGGTTTTCTTAACCAAATTGTTTTAAAATAATATTGTTACATATTACGAGTGGCACTTGATTTTGAAAAATGACATACTGATGCCTATAACCATGCTTCATTCATTTGGCAGGTGCAAACAATGACACTGCTTAATTTGTTGCTTGTCGACAGTTGACTGGAAATATTGTAATATGTAGCGAGTGTGTTTTTGAAATAATTATAGTCAGGATTAAATGATGGTGATGTAGTTTTGGGGATATGTTGAAGTTTTTATGGTGATATTTTCACATAGTAATTAAGATACTCATGTTTGACCGTGTTTGACTCTGAAATGAGTCATAGAAACTGTTTGCTTAGGATTATTCTTTGTATGTGAGATAGACATTCTATATAATTAACAGTGTTTGGTTTGTTGACAAGTGACAATCATCTTGTAATCAGCTAGTTTCAATTTATCTTTGCTTCATGATTGATATAATAATGATTATGATGTCCCTTCATTTGAATGCACTGCAGAGACTTGCTTCAGATTTTCTTGCTAGTTATATCTTTCTGGCTGTTGGAAGGGTTGGTTCAAGTACCGATCTAATTGCTCAAAGAGTAGAATATGTGCTGGAGTCTGACAAGAGAAGCCACCTCATGGACCTTCTTCATGCTCAGAGAGAAAATGATGTGAATGGCAAGGTAATTGTCACCTCTGCATACTGCTGCTATTCAAACTTGTACATGTGTTGGCCGTACTTTACATTTTGTTAGTGAAATTCACTAATATTCAAAAACTATGCTGCACTGGAACAGTCGTTTATTTAAGAGTACGAAGATTTGTGGTTTTGTCACACTCAATTAAGGATTTTTTTTGTGGTTTTTGCAGCAAGGTCTGACTTTAGTGTTTGTGGAAACGAAGAAAGGTGCTGATGCATTGGAACACTGCTTGTGTGTTAACGGGTTTCCTGCAACTTGCATTCATGGCGACAGAACACAGCAAGTGAGTCTGTTTAGCTAATTAAAGTTTGTGTTTAATATTAAACATGTCAGCATTATGATTACATTAAAATAATTACATATTTTCTTGATTTGTTCTGTGTTTCTTTGTTGTTCCTTTTTATTAACATCTGATATTTCCTTGTGCTTTTAAGTTCTACATTCTCAATGAGACTTTAATGGGGTTAAAATTTGAGAAATTTCTCGATGTTCAAATTTTAAAAACTCATTTTTGTCAGTTTATACTGCCATAGAAATGAGATTTGGCTTCTTTTATCTAATTTCCCCCCTTCCAAAAGAAACTTCTTTTGTTTTCACTATAGTTGAAATGACAGGTTCCATATTACCATGAAAGCCCATCTCTTTCACCATGTTATTTTTTTTCTTTCTTTTTTAATATATTAAATTTCTAAGTAAATTTTTTATTTGATTTTTAAATTTTTAAGATATAAAACTGTCTTGCTGTCATTTAACTAAATCCTATTGAATTTTCTTAGCGCATCGGATATGTAGGTTACTTTCTAGTACTCATAATGTGTTCTTTCCATTAAACCATAGAACCGATGCTTCGAAATTTCAATTTGCGTTTTTTCTTTTTTGGGTGCATGGTAGTTGTTTTTTAGTTGTTGTCAACCATGGTTTCATGATGTTCCATTGTTTTGTGGGAATTGAATTACTCTATGGTTGCTGCTTGTTGAAATCATTACTTGATTTGCCATTAGTTATTAAATTCTCTCAAGCTTTCCCAATATTGTGTTCGGACTTTTGAACTAAAAATTGTGTGCAATGTAATTGTTCTGTTGCAGGAAAGAGAACAAGCATTGAGATCATTCAAGACTGGAAACACTCCAATTCTAGTGGCAACGGATGTTGCAGCACGTGGTCTGGATATTCCACGGGTAGCACATGTGGTAAACTTTGATCTTCCCAATGACATTGATGATTATGTGCACCGGATAGGAAGAACAGGACGAGCTGGTAAAATGGGATTAGCAACAGCCTTCTTCAATGACAGTAATTTGTCAATGGCTAAACCACTGGCTGATCTGATGCAAGAGGCAAATCAAGAAGTACCTGCATGGCTCACCCGTTATGCAGCAAGGACTCCTTATGGTGGTGGTAGAAACAAGCGGACTGGGGGAGCCCGGTTTGGTGGCCGTGATGTTAGGAAGGAGAGCTCGTATAATAAAGGAAATGATTACTATGGTGGAAACGGTGGTGGTTATGGTGTTCCTGCCAGTTATGGCGGAGGGTATGGTCAAGGTGTAACTAGTGCTTGGGATTAGGTTAGTGCGACATCGCTAATTGACTCTCATGTTGGGTGTACATAAAACTTCAGACTTAAACGTTGTAAAGTTGTATTTTCTCAACCATGGTTTTCCTAAATCCATGCATTCCTCACTACAGGAAATCTTTGTCAATGATCCACAACTGGTTTGCTTTTGCTGGTTAGGCACATAGGTTTGAGATTCTGTAGAAGAGGGAGAATGTAAACTATATTGTTTTGGAGACTCAAGGGAGCAGATTATACTGCTGTAGTATGTGGTGTTTTGATTTTGATAGGGTTCTTAGCTTTTGACTCGGGAGTTAACTCTAATTAGCATGCACATACTAATTTGATTTTTCTGTCAACTGATCATATCCCTACACTTCATTAATAATTACCTAATATTGTTTTTCCTTTCCTAGAAGGATAGATAAAACCAATTTCATCCCGGTGGCTATATGTAACTTAATAGGTTCTTCTGATGGTGTGTTTTTTAGACAAAATGATGAACACCATTTCTTGTCTAATTCTGTAAGAGGTAACAGGAGTTGGAATATTATAGGAAACTTGAGAGCAGCATGTGAAGTGATTTCCCTAACAAGAATTTAGGTTGGTTGTTAAGAGTTTAGGTTGTAAAAGCACTTTTGATTTTGAAATTTTTATGTGTATTAGTAACATTAGCTTGCCTTTTAAAAGTCACCGCTGAATAAATATATATTATTTAAATTAGTCATTATCATTTTTTTACGAGAAAATAAGCTTCATTCAAATATATTATTTAAATGTGTCATTATCATTTTTTTTTCCAGGCAAATAAGCTTCATTCAAATCTATTAAACTACGAAAGTATAGTCAAGTATAAAGTTAAAAGTACTTTAACAAACTAACCTCTTAATTGTTACAACCAAACTAAATTCTTAAACATTGGTCAATGATCAGTATTATTGTTATTGTTCACTCATATTTACAAGAGTAAATTACAATCCTCTCTCCTCAAAGATGCTTGAATTACACTCCCCTTCCCTCTTATGTTAAAATATACACATTGCTCCCTTGAAAAATAAAAGTTATACTCCCCTCCTCTACAAGATGTTTGAATTACAGTCTCTCCTTTAATAATTAAATATGCACTACACTTTAATCTATTTTAACATAAGAATTTTTTTAATGATATATACTAATTTTGAACCACCATTTAAGAAAAATAATTTCATTTTTTTATAGTTTAAATGCCAATGATAATTAAAGTTAAATATTTTGCTATTAATTTTATAATTTAGAGTATAAAATTAACTTTTAAATAACCATATTTTATTGTCTTTAGTAATTTTTCACATATTTAAATTTTATTTTGAGTTGCTTCATATTTTATAATAGGGTTTAAAATTATATGTTAATCTAATTGTGAAAAAAATAACCAAAAAATATGTATTCAAATTTTGGTTATATTAAAATAGATCCGCAATACTATTTATTTTCGAAGTGTGTTACATTATTATTTTTTTGCTAGATTATTAGAAAATAAAAAAAATCATTGAGGGAGTAAAGTGTAGATTTTAACATAAGAGGGGAGGGAAATGTAATTCATGCTTCTCTTAAAGGAGGGAATTGAAATATTTTCTAATATGTTTTGAATAAGAGGGGAGGGGAGTGTATATTTTAACATAAGAGGGGAGAGGAATGTAATTCAAGCATCTTTAAGGGGGAGTGTAATTTACTCTATTTACAATAGTTGATCTTAAAATAACCAATTCAACATGTTTACTAGGAGGTTAGTCCGTAACTTTGGTCTTTTTCCTTTGAATGTTTTAAGGTTTTTTTTATAGAATAAGGTTTATGGCATATGAACCTTTAACCTGTTTCTTGAAAATGATAAAGTACGGTTTAAAATAGAATTTCAAAAAGATTTGGAACTAAGCTATAAGTTGCTTGGCATTTAAATAAGGTTTTTTAAATAATATACATTTTTATCCTGGTATTTATTTATTTTTTGATACGAAATTAAAGAGAAAAGAAAAACAGCAAAAAAAAAAAACTTAGTTTTTTTTCTTTTGCGGTGGCCGGGGTTTGAACCCAGACCTTTCATATTTTATGCATTGTCCATACCAACTGAGCTAAGCTCACGAGGACAAACTTTAGAGAACCAAGTTTTCATAGAGTTGTGGAAAATAGGTCTAAGATACCAATGAGAGAAGAGAGGCGGACGATTAAGTTATTGTTAGAAGAAACTCCCAACTTAACTAGGAAGTCTACAAAACTATTTTTTTCCCACAAATAAAATACTATTTTATTGATGTCATTTAAAAAAATAAACATAATTTCAAATTTGTTACAATACAAAAATGCAAAAATACCTCCTTCAAAAAAAAAGGGCAAAAAATATCTGATCTTATATTTTAATCAAAATCAAAATAATTTGAATTAAAATTTTATAAAACTAATGTTTGTACTCTTTATACACTAGCATTTAGGTACCCTCTATGCAAGTGTTGAGCCTTCGAAATTTTATATAACCAAAAAAAAAAAAAACGTTAGTTACGCAAGTTGAGGTTGGAAATCAAGCATGGAGGAAAGAACATCAGCAACAGAGACAAAGAACGACGATGTTTGGTGCAGAGAAACAGTACCGAAGGTTTTAAAACTCGTATGTTCTTCCACGAATCTGAATCACACTGACCTTGTTTCTCTTCTTCTCGTTAGTCCATTCCTTTATCGCACCCTTCTCGATTCTCAACCACTTTGGCAAGTGAGTTTTTCACCTCATTCTTCACTTTTCATTTTTTATCTTTTCAATTAATTAATCATTCTTTTTCTTATTATGATTATTATTATTATCAGTCACTCAATTTTCGTGAGCTAAATAATGCTGGGAATCGCCTTATAGCTGCTCTTTCTCTGGTACGTAATACTAATCCACTTCACTTTCATTCAATTGATTTTCAGTTGTGTTTTAGTTCCGCCGTGACGAAATTTGATTTTGAGTGAATTGATTGCTTCTTCGTGTAGCCTAGATATCGCCATGTGAAGGAGATTAACCTTGAATTTGCACGAGATGTTGAAGACGCACATCTCATACTTATTAAAGATAAAGTAACATATATCTTTCTTATTTTTTATGATGTAGAGTATAGATTGAATGTGATTCTGACCAAGTAATTTTAAGCATTTCTAGTGTTTTGATTCTCTTCGAAGCTTGGAGTCATTAAATCTGAACGTCTGCCAAAAAATATCGGATATAGGAATTGAAGCAATAACCAGTTGTTGTCCTCGGCTAAAAACATTTTCCGTCTACTGGAACGTGAGGTACTTTGAAAAATTTCTTAATGTGCCATGTTTGATACTTTGATTTAGCATTTGAAAATCTTACTTTGGATTTACAAGTCAATCCTTAGCAACAATACTGAAATATGACTTTTATTTCAGGGTAACTGATAATGGACTATTACATACAGCGAGGAACTGCAAACACATTGTTGATTTGAATATAAGTGGTTGTAAGGTACGCGATGCCGTAGTTGTTATTTTGTACACTTAGGTTATTATCATTACATGTATCATACATTGTGTGTATATTTAGTTTATTTTTTTGATCGGAAAATGTCGGTGGTTAGTATGGAAAATTGTTAGCAGCAAGGATGCAACCCTGAACATCCTTCTTAATACTCCTTCCTGGGGGTCTGTGTGAATATTTAGTTGATGCATCCCTATATTGATTGTTAAAAATGTAGTTTTTGCACTGAGTTGAAATTTTCAGACTTTTAACTAATTTTGAAAACTTTTAACTAAAATCAATTTTGAAAATCAAGTTCATCTAAAATCAAGTTTGCTAACGCTGAGTCAAACACATAATGGTTTAGTTTAACGTCTAGAAAGGAATTAAAAAGAAAAGTGCTGAAAATATTCAGTTCATGAGATGTTATATTTATACAATTAAATGTGATTTTAATACATATTCAGCATTTACTACGATTTTCATCACTAAAAATACACCATTTAATTTTTAGTCGTACCTAGCATGCCTGAATCACAAGGAAGGTCTTATCAGTTGACATTAATGCTTACCTGAATATACCAATGTTGTACTGTACAATAAAAACCTAAATAACTATGCAGAAAATTGTGTCTGTGAAGTATGTTGTGTGCACTAGAATTCTGAATCATCTTCTCAGAAAATAATAGCATTTTTTTATTTATTTTAAATATGGTACTTGTGTTTTCTGAACAAGTTGCTTTGATATGATAATTGCAGAATATTTCAGACCGAGGTGTACAGTTAGTTGCCGACAATTACCCGAAACTAGAGTCACTAAACCTGACAAGGTATCTCTCTCATTTGGTTTATTGAAGATTCTGTGAGATCTAATACATTATGAGGTTGTAAATATGATTACTCAAATCATGAATTATACGGTTTTAACCCTTTTGCATCAGCTGTCTGAAATTGGTTGATTGACTTTGCTACTTTTGATGCGCTTTATAAAGGAGTAGATCAATCATATCGAGATTCCAAACAGACTATTAAGATGATAAAAGGAACATTGGGGGTGAACTATACCTCTTTCTGGTACATCGTTAGGATATAAGGTAAAGAGACGTTAGTTAAGGACAATAGGCATGGTTAGTTGATTAGTTAGAGGTGATTAGCTTATATAATAAATAGGACACAAGTAGAGATGGATAGCATTTTTTAAAGTGACACTAACAGTCATGTTACTTCCGTCTTCATGGGAATTTGAACTCTGTCCCTCGAGGTTACAAGACCAAGCGCTTACCACTATTTAGAGTAGTGGGCAGAAGGGAAACCCTTGGACAAAACTCTTCTCTTCTCTCCTATTCTCATTCTTTCAATAAAATTGTGTTTTTCTATCCATTTCTTTCAATTTTCTATTCTTCTGGTTTCCTAATATATATAACATAATTTCACACCTAGGTGCGTCAAGTTAACCGATGTGGGGCTGAAGGAGTTGTTGCAGAAATGCCTATCCCTTCAGAGTTTGAATCTATATGCAGTGTCTAGGTAGGCACTAAAACTCAACATATTTATGTTCAAGTTGTCTTATCCTGGAATTTGGATTAATTCACAGCGTTACCCATGTTCAGTTTCACAGATGAAGCTTACAGGAAAATATGCCATCTGACATGTCTCACGTTTTTGGATCTCTGTGGTGCCCAGGTAAAATCTTCGTTTTCGAAAATTTCTCTGCAAAAACCTATCTAATGCGAGTCCGGATTTGCTCCCTTTATCTACCTTCGTTTACTGTCCTTTTATGAGAGAGATAGACACAGGTGGACGATTAGTGGGACCCATTAGTGGGGTCCACTTCTTAAAATGGGTCCCACTAATCTATCACTTGTGTCTATCTCTCTCATAAATAGACAATAAATGGGGGGTGAATAAATGGAGCAAATCTGAACTCATCTAATGCATATTGATAATTGAACTAAGTTTGGGCTTGCAGAATCTTTCAGATCAAGGACTTCAGTGCATTTCAAAATGCAAGAACCTTGTTTCCCTCAATCTGACTTGGTAAATTGATTATCAATTTGAATATCCGTGTATCTCATTTTATGATAAAAGTAATCAAGCTGTATCTAATTTTACGTTATAGGTGTGTACGTGTGACTGATGAGGGGGTTATAGCCATTGCACAAAGCTGCACCTCTCTTGAATTTCTAAGGTATATCATAATTTGAGAAGTTTTAGCACTTGGATATTTGATACTGGATCACACACTCTTTGACTTCAAAAATGTTTTGTTGGCCTTGTCGTATATGTGTGTGTGTGTGTGTGTGTGAGCGCGTGTTTGTGTTTCCCATGAAATTGAATGTTCACTTTTTTATTTCAAGAAAGGGCTTTGAAATGTCCCCTACACCGTTTCCGGCTTCTGCACTGATATTCTGAGTTTTTTCTTATGCAGATGTCCAAAACCCAATGCAATATTGCAGCTAATTTTTTCAGACACCAACATATTAGAAACTTGTACTAATCATACTGGCACAAAAACTTAAATGTGAACATGAACTTAATTTAACTTTTTGAATGTGAACTTATTGTGCCCCCACAACTTAAAATTTATGGGTCTGTCCCTGCTGTATACTATCTGTCTTTCAGCTCACCTGAGCACAAGATTCGGATTTCGTATACTTCAATTATATAGGGACCTGGTTCTCTCTTGTTTGATGTAATTTAACTTGGTTCTGACTTGGGGTAGGAGGGCCATGACCAAAGTTGGTTTTAAACTATGTTGTCAATAGCGGGAAATAGCACTGCTATCATAGTGATGCCTCACATCACGGTGGGTGGCTGCCATCACATGCGGCATCGAGTCCCGTAGCAGTCCTTACAGCCGCATTTGCGCTGTGATTTTTGGGAACAGATCATGTTTACATGTCACTATTCCCGCGCAAAGGGTTTTCACGACACGATGAAGTAATTTGTGTTATCATACACACACACACACACACTTGCATAGATATGCAAACTGAATGGATTGTGTCCAATTATTTTTTCTCATGTTTTATCCTGTTTTCCATCTCACTTTTAAACATTTTTCTCACATTTTTTATATCTCATCTTTTTTATGCAATGGTCCAAATTTTACTTATCTCTCATGTCAATGGAGAGAATCCTTTTTACAGTGCAGCTTGACGTAACTCAATATTAATTATTGTACTAGACTCACTTCTTGTCTAATGTGTTGAACGGTCATATTTGCAGCTTGTTCGGAATAGTTGGCGTGACCGATAAATGTTTGGAGGCACTCTCGAAGTCATGTTCCAACAGCATTACAACCCTTGATGTGAACGGATGTATTGGCATCAAGGCAAATTCCTATTTCAAAGAAGCTCTTTATTATTTTATATGACAGATTACAAGTCTTATATGTTCCATTTGTCTAACAATTTGTGTTTTTTGCTTGCAGAAACGAAGCCGCGAAGAGTTGCTTCAGTTGTTTCCATATTTGAAATGCTTTAAAGTGCATAGTTAATGTGTGGTTAGTGAAATTTTGGTAATAAAAGAAGTCTATTCTTTTTATTTTCACCGGTGGCAAAATAACCTGTAAAAGATGCAAACCTAATCCCAATCGATTATTTTGAGCATCTCATTCTGCCTGCTTTGTGTGTCTTATTTTGCGAATTTGTAATGAAATAGACTTGTCTGTCTTTTGTGGCATGGATAAAACTGGTATCCAAGTAATCTTTTTTACATCAATAGTTACGAAGTTGTGAAGTAAACAAATCAATCGGCATTATCTAAACTGTTTGAGTTTGACAATGCAACTTTTACCCCGGACTTGCAGATTTTGTGTTTGGAAAACACCAAAATCACGGCGTACCAAAAGCTACACATTAGAGTTTCCAAAAATTACAGTGGGATACCTCTAATCTCAGCGGTCGTTCATCCTTTGCGAGCCAAGTACTTTAGAGGCTTTTCAACAAAAACATGGGACACAAACTTAAAGAAACTAAAAACCAACAACAGTAAAGCAGAACATGAGAAGAAGAAAAAGACCATCAAAGAGATAAGATCTCAAACTAGACAACATTAAATAGACCGATTTAGAGTTTGTGCCTCATATTTTTGTTCTTCTTTTCTCTCAGTTTTTATACGAGACTCGCATCATTTTTTTATTAATTTTATGAATTAATTGAATTGGATGGGTGAAGTAGTTTTAAATACTTGAGTTGAAAAAAGAAGAAAAAATAGCATGGATACAAGCAAATTCCTCCTAAGTACTCATTTGCCACAACACACTGATAAAATTCTTGCTTACTCTACTCAAGAAAAATAAAACTTCATTACTAGTAAGAGTTGGGTATAGTGGTATGGGTTAAACTCTCATTATTTCCCACATAATGAGAGCTGAAACTTAAATTTTGACTGAGAGATGTGTCCGATATGCCTTAAATTAGATCACCTCCAATAGAAAAACCCTATAGAAAATAAAAAAAATTCTTTCCATTTTCTTTCCTTATTGTTTTTGTTTTGCAATTTCCTATTGATAAAAAACTCTTCTTCAATATATCGTAATATGATATGCAAAAAGGACGGAAGAAATGTGTTTCATTTATTCCCTCTTCTACCGTTTCTTTAAAATCACTACATTCTCTTCCAAGGTTAATGGTACTTTGAGTCTTTAGTACCTCATCTGATTATCTTCGGTTTTTCCCTAGAGATAGATCTCCCCAAAACATGATACAACTTGTCTTTTAGTAAAGGGAAGATTCAACGTCTGCCATAAATATTTAGGCAGTTCGTAAAATTATTGTTTTAAAGTTAATCGTACTTTGAGTCTTTCAATATAGTGATTACTTGTTTTTTGGTCGGATCAATACACTCACTACTACGATTTTTTTGGTGCAAAAAAATATTCTTTACGCACAATAATAGAGACTAATTTGAATTGAAGACCTCTAATTAAACTGAAAGAGGTCATTTATCAAGTGCTCTTGAGTCACTTACTATTAGATTTTAGTTGTGTTTGTTGTGTTTTTTTTATTGGATTTGCTAACTTTTGATAAAAGTTTCCTAAAAAACAACTTGTAATAAAAGTTTACTCCGTATGCAATAATTAGATGTTTGTAAAGTTTTCACACAGAAAAATGTGTGAAGAGTTACTTTACAATATCCCTAACATATAAATTAAATTCTAATATGATCGAAAACAATAACCAAGCCTCCCTTATTAAGCTGAGACAGTCATATGTAGTGAAATCTTGTTGGTTGTAACTAGTTAGATTAAAGTTATAGTATTGTCCTCTAAATCACTATTCAATGGGTTGTCCTATCATTTTTTGGTTCAATTCATATACTTTGTCAGTGTAATTTTTTTTACACTGTCAATAGATTATTGTGTTTGATTGTAAAGTGACAAAAATTGATTTGAGTTAAATGTAAAATAATCCTTTTTCTTCATGCTACCAAGCATTGAACCCAATGACCTAAAGGTTGAGGGCATAACCTCTAACCAAGAGACCACTTGGGAGCAGGTGAATGTTAAGTGATTTCTATCTGTATTTCATGTAAAAGGGAATTTAACAATGAATTTGAGACTAAATAAAAATCAATGGCAAAGGGAAAAGCTCCAAATTTCAGCTTCAAGTTATAATCAAGAACATTCAAACATGTTAAAATCAATTCTTCACCTTTGAAATCCATTTCGTTATATCCAATAGTGAAGTCAGTTTAGTCTTTCTTCTATTTTTCCCTTAAACTTTTGTGATTACGATATGACTTATGTAAATTAAGTAATCTCATTCATTGATGAGAAAATCAATGGTTTATTCACTTGTTTCACACTCTAAGTTGTGTCCATCCATGATAGTTCAGCAAGAAGATGCTTATACTATTATATTCTCTGACTTTGCATTATAGGATATTGTGAGAAAATCAACTATTTACTGATATCATTGCTTATTACTGATATCAACCAATTTTCAGCTCAAATTGTTCCAAGTAAAATGGAACAGTTTATCATTGCTTATTACTGAATATATATTGCTTACTAACAGTTTTTCAACATGAATTACTCATCTTTCAAAAACAAAAAAAAACATGAATTACTCACACCACTCCATACTCATTTTCAACAGAGTATGAAGGGGCCATGTAAAAGACCTTACCAACATTGGCTTTAAACTTTGCTATTGTGGCGGAGTGTTAACATTGCATCGCTGTGGCGTGGGTGGCCGCCGCCACAGAAAGCATCGTGTCCCGTAAGTGAGTAGAGACAATTGTGACCGCATTTGTGTCATGATGATTTCTTGGAATGGATGATGTTTACGTCTCACTATTCTAGCACAAAGGGTTTTCCAACACAATGAAGGCATGCATTGTTATATGCATCAACTTGCATACATATGCATATTCTTTTTACAGTGGCAGCTTGACATTGTCTCAATATTAATTGTTATCTTAGAATCACTTCTTGATGATGTGTTGCATGGGCACATTTGCATCTTGTTCCGAATAGTTGATGTGCATGGTTGATGTGTGACTTGACGATATTGTCACTGGTTTTAGTTGCTGAAACAGCTATAAGAGAGACATTAAGGAGGGAAGTGAATGAATAATACAACTCGGTATTTTCCATTGATTATAAATTCCTGTATCAGCTTTGCATGCAGACATAGGCTACCTTTTAACAATCTCTTCCACTTCTTGAATCTGTTTTGCTACGTTTGCATTGTCATTTTCTCAAATTAGAACTTCAATTTCTATGATGCGATATATATAGCCGAAGACATTGAAAACAAAACAGAATGGAATTTATAACACTGTGTTACTGACATTCTAACTAATAGTATTTGAACTAATGTTCATGTTTCAGCTGCAGATAGTTCGAAGTTTCTAAGGTCATTTATTGTTTTGGTTAATGCTTACAGAAATTCAGATCTCAATTTTGATACACTGTAATCCAATCATATATACATGTGAAAAAGTACAAGGATAGTTATTATATAATGTTATGTTACCAACTCAGGATTTTCTTATATCTATCTATTTTCATCCATCATGTTCAATCACAATGTGAGGAAAGGTGGACTGAAAGCTAATTGATCTATAACTATCATGACTGAAAGCTCATGGAGTAATATAAGAATCTTAACAAAGTTTCATTTTTAATGTTTCATGTCTTATATTACTATGATGGTTAGGCCAATATAAGAATCTAAGATATATTACCAAAACAATAGGGGAAACAATATTTGACACTATAAAAAACCTTTTTTAACCTTATATGAAAAATATCGTGCTTTTATGTAAACATTTTTTCTTTTAATTCTATTTTTCACTTGATTTTTTTTACCATTTTATCGTTATTTGCCAATAAAAGGAGGAAAACGTTAAGAATTTGGTGGAGAATTAGAGATTTGAGTGAGTTTAGGAAGGTGCCACGTAAATTTTTGTGATGTGGCAAAATTTTCATTGCATGACATTTGATTGATGAGATATCTCCATGATGATTTGTGAATCTATTTTTTGTTGTTCATAGAAAAAATGATAAATAATCACTGAAGCTCACTCACACAACACCGAAACGGAGGGATAAGGGTTAGAACTTCGGTCATGACAATCTAACAGTTTCAGGCTTCAGCATAACAATTTTGAGATAGTTCAAAAATTGTTGACCAGAACACAGTTTTTCAACATTTTCATCACTAAAAGTTCCACCATTCCATTTTCAGTTGTACCAAGCTTGCCTAAATCACCAGGAAGGTCTTATCAGTCGACATTAAAGCTTCACTGAGTATAACTATGTTGTACTTTAATTTGCAATAGAAAAAAAACCTAAATAATACGCAAAAAATTGTTCCTGTGAAGTATGTTGTGTGCACTAGAATTCTCAATCATCTCAACAGAAAATAGTAGCAGAATATTTCAGACAGAAGTGTAAAATTCGTTGCCAACAATTACTCGAAACTAGAGTCAATAAATTTGACAAGGTATCTACAGTGATTTATAGAAGATTCTTTGAAATCCAGTACACTATTAGGTTGTAAACTATATATAGGGTAATTATTTAACTCAAATGATTATATGGTTTTTACTCTTTTGCATTAGCTGTCTAAAATTGTTTGATTGACAGCTATATAGTTTCTACTTCTATTACATAGCAAGATTCCAATCAGTCTATTAAGATGATAAAATGAACATTTGGGCGAATGATTCCTCTTTTCAGGTACATTGTTAGGATAGAAGACAGACACGTTGGTGAAGTTAACGTAGTCTACGAAACACTAAATATATATGAATAATGTAGATGACACTGACACGTTGACACTAGTAATGATTTAAGAAAATAAAAATGATTGAACATAACCACATGTGTATGTGCTGGTGCCGGACACAACTCCAGAAGATGTGAGGATAAAAGATAATAAGGTTACATAATAAATAGGGGACACAAGTGTAGAGGGACGACATTTGTTTGCATAATTTGGGAAAGAGAGAAATTATCAATAATAAAAGTGATGATGGACTGAAACTGTTGTTGCACAAATGCCTCTCTTTCCAAGTTTGAATCTATATGTAGTGTCTAAGTAGACATTGAAACTCAACATATATCTAAGTTCTTGTTGTCTTAACCCGAGATTTGATTAACTCAACATAAAAGATAAATGCCTCTCTTTCACAGATATAGCTTGTAGGAAAATATGTCTTCTGACACATCTCACGTTTTTGGATCTCTGTGCTTCTCAGGTAAAATATTTAGTTTTTGAAGATTTTTCTGCACAAACCTATCTACTGCAGACTGTTACTATAAAGAAGATTGGTTTCCAAAATTTTCAGATCAAGGACTTCAACGTATTTCGAAATGCAAGAACCTTGTATCCCTCAATCTGAGTTGCTAAATGGATGATCAACTTGAATATCCATGTATCGATGCAGAAGCCAAGCTGTGAAGAGTTGCTGCAGTATTTTCATATTTGAAATGCTTTAAAATGAATAGTTAATGTGTGGTTAGTGAAATTTTGGTATGAAAAACAGTCTATTCTTTTTATTTTCAGTGGAAGAAATAGAACCTGTAAAAGATGCAAATCAAATCCCAAGTGACTATTTTGAGCATTTCATTCTACCTGTTTTGTGTGTGTCTTATTCTATGAATTTGTAAGTAAATAGATTTGCATAGCACCAAAATCATGGCATACAAAAACCTACACATGTTTTCAAAAAATTATAGTGGCAGACCTATAAACTCACGATGGCAGTTCATCCTTTGTGGATCAAGTACTTTAGGTTTTCAACAAATGCATAGGTCACAAAATAAAAATAAAAAACTAAAAACCCACAAAACACTAACAATGGCTCCTTTTGATGATGCTTCCTAGTTTCTAGTTCTATGTAAGATGCAATTATTTTCCTGATATATAGTCGAGATTCAAAACAGTCTATTAAGACAATAAAAGGAACCATTGTTGTCAAATATCCGCCATGGCGATTTTTTTAGAGCCGCCATGGGCAATTTGTGAAGGATGACAGCACCATGCATTTGATGGGAAATATGGTGGCTCAAAATGGTGGATTTCTTGCTCACTGCCATGGTCCTCCATCTTCAATCGATAACACTGAAAGAAACATTAGGGTGAATTGTTATACCTCTTTTCTAGTACATTTTTAGGACTTACAATATAGAAGATAAGTAGATATTACTTGATTAGTTACAAATAATTAGCTTACATAATAAATAGGACATAAATAAATAGTGAATAGAGCATTGCGCAGAAGAAAGAACCCTGGAGGAAAATCTTCTCTGTTATTTCCATTCCCATTCTTTCAATAACATTGTGTTCTTTTTATCCATTTCTTTCTTTGAATTTTCTAATTCTTCTGTGTTCCTAACATACATATATCTCATAATTTGACGCATAGGTGCGTCAAGTTAACCGACAAGGGTCTGAAGCAGTTGTTGCACAAATGTCTATCCCTTCAGAATTAGAGTCTCTAATAGACTCTCTATGCAGTGTCTAGGTAGGCACTGAAACTCAACATATTGAAGTTCAAATTTTATTGCCTTAAGATTTGATTAACTAACAAATCATAGCATTACTCTTATTCAGTTTCACAGATGAAGCTTGTAGGAAAATATGCCTTCTGACACATCTAACATTTTAGAATCTTTGCGGCGCTTAGGTAAAATCTTCGGTTTCTGAAGATTTCGCACAACACTATCTATTGCAGACACCACTAATAGAAATAAGTTTGGTTTGCAGAAACTTTCAGATTGAGGACAGTAAATTTCAAAATTCAAGAACCTTTTATCCCTCAATCTGACTTTGTAAATTGATGATCGACTCGAATATCCATCTGTCACATTTTATGATAGTAACGGAGTTGTATCTAATTTTACGCAATAGATGTGTATGTGTGACTGATGAGTGGGTTAAACACATTGCAAAGAGTTGCACCTCTGTTGAATTTCTGAGGTATATCATTATTTGAGAATTTATTTATAACACATTGATATTTGGTAATGGATGGTGCACTCTTCGACTTGGGAAATATTTTATTGGCCTTGTCATGTTACAGATATATGTGCTTCCCGTGGTATATAGTAGAACTTGAATATTCAATTTTTTGTTTCAAGAAGGAGCATTTAAATGTCCCCTACACCATTTAAAGGTTTGCACCAGTGTTATAGCTCGAAAGCTTAAGAAGTTTCATGTAATGTCACCTTCTCTTCATTGTTTTATCTTCTCAATAGCCCACTTTTTATTTCTGTAGCAACACAATCTTCTTAAAGAGAAGAATTGGAAATAAACTAAACGATTCCTTCTGACATATGCACAAAAACTGATATTTTTCTTATGCAGATGTCTCAACCAGTACAGTATTGTGACTTGTCTTTTCAGACATTCAAACATAATTTAAAAACTTATAGAAGAAAAGACTTTCCTCCAACGGCTTCCTTTTTGCCCACATCTCTACCACTCAATAACGCTGGACACTTCCCTTTTGCAGTGTCTAGGTAAAGCATTGAAACTCAACATAGTTAAGTTCAATTCAAGTTGTCTTTATTTCACATCATTCCTATTTTTCAGTTTCACAGATGAAGCTTACAGGAATATAAGCCTTCTAACACGTATTACATTTTTGGATCTTTGTGGTGCCGAAGTAAAATATTTGGTTTCTGAAGATCTTTACGTACAGCCCTATCTAATGCAGACTGATAACAGAAATATGTTTGGCTTGCAGAACCTTTCAGATCAAGGACTATCCTTCATGGATTGATTGATGTTAGCATTGCACAAGATAATGTTGACAAAAACAAAAATCAGAAAAGACAGCAGCCAACACAACAAATCTCAGAAAAGGCACATCTTTGCTTATTTGATAACATTGTTTTAGCTAACTATCCTTCTTAAAAACTATCTCCCCATGCTCTCAAAAACTTCCTTCTTGCTGATTACTAAGAGGTCGTGTTTCTGATATCCTAGTACTTGCCTCCCTTTTTTGTTTTTTTGTAGGTTTTAGCCTATAACACAAACTGTTCAATATCAAAGATGACATTATAAAATGTCAATTAAAAATAAAACATGAAAATACTATGTTAAAGTAAATTCTAAAGTATAAACATTTTCATAACAATAATCGCAAATGAAGATTAATTCAAATTTCAGACCAACGTGGCAATTGATTGAGTAATTTTTTTCAATAAGCCAAATCAAATATTATTAGGAGAAAGAAGTTACACTTGAGCACAAGCATTGCACATGATAATGAGCTACTAATAATGTTGACAGCAACAAAAATCTAATGCCAAGTTTGGTGAGTCTTATCAGCTTTTTAGCTTATCCTAAATCAACAAAAACCATCTTAACTCCTTTAGTACCAAATTTCCACAACCTACTACCAGCAAGTAATCATGTAACAGCTTATTACAAAAAAAAGCAGCAGCCAACACAACGGCTAATTTGTTCTTTAGTTGCAGGCATGATCAAAGCAAATCTACCTCCTAGCATCTCATTATTAACTTAACTACACTGTTGCAAATTGTTTTATAATCATAGTAGATATTTCTTTCAGAATTTCAATGAGCAATGTCTGGGAGCTGGTATAGTCCTATTCAATTTGAGACCAATAAAACCTTATCCTAGGGTAAGATACCAAATATCATTATTTATCTAATTCTAAATACCATTGATCCAATAAATAATATCTACCTATTCAAAAAGAAAGGAACTATGTAAAATTTTGTCAAACCAATCATCTTTTGTCATTGTGATTACTAGTAAGAGATAAAATGGAATTGGAAAGACGACTCAATTTTTCTAACAAATTAATTGTTACGTTGATAATTTGTAATGGGAAAGGCGTATATAGACTATGAAGCCTACATAGACAGACAAATTACTCTTGCAAATGTAGATTAAAAATGTGAATCCTCTGTGTTTGCAAGTAAAGCATAACTAGTAATATCATTCAAGTCTCTTGTGACATGACATGACATAACATAATAATACTTTCTAAATAAAATAAAAAGCAGATCACAACAAACATTAATTTATTTATTACTACAAATTAGTGACTTTAATTCAATCAACAATATTACTGATAGATAACAATATAAGAGATAGCAAAGATGAGACTACACCAAAACAACTCACACTACATATTCCATGTTCCTAGAACTTGGAAGACTCCAGAAATGTGATTTACCATTGCAGTGATACCACCTCTCATGGTAATTATGCATCTCCCGCGGTCAAAGTATGCCTAAAATGGCGATACCAGACTCTCATAGTATATATGCACCTCCCTCCCAAGTATGCCTAAAATAGGATAATCAATCTCTGCATTATTTAAGTTACACAGGACAAGTTTGGAACGCATGGTTCTCAGTAGAAGAACACCATCTTTTGAAACGAACAAGGGCTCATCAAGAGGCTGCCTTGGACAATTCCAGATTAACTTCTCACGAGGGATGATCGTCAATACAGTCCATGACTCAGCAACTCCATACTCTTTCATTATCCACACAGCCAACTGAGTTTCCGAGTGATCACAACACACGCAAAGGCAATTACTCAAAACATACATCATAGAGTTGCAAAATCTGTTACTATCATGTTGAGGAAGCAACACTTCCCCATAAGTCTCTTTCTCAAGATCAACCGAAAGAATCACCGGTTGATTAGAATTAACACCATCTTTCTTAATGATCCAGTTCAAACTGCCACTCACAAACTTCCCCAACCACATACCAGGATTACACGGGAAATTTGGAACTGTTGTCCAAGAATTTTCACCAAAGGTATAAATTCTGGTAACTTTTTCACTAAAATCATCTTTATTAAGTAGAACAACTAACAACTTGTACTTATCGTTAACTTGATCATACCCAAAACCATGATGTCCAATAATCTTATTATCGAACGAAGCAACAATCGGAAATCTATTGGATTTCAAGTTGATAGAAGGATTCCACAATCTGAAATTAGATTGAAAAGAATCATACAAACAAAGCAACCCATTGCACGAACCGAAGATATTGTATTTGTGACTCATGGTTATAGTAACGGGTTCAATAGGGGTTGATGGATTTTCCAACAATGGCTTCATAGGGTAAGATAGGATTTCACGGTCTCCGATTTTGACGGCGGAAGTGAATAACTGTGGAAACGATGTTGAGTTGAGAAGATGGCTCTTTGCGAATTGAGGATTGGAAATTAGGGTTTTCCATGATTTGGAAACGCACTTTAATTGGAGAAGGGATTTCACCGGAAGCCTGAGAAGGATGTCGAAGATGACTTCTTCCGGCAAAAGAGGTGCTTCGTTCTTGACGGTGGTTTCGGACGGTGGTTGAGTACAAACGACGTCGTTTTGAGAATCGTGAAGATCAGTGATTGTGCATATCGTATCATCATCATCAGCCATTCGAACTCGTGTTGTACTGCAAGCTTGTTTAGAATGTCAACTGTCAAGTAAAGCTATCCTATTTTCATTTTATTTTTATTTTTATTTTTGGAAGGATTTAATTTATTCTTTTAATTTCTTAAAATCTGCAAATTACGATAAAGATTTGCTAACTTGTATATACGACGTCCCCTTCTTTTAATTATGACTTGTTTTATTTTAGTTTATTCGAAGGTTTATGCTGGAAGACATCGTTTATGTCCCGTGAACTTAACTCAATTAGTAGGACAATGTATTATTATATGCAAGGGTCGGGTTCGAATCCCATAAACCCCACTTATTCACCTTATAAGATGAATTTTAGCCACTATGCTACTTGACAAAAAAAAACATCATTTATGAAGGTGCATTTATGAAGGTGTCTTTTAGCAAGTTATCCTATAGACATTTGTTAAAAGATACCAACTAATTTTTATAAATGTGTTTTTTTAGCAAATTATAACTAAAATGTTGATAATCACTCCTTGAGGTGTGGATTGGCATCTTCATGAGTGTCTTCTAGCAAAAACTCTTATTTGAATATGTGTAGCTTATGTTAGTTTTAAGAGTTGTATCTTTTATTCCTTTAATCAATTTTGCAAATCGAGTTCATGACCGTCAAGTATGTTGTGTGCATGATAATTCGAAGGGAGATTCTACGGTGCAGTCAGAAAACTGACTTTTTTGAAAAAGTTAATTTTGATTTTAATGTTTGATTCATTTTTAAATTGTTGATTACTGATTAATGATTAATAGTAATTCATCTAGTAATGCTTGCAATATCTTGGACT
>Ga0228711_1002479_pt1 | contig 28412 bp, 20 predicted proteins | sample MedpolnodulmetaG_2_FD_177996 | JGI IMG/M metagenome (GOLD analysis project Ga0228711, IMG submission 177996) | Root nodule microbial communities from Medicago polymorpha collected in Santa Monica, California, United States - brown nodules | ecosystem: Host-associated > Plants > Roots > Nodule... | reverse complement strand
GATTTATCTTAGTTTTCTATTTTTTAAAAACTGATTACAATATTTTGGCATAAATATTTTGTCAAAAAAATATTTTGGAATAAATATCTCAACAAATTTCAATCCTATCCATTAAATATTTCATTTAATTTTTTTAATTAATTTTTGATTGAATAAATTGATGTCTAATTTAAGTTTAACATAATTTGTTTCAATATATATAATATTTTTTTTAGTTTTTTGAAGAAACCAAAATGAAATATAACTCAACAAGAGTGGCTCAAATTGCACAAGGTGTGCCGAAAAGAACCACTCAAAATGAATACAATATTTAGAGTATGTTACCATGGGGCACACGGAAAAAATAAAGCGGAAGAAAAACTACTCCCTAACACCCATAAATAAAAAAGGGTGCCGCCACCAGTCATTGTAACTGAAAGCAGAAGTAAGCATCTTTGCTTTTAGCCATAAAAAAGACATCAGCTTAACAGACTCTAATAATTGTGTCAAATCCTGTGCTTTGTGCTAAAAAATCATGTTGTTTCGTTCCTTCCAAATGACCCAAACAAAAGTATGCCAAATCAGTTGGAAATATGAATGAGCAAAACCCGGTAGACCTGCCAACTGACCAAACTGATGGAAATGATCAGCAACCGATGCAGGGGGAATTAAAGAAATACCAACCCACTGATAAATGAGATGCCACAAGCTGCCAAATATGTCACAGCGCAAAAACAAATGAACCGCAAACTCCATGCAACTACAACCTCAAACACAAGCGGTGTCAGCATGCTGAAGGACCATTCTACAGACCAAATTGTCTTTTGTCGGCAATTTGTTCCGAAGAAGTCGTCATACGAGCATTGAGACCTTGAAAGGAACATGCTTCAGTCACACCATGTCGAACAAGCCCCGCTCCACAGGTAAAGCAGGTGACGTGAGGTACTGATAGGTCCCTCGAACAGAGTAACCATTGATGGAGTCAAGGATCCATCGCCACCTGTCAATAGTATTTTCCTGCAAAACAAAGTCAACCAGCAAACCCACACAGTCCACAACTTTCTCCTCTTCCCAAGCCAATAGGCGCCTTCTCCACACCCAAGCACCACCTCCAACCGCCCAGCCTCTCTCTGCCATCTCCCTCACTGTCGCCTCTTTGTCTATAATCAAGTCAAAAAGGCGAGGGAATTGCACTCTTAACGGTGCTCCCCCCACCCAATTGTCTAACCAGAAGTAAGTTCTACTCCCTTCACTCACAACCCTACGAATATTATCTTCAAACCAATTCTCCGCTCCGACACCAACTCCACTACGAATACCGCAGATCATCCTCCACCAAACGGAACTATCTCTCCCTCCCTCCTATAACCACCCCCTTCCTCCCCGTATCTTGCCTTTAAGACTCGATACCATAAACCATTAATATTAACCAGCATCCGCCAACACCATTTGCCTAACAAAGCAACATTAAATTCCCTCATCTTCCTAACGCATAACCCATCCTCCTCCTTCGGTAAACAAACAGAATCCCAAGCAACCCAAGTTATTTTCATTACAACCTCACCTCCCCCCCAAAAAAAAAAAATTTAAAACAGATTCAATGGAAGAAATTATACCTGTGGGAGCCTTGAAGAAGGAAAGAAAATAAACCGGTAGAGATGACAGGACATATTTGAGTAGAATCAGACGGCCGCCAAACGACAGAAATTTGCTTTTCCAGTTCGACAATCTAGAATGAATACTATTCAAAATCGGTTTCCATAAATCAAGCTTTCTCGGATCCCCTCCTATAGGCAATCCCAAGTACATGAAAGGAAAAGTCCCGACACGACAATTCATAACCAACGCAGCCTCAGACAACCAAGAATCAGACACGTTAATTCCCATCAACAAACACTTATTAAATTAACTTTTAACCCTGACAGTTCCTCAAATATCAGCAAAATGGCCCGCATAGAACGCACATTCAGCCAACTTTTGTTTCCAATAATTAATGTATCGTCATCAAATTGGAGGTGCGACAAACACAAATCATTATCACTCCCCACTTTGTAACCATGAAACAACCCCGCTTCCATCAACGACAACATAAGCACATTAAAACCCTCTACTGCCAGTAAAAAGAGAAAAAGAGAAAGTTGGTATCCCTGACGTAACTCACGTTCTATATTAAACTCATCCGTAGGGCTCCCATTCACCAACACTAACGTCGTAGCCGTACCGACACATTCTGACATCCACTTTCGCCAAAGAGTTGGAAAATTCATTTTCTTCATAACATCATCAAAATACCTCAAATCCACCGAATCGTACGCTTTCTCGAAATCTACCTTAAAAAGCAGCATTTCTTTTTTCAGACGACGAGCTTCGTTCACTGCCTCATTGGCCACCAAAATACCATCCAAAATTCATCTTCCTTTTACAAAAGCGGACTGAGCATCTGAAACAACACTGTCGATAATGACGCGTAAACGATTAGCCAGAATCTTTGCTAGCACCTTGTACATACAATCCACCAAAGATATAGGACGAAAATCATTCAACCTTTGAGGACTTGAAACCTTTGGAATTAAAGCAATAAATGTCGCATTAATCCCCTTTGTCAATCTACCATTACGATGAAATTCCGTAATAAAGCGCATAAAATCCTCTTTAAGAGTCGTCCAAAATTGCTTGATAAAACCAAAGTTAATGCCGTCTGGCCCCGAACTCTTGTAACTATCACAATCCCAAACTGCTTGTTTCACCTCATCGACTGTAAAAGGCCGAATAAGACTACCTGCCTCAGCCATCGATAGTTGACGGAACCGCAAATTCTCTACTCCAGGCCGCAACATATGAGATTTACGAAAATGAGACGCAAAATGATTATAAACAACACTTCTGATATTATGAACCCCTTCAATTTGAGCACCATCAACCTGTAACAACTGAATGGAATTATGACGCCGCCTTGAAGACATGACACCATTGAAAAAATTTGTATTAGCATCTCCTTCTTGCAACCACCTTAACCTCGCTTGTTGCCAACAAACACTCGTCTGAATGCGCGACAATGAATGCAACTTAACAGAGAAGTCATGGATTTCATCCTCCTCTTCTTCCACCAGAGCGGATGTCTCTCCTTTGATGTCTAAAATCGACATCCGTTCCTTTAGTAAGCCACACCTAGATTCCAGGTTCTGAGAATGATTTTGGTGCCACTCTTTTAAGCTTCCCTTGAGCCGCTTCATCTTTTCTTTTAAAACATAAGCTCCCCAACCATCAATATTGTAAGAGGCCCGCCCATTGTTCTTTCACATATAACTCATAACCCGGTAGATCCGCCCAACATTTCAGCATTCGAAAGGGTCTCGAACTCTCAACTTTGTTAATATTTTTAAAACTAAAATTCTTATCTTTTAATTTTCAATTTGTTTTACAAGCATTCTAATTTTTCTTTGAATTTTCATCACATCAATTTTACCAAAAAATATTATAATTTAGTTATAATTGTAAATTTCATATCTACTATTGATTTTAAAATATTATACCAATTGGTTTAACATAAGTTAATATTTTCAATTAAATTAATTTTGTCTTTTTTTAGAGGAAATTAATTTTTTCATTTTTTTTACGTACATGTGTTACTAATACATTAAGTGTTTTTTCAAATAAAAACAAATTTCTTTATTGTCCGCTTTTTTAACCGCGCTAACCCGTATAACTTATAAGCAATATTTTTTTATGACATTTTGATTAAAATTATAAGTACATATGTTTGTTACTTTATCCTTAAAAAAATTGTTTGTTTCAAATTATGTTTCTTTTTTACCAATGAAATAATTGGATAACGAAAAATTCATCTCAAAATCCTTTATTCCATTTATGTTCTGGACCAGCTGAAACCCTAAGGCCCAATTAATTGCTTAAGCCCAATACAAACACATCCCAAATTCAGCATTTGGCAATATTACTTGGCACACACCCTTTCTCTGCGAGGGGAGTGCTCGGAGTAACTGGGACCAGTTCAAACAAATTGTAATGTCTCTGCCCACGTACCCGTGAATCCCACCTCAGTGGTTACACTTCCGACAAATTCGTAATCGCCGAGCACACGTGTGTCTTATAATGGCTTTGCAAACACTCAACTCTATATAAAGAGGACTCTTGTAGTCCCCAAAGTAGAATATATCTTCTCTCTAAACCACCATTCTGATCTCTTACTAACTTGAGCGTAGGAGTGTCTATAGATTTACCCCATCGTCGTTCCAGTTCAAAACTGAAGCATTCAACCACCAAATCAACCACCGTGCAAATTAGCAACGACAGTCACCTTCTGATCAGGTACAATTAGTGGAGCCGTCTGTGGGAAATAACAATCTATCCTCGTTTTTTACATACAACAAATCAAATATTTTCAATAAGATACCATGACTGCCAACGGTGCTAAGCCATGCATCCAGAGCGAAATCCTTCGCGTCAACCGTGACGGAAAAACCGCCACTCTATCTCCTGCTACTAGCCCCGGAAGAGGAAACTCGCAACCGAGTCTCCAACTAGCGACGCACATACAAGAACCACCTCTCTACGGTCTTCCACGACCTAACGAGGTGGCGGACAATTCTACTCCAACATATACTTTGGTCAACTACTTACTCTGCATGGATCAACGACAAACATCGATAACCGTGAAGCAGAATCGACGCGTTGCTGACTTTGAACGGTTAAAAAGGCAGTTGACCCCTCTCTGCCACGCTCCTTCCACAAGTTGTAACAGAAGAGGAAGGAGCCCTCGCCCGTTCAGATCTAGATCTCCCCAACATTTGATCAACGTGAGATCTCCAAGCCATGACCGACGTTCACCTAGGAGGTGATCTCCACGACGATCTCCCCCAAGGAGGTTACCACCAAGGAGCAACAAACACGTTACAAGAAAAACTGCATTTTGCGACTTTTAAAATGGTTGATTGCGACTATTCCCTGATAGGCGCAGATGTTGGGGTCGCAACTGTCTTTTCTGACACTTCATAGAATAGTCACGCCAACTGCCGCAAAAGGTAGGAACAGTCGCAAATGAAGAGCTTTCACATGGTTTTCAAGGGACTTGCGACAGTTCCGAACTGTTGCAATAATTTAAAATTTTGAATTTAATATTCTATTACTGTTTGAATAGTCGCCGATGTTTATTTATTTACACATGCACACACTTTAACATGTTTACTCTCATCAACAAAGAAAATGGTAACCTGTTGTCCCTTCATATTGATAAAATACATTGAATTAGTCATCAAGCAAGGATTTGAGTAGAAAACAAAGTCCAATATGATCTTCATTGAACTTGATATTTTTGAAAGAAATTTCACATTCTAGCTCATTTATTGACAACAAACAATTATTTACTATTTGACCTTGTACCAAAAACGGTTCAGCAGTTCAAAAAACAAATGTATAAGCATACCAAACAGCCTAAATCAACAAACTATGACATTTAATTTGAAATTTGACATTCTTTAATCAATCATTTTAATCAAAATAGAGATAAACATGAAATTATACATCAGTCTCAAGAGCTAATTCGAATTTCACTCAATTCAACCAAACTTATTGTTCAATTCTTTATGGCTAAAAGGATCTATATTTGATTTTTATCTTTAGAAGAAAAAAAATCATGTCCCTTGTAATGAGTTACTTGTTTGTCTCAAGCTTGTTTGAATATCTTTGTATAATTCTCCCATAGACTCATGTATCAAAACCATGATTCTCCATAACAACACCATGACCTCCATCAAACGGGAATCATTACATGCCTATCCGACTAAATCGTCATCATCAATACAATTAAGTATCATCGTGATGTTGGTGTTATTATGGAGAACCAAAGTATGATAAACAAGTAACTGAGAGAGATGGCGCTCTGCTAGGGCAAATATCATGGTAACTAAAATCGCTAGAGCTCTAAATCTGATGGAACTATTTTATAATTACGCCATAAAGAGATAGACTCATTCCTCAAAAGAAGGGATAGCTCAACAAATTCAACAAAAGCTGTTAGTAACTTGCAAGACTCACGTTATAAAGGAATATATACTATATATTTTTTCGGTGAAATATATATATTAGAGAATATATTTTTTTGAAGAATATATTAGAGAATATATGAAAGGAAATCATATTTTAGAGTGCCTTTTTGGAGAAGATCGCGGAGATAAATATTACGATTGATAATGGGAAGGACTTTTTGAATTTTATAGAGAATCTCTCAGCAAGCTAAACTGTTTTTTTTAATATGTATATTTTAAAATTTGTTTCAAATCTTTCATAAATATCTCAACAAAGATTTATCTTAGTTTTCTATTTTTTAAAAACTGATTACAATATTTTGGCATAAATATTTTGTCAAAAAAATATTTTGGAATAAATATCTCAACAAATTTCAATCCTATCCATTAAATATTTCATTTATTTTTTTTAATTAATTTTTGATTGAATAAATTGATGTCTAATTTAAGTTTAACATAATTTGTTTCAATATATATAATATTTTTTTAGTAGTTCTCGAACTCTCAACTTTGTTAATATTTTTTAAAACTAAAATTCTTATCTTTTAAATTTCAATTAGTTTTACAACCATTCTAATTTTTCTTTGAATTTTCATCACATCAATTTTACCAAAAAATATTATAATTTAGTTAAAATTGTAAATTTCATATCTACTATTTCTAAAGGTAAGTGCTTGCAATTGGACTTTGATTTTCTTGATACTTTCGCGGTTTCACATCACTGTCGAAATGTCAAGGAAATTATCTTGGTTTTATGGAAGGCCCCTACCTCGCCTTGGATGAAAGTTAATACAGATGGCTCAGTGATCGGGGGCATGCAACTTATGGGGGCTGTTCCGTGACTCTCTAGGTACCTTCCGGGGTGGTTTTTACTGTAACATTGGTGTCCAGTCTGTTTATTATGCAGAGGTTTTGGGAATGATTTTAGCTTTGGAATATGCTGCTCAGAAAGGGTGGAGGAACGTTTGGCTTGAGAGTGACTCCACCAGTGCTCTCTTGATTTTTTTCCCAACCCGCGTTGGTTCCTATATTGTTACGAAACAGATGGCATAATGCTAATCGGCTAGGAGTTCAGATGATTTCTTCACATATTTATAGAAAAGGAAACAATTGTGCGGATAAAATGGTTTCTCTAGGCCACACAACCAATGGAGAGGTTTGGTTTGATAGACTTCCTCCTGTTTTGAGTCTTGATTTCTTTCGGGATAGATGTGGATTTCCTACCTACAGACTACCTTGATATGTCAGTGGTCTCGGTTGTTTTGTTGTTTTCTTTTATGCTTTTATCTCTGTTTCCTTTGAGGGTCTTGGTCTAGTCCCCCCTCCTTCTGTAATTATTTTTCTTTTTGTTAATAAAACTTTCTTGAGTGTGGCGGTATAGGATGGAGATTCTCGGGGTGCCAACCTAGTTGGGATGTCGACGAAATCTCTTGATGCTGATCCACCCTCCTTGTTCATCAAAAAAAAAATCTACTATTGATTTTAAAATATTATACCAATTGGTTTACATTAAGTTAATATTTTAAATTAAATTAATTTTGTCTTTTTTTTAGAGGAAATTAATTTTGTCATTTTTTTTTTACGTACATGTGTTACTAATACATTAAGTGTTTTTTCAAATAAAAACCAATTTCTTTATTGTCCGCTTTTTAAACCGCGCTAACCCGTATAACTGATAAACAATATTTTTTTATGACATTTTGCTTAAAATTATAGGTACATATGTTGGGTTAATAGTGCTTTTCACCCCTGTAATATAGGTCATTTCCGGTTTTCGCCTCTATAAAATTATCGATTTGATTTGCATCCTTGTAAAACTTTTTTTTCTTCCGGAAAACACCCCTCCTCCATCCAACTTGTAACACCCCGTTTTCCCAACAATGTAAATAATACATATAATTAGAGCATTCAACCTTAAACGGAATGTCACACTACATTAAAATATAAATAGAGAAAAATTACTATTTATTAAAACAACTTTCTCAAAATTCAATTACATCGCAGCGGAAAATTAATTCGTTATTCAACAACATTGGCACTACGGCTTCAACGTAAACAACTTTAATGAAATTCTAATTCAAATAGTTTCAACAACATAGTTCATGAATAATACGTAACAAATGGAAAACAATACAAATATCCCCAACCCGTTACGTATCAGAGCGACCCTAAGACGACGCGTGAGAGAGTCAACTCACAACAATAGCTAATCCTGGTTATCTGCATGTTACCCACGTAGAGGCAACATTCAAACAGAAGGGGTGAGATTCACATTCAATAATAATAGATATACAATTCATCAACTGAATTTAACAACATAAACAACAACAACTAAACAACAGTAATACTTCACATAATTCTTCAATTATTTCTGCTTGACATTAAAACAACGACAACAACTCAACAACTCGACGACGACTATGCGACAATGCAATGACACAACAACAACTTGACTATGCAGTATGCATGTGGTATCAATAAACGTGTTAGAGCATATGCTCTCAATTCAACGTGTAGAACATAGGCTCTCAAATCAATGTGTAGAGCATAGGCTCTCAAATCAACGTGGTATGAATGATTAAACATTCAACAGGGCATAAGCCCCCAACTCTATATGAGTATGCATGGACTCAACGACATTGACGACAACAACAATGACTTGCATAAATAATAAGGCGTTAACACGACTTAATGCACCAACGACAACAACTTCAACGTAATCATCACTTAGCAACATATTCAACAACAATATATAAATATATCCACATAAGTGTATATATATAAATCATCCATCAACGATATTTTCACAATTAACAACATTATTCTTTGCAAATAAACAATGATTTCATTCGCACACTTATAATTACGAAACTCAAGCATTCATACCTTAATTAAACTTTTAATACTCAAGTTTTGAAGTTTAGAAGCAAACCATAAGTTTTGGGACGACTTCGAGATAGTTATGCTAAGTTTCCTTAAAATTTCTCCAAGACCTACTTGGAGTGTTTTCATCATAAATCAAAATATAAAAATCATTTTCAAGTCCAACCAAATCCATTGGAAAGCTAACAAAATTATCTAGAACTTTCATGTTTACACCAAAAGCTAATTCAAAACAGAAAAGGGCGAAAAATGTGAATGTTTTCCAGATTTTCGTGACAGAAAATCGGGGGCCGAATTGCAGTATTTGGGGCCCGATTTTTGTCGAACCAAACTGGAAAAACAGCTCAGAAAATCGGTGGCCGAGTTTGGCAGTTCCGTTGCCGAGTTTGGGCTTCACAGCAGTTTAAAAATCAACTTAACAAAGCGTTTTTCACTTAAGAATACCCGAATTTCATCTACCCAAATCCCAAATTTGATAGGAAACATTACCTAGGATTATTCTATAACCTAAACATCAATTTGTACACTAATTGATTGGATTAGCTGCATGTTCTACAATCAATTTCAATTCAAAACCTAATTTCTCTAATCATCAAAATTTAATAACAACAATCATGTTAAACCTTTTTCAAAATTATAGAACCTAACATTAGAGAATTAGAGAATGATGGTCTCACCCTTACCTTAGATTAGGCGATTGATTTCTACAACCTTCTCTCTGACTCTTCTCTTAGCTTCTCTTGGTTTTCTCCCTTTTCTCCCAAAAGCTTGTTTTTACGTAAAAACTCTCCTGACTACACAGTTTCTATTTCTCTTAATCTCAACATATTCTCTTAATTCTACTTAATCCACTTATTTCTAATTAATTCTAATTCAGCCCCTTAAAGTCTAATTATTCTAATTTCCAACATATCCTACTAAATAATAATATAAAGCCACTTAATAAAATATTAATACACAACAACATGTCACTTATCAACATAAATAATAAAAGACTCTAAACTCAACCAAAATAATAAAATAAATAAATAGGGCGTTACACAACTCACCAAATGCGCATATGTGGCGCGGACTTGGCTTTTTTTTTATTTATTTGTAATTTTCCACATCATATTTTATTTTTTAAAATATCTGAAAATTAATTTTCAAAAATAAATAATCCAACAAATAAGAAAAATACTCATAAAATTTTTCAAAATTAATTTTTTTTAAAGATTCTGGTGTTTAATTTTAAAAATAAAAATAATAAATTTAAAAAAAACAAAATTCAAAAATTTAAAAAAGTCATAAAAAAATAGTTTTAAATTTTTTCTACAAAATATTTTTTTTTGGAAAATCTGAAATTAAAATTTTAAAAAAAATCATTTTTTTTCCAATATATATTCATTTATACTAATTTAAGAATAAAAAATGTGAAAATTAATTTTCGAAAATAAAAAATATCGCAAAAATTAGAAAAAATTCATTTTTTATTTTAAAAAAATTCAGGAAAAATATTTTTAATTTTTCAATTCTAACAGAATATGATATAAATTTTATTTTTTTTTATTTTCAAAGAATTTCTAAAAAAATTTCAGAAAAAAATCTGAATATTTTCTTAATTTAAAAAAAAGAACTGAATGTTTTTTCTGAATTTTAGAAAGAAAAAAAATTCTTTTTTTTCGATTTTATAAATTTTTTGAAAAAAAAATCTGAATATATTTCTGATTTTATGTAATTTTTAATATTTTGGAAAAAAATAAAAATTTCTGATATTTTGAAATATAAAATAAAAATAGTCTTATTTTTTTAGATTTTAAGATTTTTTGGAAAAAATCTGAATATTTTTCTAATTTTTAAAATTTTCGTTTATATCAAAAAATATAAAATTTGGAAAACAAATTTCGTAATAAAAAAAAATTCTGTAAATAAATATAAATGAATTGTTATTTTAAATTATTTTTATTTTTAAATTAATATAAATGAATTTATTTTATATTTTTTTAAAAAAAAGTAGGCACAAATGCCACGTGTGCCCTTAAAAAAATAAAAAATAAAATTAATTATACAGTCAGCAAGCCACATAAGCATATATGCACAGTCAGCATGCCACACAGTGTACCACGTCAGCAAATATGCACAGTCATATGGGGGAGGGGTGTTTTCCGGAAAAAAAAGTTTTACAAGGATGCAAATCAAACCGAAAATATTATAAGGTCGAAAATCGGAAATGACCTATATTAGAGGGGTGAAAAACACTATTAACCCTACATATGTTTGTTACTTTATCGTTAAAAAAATTGTTAGTTTCAAATTATGTTTATTTTTTACCAATGAAATAATTGGATAAAGAAAAATTCATCTCAAAATCCTTTATTCCCTTTATGTTCTGGACTAGCTGAAACCCTAAGGCCCAATTAATTGATGAGGCCCAATACAAACACATCCCAAATTCAGCATTTGGCAATATTACTTGCAACACACCCCTTCTCCGCGAGGGGAGTGCTCGGAGTAACTGAGACCAGTTCAAACAAATTCAAATGTCTCTGCCCACTTACCCGTGAATCCCTCCCTAGTGGTTACACTTCCTACAAATTCGTAATCGCCGAGCACACGTGTGTCTTATAATGGCTTTGCAAACACCCAACTTTATATAAAGAGGACTCTTGTAGTCCCCAAAGCAGAATATATCTTCTCTCTAAACCACCATTCTGATCTCTTACTAACTTGAGCGTAGGAGTGTCTATAGATTTACCCCATCGTCGTTCCAGTTCAAAACTGAAGCATTCCACCACCAAATCAACCACCGTGCAAATTAGCAACGACAGTCACCTTCTGATCACGTATGATTAGTGGAGCCGTCTGTGGGAAATAACAATCTCTCCCCGTTTTTTACATACAACAAATCAAATCTTTTCAATAAAATACCATGACTGCCAATGCTGCTAACCCGCGCATCCAGAGCAAAATCCTTCGCGTCAACCGTGACAGAAAAACCGCCACTCTATCTTCTGCTACTAGCCCTGGAAGAGGAAGCTCGCAACCGACTCTCCAACTAGCGACGCACATACAAGAACCACCTCTCAACGGTCTTCCACGACCTGACGAGGTGGCGGACAATTCTACTCCAAGAGATACTCTGGTCAACTACTTACTCTGCATGGATCAACGACAAACATCGATAACCATGGAGCAGAATCGACGCGTTGCTGACTTCGAACGGTTAAAAAGGCAGTTGACCCCCCTCTGCCACGCTCCGTCCACAAGTCGTAACAGAAGAGGAAGGAGCCCTCGCCCGTTCAGATCCAGATCTCCCCGACATTTGATCAACGTGAGATCTCCAAGCCATGACCGACGTTCACCTAGAAGGTGATCTCCACGACGATCTCCCCCAAGGAGGTTACCACCAAGGCGCAACAAACACATTACAAGAAAAACTGCATTTTGCGACTTTTAAAATGGCTGATTGCAACTGTTCCCTAATAAGCGCAGATGTTGGGGTGGCAACTGTCTTTTCTGACACTTCATAGAATAGTCGCGCCAACTGCCGCAAAAGGTATTGCGTCAGTTCCTAACAGTCACAAATGAAGAGCTTTCACATGGTTTTCAAGGGAATTGCGACAGTTCCTAACTGTTGCAATAATTTAAAATTTTGAATTTAATATTCTGTTACTGTTTGAACAGTCGCCAATGTTTATTTATTTACACATGCACACACTTTAACATGTTTACTCTCATCAACAAAGAAAAAGGTAACCTGTTGTCCAACTGCTCAAGGTAGATACCTTCGTATTGATTAAATACATTGAATTAGTCATCAAGCAAGGATTTGAGTAGAAAACAAAGTCCAATATGATCTTCATTGAACTTGATATTTTTGAAAGAAATTTCACATTCTAGCTCATTTGTTGGCAACAAACAATTATTTACTATTTGACCTTGTACCAAAAACGGTTCAGCAGTTCAAAAAACAAATGTATAAGCATACCAAACAGCCTAAATCAACAAACTATGACATTTAATTTGAAATTTGACATTCTTTAATCAATCATTTTAATCAAAATATAGATAAACATGAAATTATACATCAGTCTCAAGAGCTAATTCGAATTTCACTCAATTCAACCAAACTTATTGTTCAATTCTTTATGGCTAAAAGGATCTATATTTGATTTTTATCTTTCGGGTTTGTTTAACATGTACAATATTGCACATGTTAAAGTAACTAAAAATAGCAACTATTTATTGAAAAACAACAATTATTTATTAAAAAATTATATATTTAATAGAAAATACACAAGTTCCAATACAAACATACTACTTTAAACTTCTTAACATGTGAAAATTTACACACGATAGAAAAACCCTTATTTTAGAATAAAAAAAAAATCATGTTCCTTGTAATGAGTTACTTGTTTGTCTCAAGCTTGTTTTCTTCGGAGGTTCATTTATGATTTTGGAGTCTTCTTTGACTTGGTTAATTTTTGTTTTCCTTCTTTTTTTTCTCATACTGCTCTTATGTTATGAATCTACCAATTTCCAATAATTGGTCACTATTGTAACACTTGTATTAGTTGTTATTTTAATTGGTAGATGAAATTCTATTTTTATTTTTAAAAAAAAGTCGCAAAAATTTATTTATTTTTAAAATTGATATGGCCTGATTTAAATTTTTTTCTCTAGAATTTGAAGACAATCTCAAATAAATATATTACTAAAGACTTAAAATGCAAAAATATACATAATCCAAGAGTAAGAAGTTTGATCCATTCATCAACTTAACTAAAACAATAGATATATTACTAAGTTTAAACATTCAAAAAACCAAAACACTAGTGACTGAACATTCAAAACAAATGTAGCAAAATTAGAAGTCCATAAAATATCTAAATATTCCCTAGTGATGTTGCTTCAACGATCCTCGAGGCGGTAGCTAGACTCAGATGAATGCCTACCATCTCTTGTTGTTTCTAAATTTGTTGGCTGAAAAGAAGAAGAAAAATAAATAAGACAATGATTAGTAAATTGAAACACAAAATATTGAAACTGAAAAAAACACTAGAGTTGTCAAATATATCTAGCACAATATTCGAGTACTTGTATTGCTCAAAAAAAGCACCAAAGAAAATTACATGGGTTGGTTGGAATAACATTTGTTTACAAAAAGATTACGGAGGTTTGGGGTGAGGAGGATGAGAAGTTTAATATTGCTTTGTTAGGTAAATGGTGTTGGAGGCTTTTAGTTGATGGAGGAAGTATGTGGTATAGAGTGTTGGCAGCTCGTTATGGTGAGGAGGATGGGAAGTTGGGCCAAAGTGGTTCTTCATGGTGGTACATTATAGATAGTGTGGTACAATAGCTTAGTTTTATGTAGTACATTATAGATTAACCTAGTTAACTTCCCTAATTTTTTTTTACCCCCAGTGGTATGTCAAATTCTCTCTTATGTGGACTTCCCATACAACCAACTTAATAGTATTCCTCTAAACTCTCTTCATGACCCAACATTTGGTTCATGCTTGAAATTTAGGATTTAGGGACTAACATGATTTTATTTTACCTTAGTTTCAAAAATTTAAGTGGAAAGCCTTGTCTCACTGAAATCATGCAAGAGAATTGAACAATAACTGAATATCTTCACCAAAAAAAAAAGAACAATAACTGAATATAGATGCAAGTACATAGTCTCATCAATGGTTTAAATGAGTTAAAAAGATCAATGGTTCAATTTAGTCAAAAAAACTCGGTACGTAGAGTTTCCTGAAACTCATAACAGTATAATCATGAGAAATACATAATCTAAATCTTCAATAATATATTCCTTAACAAGCAAAATTCCAGTAACAATCTCATATGTTGATCTCTGTCAAACTTTTTTAGCTCTACACTCATCAAAAGTGTTGCAGGGAAGCTTTAAATTTCAGTAGCTTTTTTGAGGTCGACTACATGAATCAAACGGCGCCATAGTGTTCTATCAAAAATAATTTCTTTTTCCAACTCATTTAACTCTAGATCACTGAAAAGTGACTATCTGAACTAAAACACCAAGCCAGAAGATAATGGACTAATGGTAACATTATAATAAATGTTGCTTGGGAAACACTGCTAAATGGGACAATGCTGCAGTGCATGTAGTCCTGGTCTTAAACAGAAAGAGTTACAAGCTTGGCATCTGCACCAGGGTCCAGGGCCGTCAAAATGAAGCGGGCCTGGATTTCCATAAATTCCGTCCACCAGAAAGCTAGTCGCATTTCTACGGAATAACCTGCAAACAAGAACATGCATCAGAGCACTGACTACCAAGAACAATTATGCATCAGAGCACCAGAAAGCTATAATCGCAATAAGCATCCACTGTACGTGAGAAGTTTGGGTTTGCTATAATAACTAACTTTTTTTTTTGAACGAATAATAACTCTAACTTGTCATGACTAGTGTAACAATGTCTCTCGTTTAATTTCTTATATCATAAATATACACCAAACACAGAAAAAGATACCACTAAATGTACCACAAAAAAAGAAGAAGATTCCACTAAAGAATTAAAATAAATCCATAAATAAAACTAGGGTTTTTCTGAAACCCTCTCTCATACTTACCTACTAGTACTTTCTACGTTAAAACCACTTTGTGACTTATTTTTATTGTGAAAGACAACTGTAACAACATGCTCACCTACAGACTTAATGAGAACAAATATATTAATTTGAAAGAAAAAGTAAGATTTTCTTTTAGTCTGTTACCTTATTTTCAAATGGTTTGGTTCCTTTTAAAAGAAAGAAAAAAAATGTGAAAGTAATTGACAAAACAAATAAGAACAAATGAAGAAATAAAAAAACGTGAAAGCAAAAAAAAAATGCGAAAGCAAAAAAAAAAATGTGAAAGCAAATTAAGGTATTAACTTAGTTTGGTATAACAATCATACGAGTACAAATGGTTTGGTTCCTTTCGATTTGCCATATCTTAATAGACTTTTTCACTTAACAAACTTTTTCAAAGATTGAAGGAGAAAGTGGCGTGACAGAAGAATAAAATGTTCAGTTTAATGTGTTTGTAGAATTTGAATTTTGACTTTCTCTATATTTCTTAGTGCACCGAAATTATAGCAGTTAATAGAAGAGAGATGAAAAAAAAATCAATTTTCAAGAAAAAGGCTCATTAACAGGATTTAGAAAAACCAAAAAAGTATTGCATTTATTAGACCTTATGCTGTGCAATCTTGCACATGTTAGAAAAACTCATAAAACTATCTACATGATCATCTTGATCCATTGTTCAGAAAATTATGTACACAACCGAAACATCGAATTTAATCAAGTATTCACAATGATCATCTTGATTTGTTCACTTTAATTGGAGTGCTCGTTTCTATATTGAAGTCATCCATGCATTGAATTCATCAGCTAATCATCCTTCCATTGGTTTGATTCCATACTGCAAATTAATGTTACCAAATATATTACACATTATATACCTTATATATCATATATATCGAATTTGTCAAAAAATATATATTATACGTATAGAAAAAAACTACAGCCTTTATTTTACATTAATCAAAAATTGAGCAAAGATAAAAGTTCAGATCTATAAAAAAAATGTAAATAGAAAAATGTGACTATAAAAAAATGTAAATAGAAAAATGAGACTATAAAAAAATGTAAATAGAAAAAATGTGAGAAATGTCGGTAAGTCGGAATATAGGTATATCAGATTTAAATGTCAACAAATCGTTCTCCACATCTCCCAACAAATTTTAGCACCACCAATTACCCCACCCCAAAGAAATTCTCTTTGAATACACAATATCTTACGCCACACTTTCATTGGCATCTTCCAAAAAAGAGAGATTAAAAATGGGGATCACATTTAGCACTAAAGTCAATAAAACTATTCACCCACCAAGACTAACATACTTTTTCCCTAAAGAATTCAATCTCCTATTAAAGTGATCCAATGTAGACAACTTTCTTGGGTTATCCTCGACCGGTAAGCCTAAATATTTAAACATAATTGAACCTTCACTACAATCTTAGAAATTACAAACCATCACCATATATAAAATATATTGGGACGTTGATCCCCACCAACCCACTTTTTGAAAAGTTTCCCTAAAAAAACGTTTTGAAAAGTTAAACGTCAAACCGGATACCATCTCTATACCTATCAACACGGCCTTTAACGTCCAATGGCTATCTACAATTTCTTCTTCTTCGGCTATGCTAGTGTCGTCCAAAGGCAATCCTATTAGAAGTAACTCTTTATGCAAGATTGGAACCTAACTCTTTTTTCTTTTAAATAATCTCTCCCAAATACTCATTGAACAAATACATACCATACATATGCTTAATTATAAGGTAACATATATTGAAATTCCCCCAAGAACCCAATCTCCTATTCAAGTGATCCAACAACGACCTCCATGTAGACATCTTTCTTGAATTAGTCTCGACCGAAAAACCTCAATATTTAAACAGAATTGAACCTTCACTACAATTTAAAAAATTACAAGTCACCGCCATATATAAAATCTATTGGGACATTCACCCACACCACACTTTTTGAAAAGTTAACCTTCAAACCGGATACCATCTCAAAACCTAAAAACACCGCCTTTAGCGCCCAATGGTTATATATAATTTCTTCGCCTATGGTAGCCTAGTCCAAAAGTAAATATCCTTATTAGAAGTAACTCTTTGTTCCGGATTGGAACCTAACTCTTTTTATTTTTATTTTTATAAATCTCCCCCAAATACTCATTGAACAAACACATAACAAACGTATACTCAATTGTAAGGTAACATAATGGTTTATATAATATATAAAAAGGTAACATATATTGATTAAAACACATGCAATAAAGGATATATAATTAGCAGTTCATACAATACCAAAGTTAAACAAAATAAATATGTTTAAAAGAACAATTGATACCTGTTGAAGTCAACATCATCCAAGAGGTCATCTATGTTTAAAAAAACATCATCATCCAAACTTACAAATTTATCGTCATCGGATTCTTGATTATCATATAACCCTTTTGTTACCATCAAATTATCTTCTATAACATCGACAACACCACTGTTGCTAACCCTCGTTGTATCCATAGGATTTATATTCTGATTTGTATCAATTAGAGTATTATTAGCATCATGAGGAATCATCTCACTAATATAAGAAGAAGGTGCTATCATCATAGTATTATGGTCATCACCATAAGGTAGGGAGTAATGAAGATTTTGTTGTTGTGAATGATTGTTTCTCTTACAATAAGCTAGTAACATATTTGTTAGATTTAACTCTGCAATAGACTTAAGTAACATACCTTCATATAGCTTAATAACATCAAGACATCCATTTACTGGAAATTTTGCACGAATATTCGACTCAAAAATAATTGATGTCATAGCTTGATCTCTTTTACCTTTGTCCTTGATTTCGTTTAGTATCTTTTGTATGTTGGAAACACCAAACAAACGATGAGCGTCACCGAACATTTTTGGTTTATCGGCTGGAAAATAAGGAGCTAACACACACTCTCGAGTGCACTTTCTTCTTTGATACTTGCATGCTGCACAAGCTTTGTTTGTTTTCATGATCGTCATCTGTAAAGTGAATAGGATTTCAAAAGAAACAAAAAGAGTTTTTAATTCGATCTAATAGAGAGCGGGGGAAGAAAGATTTTTAATAACTTAAATATTTTTTCTTGAAGAATAACAAATTAAACCTTTATTCACTCCTAATTCTAAGCATGTTAATGGATAAGCTGAATTGGTCAAACCAAAAATGGATAAGTATAAAGTTATTTTCTTTTATTGTTACGGGAGGGTTAAGTATTTTTGCTTTCAAGGGATCATTAAGTAATTTTTTTATATTAGTATTTTTTATTTTTGTTGAGAGGTTATATAGTAATCTTATAAACTATATTCTTCCTTCTAATAAAATTCGGCTCCTCTAAAGTCAACAATTTACTTTAGAGTGAAAAGTGAACATTATCAAACGTTAACTAAAAAATATGATGTTATGGGCTAATTTTTTTCTCTTTTCAATTATACCCTTAAATAAATTTGAATACATCTATACTATATATAAAGAAAATAACTTATTTTCTTTTGGGCTGGTTTTTTATCCTAAAATTACCCTCAACTTTCGTTGCAAATAGCACATATAACAAATAGAAAAGAGTAAATTCAAATATTAAAACAAAACGTAACAAATTATATATATTCAATTTTTTCCTTGTCATTTAAAAAAGATACTAGATGAAAGTGAATTCAAATATTAAAAAAATGTAACAAACGCAATATTTTATTTGTTAGCGCACAAAATATATCGTGTAACAAACACGATATGAGCATATGTCCGATTTTTTTTCTTTATCTTAAAAAGTGTAACAAACTAAATCAAATATATGACACTTTAAATATAATCAATAAGAAAATGATCGTTATTTTATTTTTATTTTATATACATACAAATTAAAATACGTCGAGTTTATAAATAATTTTTTTATATGATTTGACAACAATTTATAGATAAATCGATATACGAATAATTTGCATTAATTTTTAAAAATTTAAAAATTGTAATCAAAATTATACAAACATACATAATAAAATATAATCTCTTGAATAAATTATCTCAGATGGAACTGATATGGTCTCTTTGAGACCTAACACTGGAGCAGTTATTATTAAAAGATGGCTTAAATATTGCACTCGTCCCTGCAAATATGGCTCGTTTAAGTTTTGGTCCCTGTAAAAAAAAAATTTGTTTTTGGTCCCTGCAAAATTTTTTGTTTCTGAAAATAGTCCCTGCAAAATTTTTTGTTTTTTAAAATAGTCCCTCCAGGGACTATTTTCAGAAACAAAAAATTTTGCAGGGACCTGTTTTAAAAAACAAAATATTTTACAGGGACCAAAAACTACAAAATGGATCCAATCATGATGTGCCACCTATGCAAATCATCACAAAAATGGGGTCAGAGACTATTTTAAAAATCAAAAAATTTTGCAGGGACCAAAAACAAATTTTTTTTTTACAGGGACCAAAACTTAAACGGGCCATATTTGCAGGGACGAGTGCAATATTTAAGCCTTAAAAATAAAAGATGTAAGAATTATGTACTTCATTCATTAGTTAGAGTTGCTTGAAATTATGGTTTTACATCTGGGTTTTTCAGCTGATCATCTAGACACAAATTGATATTCATGTATCCTTTTTGTGATGCTAATTTCCACATATTTGCATAGGTGTCCAATGTTCATGATTCTATATTGATTATGGGAATAGATTGTGCTATTGAAAGTTGAGAATTTCTTCTGATATTGATATGGATGTATTGCCCAAAATATCAGAATTTTGCACCAGGACATTAATTACAAGATACGTTTCAAAAGCTTATAGTTTAATTATCTTTTGCTAAAATCATAATCTGAACATGATATATGTTATTCATTTTCTTATAAAGGGGTTCTTACTTATTTTGGTTTCAAATACTTCACATTGCTCTACTTCACCTATGTTGCTGCTGCATTTTATTCAATTTTGACGCTCGTGGCGACTGAAGATGGACTTGATGGTGAGAATCGGCAAGTATAAGTGCAGCTGTTGTAACACAATTTGTGTTTACATTTATATGGAAGGATGTTTCAAATTGTTAAATGTAAATGCTTATTATTTATAGAGAAATGGCTGTCAAAAACTCAATTGGTGTTTTGTTTGCACAATACTGAAGCTCACTTAGAATTAGAATTAGAATAAGATTGACTAGTTAATTAAATCCAAAAATAAAGTTATCCACGTGATCATCTTGATCAATTGTTCAGAAAACTATATTTACAATGGGGACAAAGAATTTAATTAAGTATTCACAATGGGACATCAAATTTAAATAAATATTTACAATGGGGACATCGATCAGATTTATATGCCAAAAGCTTCAATCATTAGAGTGCTTGTTTCCATATCCAAAACATGCATGCATTGAGTTCTTCAATTGATCATTCTGCCACTGGTTTGATTACATACTGCACATTGAAGTCACCAAATATATTACACATTATATATATATATACACACACACACACACACTACTACAACCTTTATTTTATATTAACCAAAATTAAGTAAAGATAAAAGTTCACACCAATAAACATGTAAATAAATAAAAAAATGCGAGAAATGTAACTAAGTGAGGAATATAGGTCCTTCTCGGAGACCAAATATTGTACAATGAGTAAACCACCAAGTTAATCTCTGACTTTGTAGGAGACACTCAAATAAGTCAAGTGAGATTATGATTAGTTCAAAAGAGGTATCGGCTCTATTAAAATGTCAATTTTATCCTTATATTTTACTACTTACTATCAATTAAGTTTCTATATTTTAATAAATTACCATCAATTTGATCATTTAAGTTTATCCACTTACAATCAATTTAGTATGTATCACATTTTGAATAGTATGCGTAAAATATATGAAAATTCAATAGAGATGCACATACAAAAGATAATTTACATATAACTTACAAAAGAAAAATTATATTTACAGACATATTGCACTTTTTCCTTTTCCTAGTAGATTCTTTCTACCGGAAATACATAATTCTATTGCAAGTAACATTGTTTCTTGTGGGGGAATTTTCAGAAACAACGATGCTTTATTTCTTGGTTGCTTTGCTGGAGGCCTTAGATCTGGTAACTCTTATTATTTTGAGCTTTGTGGAGCAACGAGAGCTGTAGAATTTGCTAATTCTAAAAAACTGGAAAAACTTGTGCCTTGAAACAGATTCTACATTGGTGTCAAAGCCTTCAGAGATGCTACAAAAATTCCTTGGAGGGTAAGAAAAAGATGGACCAACTGTCTTGCAATTATATCATCTATGAATTTTGTAGTTTCTCATATATATATATATATATATATATATATATATATAAGGTAATACTTGTGTTCGTTGATGCATTAGAAAACATAGGTTTGAGTTTGAACTTTTTTGTTTATTATTAAATAAACAAAAAAAATAGACTTGGTTGACGTAATTTTAAGTTTACTCACTCTTGAGAAGGTTTTGGTATAACCCCTTCTCATTTTTGTACCAATTTTCTTTTGCCAATGCATTTTAGATTGTTGTAGCACCCTGCTACACACCTTGCTTAAAAAAAATTATTACATTTAATTAATCTCATTTTTTTATTACTCTCCCCCAAATACTCATTGGACAAACACATAAGTAATGTTAAGGGTCTTGTGTGTATTATGAGTAATTTTCAAACTCTCTTAGTTGTATTCTTTCTTAGTCTCTTTATTGTGTAACTCTATGGCTAAAGTATTATTTGTACTTCTATCATTATTATCTAATATAATTAATTTTGTCGTAATAAAAGGTAACATATATTGATTAAAAGATATGCAATGAAGGATATATACAAGGCGTGCAAGTGCAACAAGGCACTTGGAATAGGACATCAAACTTAGGGGCCATTTGACAACAAAAAGAAAGAAAAATAACTTATACTTATGGAAAAAACTCTTCACTAAATATCATTTTTCCGTAGATAAACGTCTGGGATAAAACAATTTTGTTGTCAATACGAATCATTGCTCTATATGTGGTGTTGAATTTGTTTTTTTTTTCTTCAATACTTTTTAAATGAAAATTGTCAACCCTAGATATATAAGTACCATTTATATAATAATGAACTAATGATAGCAAAGGTAAACAAAAAATTAAAAAACTAATATTTAAAAGAACAAGTTGATACCTGTGTTGAATTCAGATGCATCCTTTCCCACAAGTTCATCTATAGTATTGGACCATTCATCTGTTGAACAGAAATAAAGGGAATGCTCTCTCTCGTTTTATTCAACTGCAATAATAGCTTATATAAAGCCTTACAAAGAAAGAAAATAAATTAAGTTACTCCACTAACTCAGTCCACTAACAGAAACGTGGAATGTGGAGAAAACAAACTAAGTCCCACTAATAAGTCCTAAGAAGTAGGGATTATTAACTAAAAGATAGAAACAAATACTAGTAACTATGACAACAAAGCAAAGTCAATTTTAACATCATCTTATATTAAAATCCGAACTAGGTAATTCATCAGTATCTAAAAATCCTTCTGTTTCCTCCCAATCAAATATTGTTCTAATTTGTATATCAAAGTCATCCAAATCTTCATTATTGTCCAATTCTAATTTGACATTGTCCCCACTAGGGTTGCTATCACCACTCAATTTTGCAACCCTTGTATCCATAGAATTTATATTGAAGTTTGTATCAATTAGAGAATTATTAACATCATGAGGGGTGGTTTCACTAACATAAGAAGAAGATGGTATCATCATATTATTTTCACTATTGTTTTGCTTACAATAAGCTAATAGCCATTTTAATTGTTTTAACTCTTTAGAAGACTCATTTATCATACCTGCATACATATGAATAACACCAAGACATCCATGAATTGGGAAATTTGCACGATTTTTCGACTCAATAATTATTGATTTCATTGCTTCATCTCTTTGATCACCATCCTTAATTTCGTTTAGTATCTTCTGTATGTTTGAAACACCAAACAAACGATGAGCATCGCCGAACATCTTTGGTTCATCGGCCGGAAAATAAGGAGCTAAAACACACTCTCTAGTGCACTTTCTTCTTTGATACTTGCATGCTGCACAAGCCTTCTTTGGTTTGGTGATATTCATTGGGAGAATGAATAGGTTTTCAGAAAAACAATAAAGGGAAAGAGGAGGGTTTCTAATTAGGTTGAGAACCCTAATTGGTTTGATGAATTAGGTCTATAAATTAGGATTGAGTTTTAAATCTTTTTTCCCTCCTTAGCCGATAAGCATGCTATTGCTATATTGGATAAGAACATATGGTCAAAAAAAGTGGATATGCATAACGTAATTAATTAATTATTTTTTAAAGCTCATTGACAAGATTTTATTTTATTTATTTTAAAGTGAAAATGATTTACACACATTCCTCTTTCAAACGCAGCCACCCAATGTGTTTAAAAAAGTGAGGTGGTATCTATAAATCTTACAATAGAGAAGTCTCCGATTCTCCTGTGCGTTCCTCTTCTAGCTCGATCCGGCCTTCTCCGCGTTTGGCGCTGACTACCTGCCATCCTTCTGCGTTCTGGGCGTTTGTAGGTGGTGGCTACGGCTGCTGCTATTTTTTTGGATTTTTAGTGGGTTTGCAGGGTTATTTTGTCCTCATGGAATCCCTTTTGTGATATTACTGAAAGGTGCTCTTTTCCTGTCAGCGTATGTCTGTGATTTTGCCGCATTGGTCAGGTTTGCAGAATTTTCCCCCTTTTTCATTTACTTTACCCTCACATTGTGCTATTTTAAAGTGATTCAGCCTGCTAGAATTTCCTTTTCAGTGGGTATCGTATCAGAAAGGGTGAAATTTGGAAAGGCTGATTTTTACGTTTTGCCTGCAGATCCTTTTTATCAGTGATTTTTTTGTTTTTTTCTCTTATCAGGTTGAAGGGGAAGGAGCGTCTATACTCTATTCAAACCATAGGGTTTTTTTTGGATTTTCAAAACCCCATAGATCAGCTTTTCAGAGAGAATAGAAAGACTCCACACATCTCTCTCTTTCTAAACCATTGTTTTTCTTCTCCTCCCTTCATTCTCTACAAATCTTCCTTCTTCCTCTTCTTCTTCATTCTCTCTTCACTTTAATGCATGGTTGCTGAAACAGATTGGGTAATAAAGCTCAACAAAGGATTTGCAAAATCAGTTCACTCTCCAGACATATCTCTCTTCCAACCATTCTTTGTCTTCTCCTTCCCTTCATTTACAATAGTTTCAGATCAACAAAGGGCTTTATTTTCTCTTCCTCTTTGTTGCAACAAACTTCTGATATGGCATCACCTTGACAGGTTTAGTTTTGAATGTTTGTTATTAGTATTAGTATTAATTATTAGAAATGAAATAAGAATCTTGCTTAAGATGTTTTCTTATTTTAATTTTTCAGTTTGAAGATTTTTGTTGAAGTTGCTGCAAAATCTGGTGGATATTGATATTACATTCCAAGAGTTGAAGGTGATTGATGATATTTTTTGCTTTGAAATTGTTATTTTCATCTTTTCATGTTAGTGTCAATTGTTATTTTTGCTTTGTTTTGTTTTGATAATAATTTATTTTTAATTCGTGTAAGAAATTGACATAGGGAGGAAAATGAATCAGTTGAGTAAACATTCATCCAATGATGTTCTCCGATTATTGAAGATGCTATTGTTATGTGCAGGAAGTAGAAAGAAATTATAGATTTATGATTGAAGCTGAATCTACAAGTAGTCAAAAACACTCTCATGGGTAATCTTTATATTTTGAGAAGTATTTGTCAGAGAAATATTTTATTCTATTCACTTTTTTATTTTGGAAAATTGTAGCAATTAAGCTTTGATTTTGAGTGGCTAATGTTGTATCTTATTCATTTTTTTAGATTCCTGATTTTGTGTAATCTCCAAATCCACATAAGTAAGTTTTGATTTCATTCCTTACATCATTTTTATTTTCATTTGCTTCCATCCTAAAATGTTATGTGGTTATTAATTCGCTTTTATTTGGCTTTGGGAATTCATTAAATGGGTTATCATTCATGCCTATAGATTTGACAAATTACAACTTATTATTCTATGGCTTTTGTTTCTGGTTGATTTCAATTTTATGGCTTCTTACTCTTGTGCTTTTTGTTTCTTTTTGAGTTTCTGGCCAAATGAACTCGATTTGAGCTCCTGTAAAAATTGTTTAGGTTATGAGATATGATTTTGGATTTATGGTTTGATCTTTTTGTGTTGTAATTTGGAACATTTTCTTCAAGATTTTGTGTTTGGTCATTGGTGTGATGTGATTATGACATTGAATTTGTGTCGGGGGTAGTTGAGGCAGAGAGGTGGGTTGGTGCAATCCTCACAGTTTTCTTTGGTGTGTTATGCTGGACAATCATTGCAAGGAATGCAACAAGATGGATGATGGGGTTGTTCAATCTAGCCTCTTTTGAACATGATGAGTTTTCTACAGCCTTAAGAGTTTTTCTTTATTTACTTTTAATTTATCATGATGAGTTTAGCTTTGCGTTTTGGCTATGCACTGACCTTAGTTCGTGCAACCTACCCTGGTCTGGTTGAAAATATTTTCGATCAACAATTTTTCCAAGATCGTGCTATTCTTGCACCGACACTCGACTTGGTTGAGAAAGTTAATGATTACATCATGGGGATGATCCCTGGGGATGAAAAAGAGTACTTGAGTGCTGATTCGGTTTGTAAGTGTGATGACGACATAGGTCTTGATGACATTAAATGTTCAGGTATGCCCAATCATAAGCTCATTCTAAAGGTCGGTGTTCCTATTATGTTGCTTTGAAATGTCAATCAAGCGTCCGGGCTTTGTAACGGCACACGTTCGAAAGTTGTTTCTCTTGGAAAAAATGTGATATGTGCAAGGGTGATTGGTGGCACACATAACGTTGTTTGTGTTTGCAGATGATGCACTGGAATTGCAATTAAACTTATTGCACCGGTTGTTTTTTGGTATATTTCTGTTTCCTCTTCCTGAGGTCTGCTTTCTTCAGAATCAGCTGGGAATTGTACCATGCTTCGGATTCATTGTTTCTGCCTGTTGGCTGTTTCTTTTGCTGCATAAATTGTTTCGATCTTTCCCTTAAGTTTATGTTATCCATTCTACAAGTGTGCTTGGTTTTATAATTTCCCTGTGTTGTTGTTGTTTTCTCGGATCAGATGCCTCCAAGGCAATGTTCTGAAGTTGTTTTATCACAGTAAGACTCAGTAGATGCATGTTATTCATTTGTCAGTGTATTAGTTAGGATATGTTCACTTATGAATTGAACGATTTTATTCGGTTATGGATAGCGCGCAGACTGTTGTATTCACTTATGGATAACGTGCAAATGTTATTTAGTAGATTGTTGAATGATGTTATTGATTTATGGAGAAGTCACAGTTTGTTGTAGTCACGGATAACAATTGTTTATAAATTGTATGTTGTTGAACTGTTTTGTTTTCTTCGAATAAATCAGGGTTTTTTTTTTACGTGTTGAGTCTAATGTTTGTCGTTAATTTCAATTGATTGGTTTTTCTTATTCGATTGGAATAACTATTCATATTGTATTTCAATATTGATTAGGTAATTGAAAAACATCACAACTAATCGTAATCCCGTGCAAGGGCTATGGGTTGGCTGTCCCTTATGAGATGTTCAAGGACTATGTTGTTGAAGGCAACGCTGGTGCTTTTGTTGTGGATGATCTTTTTCACATTCCTAACAATGATGAACTGATCCATATCCCAGCTGCTGATGGTGAGGCTGAGGAGTATATCTGGACCTTGAAAGTTACCCGGGCTGTGGCTGATGGCAGAAGTGTGCTGGTTAGTGTTTTTCATGCCTATATGTTTTTTTGTTTTTGATTCCCTTGTGTTTGTTACTGACACATATCCCCGTTTTCACTTGCAGCATTTTCCTAGGTATGTAATCGAGAACTTTCATTTTTCGGTTGGGACTCAGATTGATGTCATGGATGATGCCACCAGTGAAATGTTCCAGTGCAAAGTCAAGACTTCTACCAGGCCTTCTGGATATGTTATGAAGTATCTCTAACAGGGTTGGTAGCAGTTCGTCAGATCAAAGGAGCTGAACCCCGGTGATCGCATTGTGTTTGGTGTTGTGAATCTTGTGGTAGTATCTTTGTGTTATTCATTCTAGGCACATGGAATTCGTAATGTTGTCCAAATGTGTTTGAACTATTTGCTTTAAGATTGTGTCTCTAAGGTATTCCTGTTTTGGGTTGTTTTATTGTGTTATTTGGATTCAAGTTTGTCCTTCTACTCTTCCAGGAATTCATGTTTATTGTGGATGTAAGGCACTTTTGATGTTTAGTCATCACGTTGATGTTTATTTTAATATTAATGTTAACTTTAATTATCTGAAATTGGTCTGCTTATTAGATTGTATGTGTGGCCTATGTTTTGTATTTTCATTGTTGTTCTTCTTACTGATAGTAGAATATTTCTCGGGTTTGATTCTTAGTTGCTAAATTGTTAATTTTTTTAATTAATTAGGTTCCCTTGCCATTTTTTTGCCAAGTCTGCATTGATTTTGATGCTTGAATATTTTTGTTTAAATTTTTTTCCCCTATATTTTGTTATGAAACTGCACTAAGTCGTCACATTATCTGCCGGGTTGTATTTTTTTGAATAAATTTATCGAGCGATTTGCAAACCTTTAGTCTTTATTATTTTTTTCTTCCAAAATCGAGACATTATGTAACTTGATTAGTGTTCATTACATTGTTTTGTGTGTTTATGAAACTATTCAAAGTGTTTTATTGTCATTTAAATGTTTATATTCATGTCAATTGTCATTTTTTTTTTTTGGTTGAGATGTCAATTGTCATTTAATTGTTTATATTCATGACATTTTCTAAGGATAGAGGGAAAAAATGAGAATGAGTTGAAATGAAAAACTCAGATCAAATGAACCATATTA
>Ga0228711_1002476_pt1 | contig 28434 bp, 21 predicted proteins | sample MedpolnodulmetaG_2_FD_177996 | JGI IMG/M metagenome (GOLD analysis project Ga0228711, IMG submission 177996) | Root nodule microbial communities from Medicago polymorpha collected in Santa Monica, California, United States - brown nodules | ecosystem: Host-associated > Plants > Roots > Nodule... | reverse complement strand
CTTTCTTTCACCCCCCCCCCCCCCCCTCCTTTTGGCTCCCATTGCATTGGTCACCGATTCCTCTTTCCTCGAATCACTTTCTTTCAAATATTCGTTTTTAATGGCTAGTTAATTTAACTAGGCAGTTGTTCACTTGATATGGTAATAGTCTACGGGATCTTCCTACATTTAGCATTGGTTTATCTCCATGGGAACTAGCAACATCTATGTATATAATTGATCTCAACAAACTTGTAAAAATCCACCCTCTTTTATTGTTGTCCTTGGAGCAGTCATGAATTTCTTTTGTAATTCAATATTTCTCTCTTTTATGTCTGTCTGCTTCCAACATATTAACATTTTTTACCTGCCATATTCGAGATACTCATCAGTATCCTTACCAAAGTCTGGGTCTTTTTTCTTTCATAAATCACTCATCATACTTGGGGGTTGTTTGGACTGCCTTATTTAAGCTTTTCTACTGACATAAGTGCTTATGGAACTGTCTGGGAGAAAATATCGTAAGAGTTATGTGCTCCACTAACAAGCTTATGAATTCCCAAAAGCTTATGGCCCAAAACACGAAACATGCAGACTTCTCACATCTTACCTAAACCAAAATACTAAAACACGCTGAACCCCTGCAACGCTCACATCCTATCCAAGTGAACCCTCACAATTCTCTCTAAGTTCTGCAACACAACTCTTTCGTCAATCTGCAACTCTCCTCTTCTCCGCTCTTTAAACTCAGGAAGTCTTCCATGTTCGTTGTTACCCGTGTTCAATTTGCCTATTCCATCTTGTGATTTTTGCTTGTTCCTGATTTTTTGTGTGGTTTTTGCATGTTCTTGGCGATAATAATGGGATTAGGCTAATGATGGAGGGTTTTGGATCTCAAGTTTTAAGGGTAGGTAGATGTATCATATCATCATATCAGTTTCAATTGAATAACATTTATGTGAAAGGACTAAGGAGTGGTGTTGGAAGTTGGAAATTGGAATTTGCCCGAGTTAAGTGAATTCTGATGAGAATTTAAGGTTCTGTTTATGCTTGTTTTAAAGTTCTGCTGAGAATTTTTGGGGTTATTGATTGTGCTTGACATACACTTTATTACGGCTGCATCTTACTGATTTCTGTTCTGGTGGTGAAGTTGATATTTTTCTCATTTATTTTCTATTAATCTGTGCAAAGGTGGCTTCACTCTTCATTACTTTTTTTAGTATCATTTTAATATTGAAAAAAAGGAATACAGTGAATTTTTAGAACCATGTATGCTTTAGCTAAGGTGCTGGAAGCTCTGAAGTTATGGTATGGAATTGGATGAAGTCTGGTTTGTTTTTACTGGTGCTTGAATGGTTTGGTTTTTAGAAGTTAATGGTACTCCACAATTCTAAAGTGGCTAGTAAATTTATGGAAGCTTAGACCCCGTTTACTTTGTGGAAACATTATATATTTTCATTTTCTAAACCATGTGTTCATTTTAACTTGCTATTACGAAGACGTGACACTCTTGAAGTGAACCATTGTGTAGATTCACGATCAATTGTAGATAATACAGTCTTAAGTATGGTTGCATTACAGAGATACAAAATTCCGGTTGCATTACAGAGATACAAAATTCCGGAGTTAATTTTTCTTGTTGTAAGAAAGTGTTTTGCATAGATCGATTTTGGCAGCTGAAACTTGATTGACGGTATAGTTGCTGATTACCTGTTCATGTTCATGCTTTGAGTGAATTGCTTTTTGTGTGTCTGTGTGATAGTTTTTCTGTAAGCAAGACTATTTTTTTTCTCTCTTGTTTTTAAGTTTTATTATGGTTTGTAAGTATTCAATTCTCTCTCATATTTGATAGTGGAGAAATTCTGGCAACACACTCCAATTCACTTTTTTCAACATAGTTTCTTCTAGTTTAAATTCACACGTATCACATCAAATTAACTTGAGACACATAATTTTGTATATTTGAATTTCAAGGCAATACTTCCAAGTACTGTTACATTCATTCGAGACTAAATATTGGGTGATCAACCCAATTCAAGTTCAAAAAAATAAAAATCCAAGAAAAAAAATCATTTTTTTAAGGAGAAAAAATGATCATTTGTAATTGATTCAATTCATAATTTTAAACCATTCAAATTAACCCAATTGGTATAATTTGACTCGTGAAGTTCATCACGTTAATCCGTTATTACAAGACTCCCACGTATTATTCAAACACTTTTTGTTGTACTTTATTTCAAATGCTCACCACCATTAACTTTGCCACATTCAATTTGATATCTGTCCACTCACACGTCTATTGCTATGTAGAGAATAGCTAGAAACATTTTATTTCTAACATTCCCTCTTTTATTACGTTAAATCATTGTGAGTCCTATTATTTATGAGACTCACATTGATTTTTTTCTACGATAAGAGAGTGGACGTTGAAGAAAGAGTGTTCTTTAACACTACTCTTATTTTATATTATTTGCTCTATTTATCTCAAGTTTTATTATAGTAATCAAACTCGATATCTCATAATTTACAATGCCAATGCACCTTGCACATATTATTTTCGTTACAAGCTAGAAACATATTATTGATATTTTTTCCTTACGTTGTGAATATTGTCTGACCTAAAACCAGAGAAATTTTATTTTGACAACACATAAGTTGTCCTACACCATATATTACCACTTTCATTTTTTTTTTATTACTTTCTTTCTTTGCCTCGGTTTGCATTCAGACTGAAATTTGCATGGTAAGGGTATGGTGTGCACACTAGACAATCTTTTTGGTTGTTCAAATATCACATCTCTAAAACTATAGCCTAAAAAAAAGATAAAAGAAAACCGTGTTTGAACGTAACATGAAAATCCTAACCTTGAAATGTACCCATACAATTCGAGCGCACACGTATTGAACATTAATATTATGAGAAATACTTAACAACTTCGAATCATGCAAGACATGAACACAAGCAGGAGATTGAAAAACTAACATGATTCAAATGATGCTCGTGTAACTCAAATAATACATGACAGAAGGTTACAAAACCCCATTTTCAGCACTCTGATACAAATCATTATCTCCAAAAGTTAAAAACACAGATATAAATACATATTTTCCACACTTTGAAAATAGAATTACATTTTATGAATGTAAATGTGAGAATTTATTGAAAAAATTAACATGTTTTTCAAGTCAAATATGAAATATAGACAATATATGCATAGGTGGCTTTTAAGATGGTAAATGTTCCATATTGTCAACAAAAGGATTATATAGTGTATGTTTGATATCATGGTTGATATCACTGTGATTCACCATGATTTTACATAAACTATAAAGTATAACTTTTGAAAAATCATGGTGGGTCACCGGAATCCTAACATACCCACCACCGTGATATCAAAGACTTAGTCTTTCTATTCATCTTGTCCCTAAGATCACACCATGAACCTGATCAGTGTAGTATATTTTACTTAGTCACCAAGCATATCCTTGCTGGCCATTCTTATTGTCTATTGGTATTAGTCGATCTAACACCGAATAAAATGGTGCGCTATGCATCATTTAAGACATTTTTCCACCCTAACAATTGTCTTCTAAACAATAGCACATAACTAAACATTTAAATAATAGATATTATTTTTGTAAACAAAATGTAGTACTGAACAAGTTTTCATGCGACATACTCTCTGATTTTACCTATGCTACATGTTTGTCCTCTTCACTTTGTAGCTTCCTCGTGTTGTAAGCATAACCTTTGAATTTGTGGATTTGAAATTTGTACCAAAAAAAAAAAAATCAAATTAGGGATTTGAACAACCATGGTCAAATTGATTTTTTAGGGAGCGAAACCAAACTCCGAAAAATGTTAATGACGTTGAATATAATGAAACTTAATAATTTAGTTTTTGTTTTGTCAAATAGTCTAGTGGTTAAAAATTCACATTACCTTTCTTTTAATTTCACTCCCTTATTTTTTCATTAAGAAGTTTTTTTTTTAAAATTGTTGTTGTTTCTATGTTAATTACAAAGTTTAAATTGACATTAACTGTTATTTTTCTTCAGCAATTTACTTAGATTCTGTATGGGACAGGGTTTTTGAAGAGTTTTGGAAGAGAGAATTTTGAAGGGCTAAGACTATATTTTAAAGTAGATTTGATATTTTACCTTTTTCAAAAGAAAACATGATAAACAATCACATTCTATTTCAAGCATATTTATTTGATTTGAAAAATGTTTTATAGTGTTCATAATTTAAATTAGAAAAGTAAGTTCTTCCCTCCAAAACCCTCAATTCAAACAAACCCTAAGATTTTTTTAACTCTATTACTTAAACACAATTTTTTTTACGAATGTTGAATCTTCAGTGTACTCCTACTAATAATAATCAACTGAATGAAGTTTCACATCTTGTTTATCTAAAAGCAACACTTTGGTTTCTGATACTTGAAAAAGCAATGTTGATCCCTGAATCTCAGTCTACTCAATGAAGTGTAACAATTATGAAAACATTGTGGGGAGACTTATCGTCAGATGATCGAGCCTTGGATTATGGTTTGGTTACTACGTTGTTTCTAAGGCTGAATCTATACCCTGTACTATACTTTGTAATACTTATACTATACTTCGTAATACTTTTAGAAGACAAAAGAAAAAAGAAGAGTAGAAGGATTCTAAAATAGAAAACAAAAACAAATATTGCATTTAAACGCGCTTTAAAATGGTACCTTTTCTAATAATGAAGATGTTATTAGTTAAAATTTGGGCGTGACAGTCTTTAGAATTGTATTCTTTTAGTTGAGCCTTGATTGAGTTGTTAGTCCTATGGTTGTTAAAGAGTTTCATGAAGCTTTATATTATTTGATGGGCCAGGCTTAGCCTATCTCCATAACGTTTCTTGTCTTAAATTTTCTTTGCCTTTATAAAAAAAAATTGAAAAAGAGAAATATTTATAAAATGACATAAATATTATTGACAAAATAAATTTAAACAATATTTTCACTGCAAACAATGAGAAATTACAAAAATATAAAATTTATTTTGTAACAATCACATAAACAAATTCCAATTTAATAAATTATGAATATTATTTTTTTAGTAGAAATAAACAAAAAGAAAAATTAGAAATAGTTATTTTGTTAGGAAATTATTTAATATGTTTATTCTTTTTGTTTTTATATTTGAAATTTTCTTCTAATTTTAATGAAATAGTTATTTTGATTTATTTTTATTACATATAATTTTTTGCTTAGTGACGTTCATGTCATTTTTACTTATACACACATTATTTCTTTATTTATATTTTCTGATAAGAAACTAGTAATAAACAATAATATTATTTTCTTTCCTCGATCTTTCCTCCATCATCGAAGCAGATAAAAAAGATAGGAACCAAGCTGCCTCAATTTATTTTTCTCAAGGATTAAAAGTTGTTTTTTTCTTTCTTAAAGACTAAATTGAGTCTTATAGTTTTTCTTAAGGCTAAAACGGGTCTTAACACTTTATCTCACACTATATAAAATACACATTAAATAAGTGTTGATGTTGTACCCATGAAGAGAGACAAAATTTACAAAGAGCAAAAATCGTATAAAAACTACCTTGTTAATCGTATAAAAACTACCTTGTTGTTGTTGATGACAAATTGTGAGTTCAATACATATTTCTTTTTAATTATATAAATCAAATAATGTAGAAATAATTTTATAAAAACTAACAAAAACTTGATCTCTAACAATTTTCTCGCGGTTCAATTTAATTATATACAAAAAATACCAAATAATACCTGTTATTCTTAAATTGAGGACAAATTAGTATATCATTAAATATTGATCATGGACTAATTTGTCATTCATATAAAATTATCAATGAATAATTTGAGCATTATTTTTCAGGAAATGCTGACAAATGTCATATGTAATTGTTTAAGCAATCAAAACCGTTAAATTTTACTATTTAAAAAAAAAACAGTTAAATTTTACATAAAAAATTGTGTAATTATGTCTTTTATATGCATTTAACTTGTATTTTCAAGATTTTTTTTATATATTCCTTAAATAATGTTCTTACTCCTTATAACATTTGTTATTATGACTCTTATTTCTATAAAAGACTATATTTATAGAATCAAGAATTTCTGTACCAAACAAATAAAAAACAAAAATCAAGAATTTTGGCGACACTAAAAATAAAATTTCAGATATTTATAGAGATAAAAAAAAAAAAATCTTATTTAACAATATATATGTAACGGTACGTTGGAACGAAACATAAAAATGAGGAGACGCGGTAGTATATATGAAACGTTCCACTTCAAAGTTTGGAGTTTTCTGAGTGCAAAACAACTAACGCTTAGCTTCTGCTTGCTGACTGCTGAGAAATGGGTCAGTCCCGAGCCACGTCACGCTCATCTGCTCATGACAACAGGTTTCTTTCTGATCATTATCTATCATCTCTTCTTTCTTGCTTGCTACCATCAAATCAAATTATGAAACTTGCCATGAAAGTTAATTATTATTATTATTATTATATACTACTACATTCTTCTGTTGTGTTGTTCACATTATACAATGATATGATATGATATGAAATGAATTAATCCCTAAATTATTATTATATACACATTCTTGGTTGTAATAGGGATCAAGGTTATACCATCCTTTTATATGCCAAGGAAATTTGGACGTTGTTTGAGAATTAGGGTTTAACTTTAGCATCAACTTTTTCTCCATGACTTTCTGATTTTTTATAAATTTTTTTAACTCAAGACTAGGAATTCTTATATACTATGAAATCCAATTTTCTCTCTTGTCTATGTTATTGTTATGCTTATGCCAATTTTTAAATTTTTTTATTTTTTTGCAAAAGAGGAGAGTACTAGAGGTATAGATGGTCTGATATGAGAAGGAAGAGGACATATTTAGTGAGAGCATAAAAGGCTAGATAAATCAATCTTGACTATACAGTCAAGGTCATTTTTACCTAAATCTTGTTTGTACAAGATTAATGCCTTTCTTTTGTCACTTGACAACGTGTCGTGGGTATGTGTTTGTGTATTTTGCGCTTGAGATCCTCATTGTCTTTTAGGGTTTGATTTTGGAGAAGGGCTGGAAGGGGGTGATTTATCTTTTTCCAAACTGAGAAAATTTTAAAACTTTAATTATAATTGAATAAGGAATGATTAGATTAGAGTCAACTGTTGAACTCGAGAGTTTTCTTAAAACTAGGAGAGCTTCCGTAGACTCGACTTGTAACCTTTAAGTGACACGTAGACGTAATATAATACCATTAAAATAATAATTCGACTACCAATTCAATAATAAAGCAAAATAGAAAACCACAATCTTGCTATTAAATGGAGAATTAGACTACATGACAGAACTAAAAGAATAAAATCACATTCCAAAGAATAATAAGTTAAATGGCGATCCCAATAAAGAGGTGAAGTTGAAAGAGTATATTCAAAACGTTAAATCATGAAATCGATATCCAATAGAGACTAAAGATTCAGACCTGCAACACATTGCTCCTAGCATCAGGGGGGGTTCTAAGTGAGGTCGAAAGAGGGAAATAAAATCGTCGGAGATAATGCAGTACTTTCTGCTGGCCTTTGCTAGAAATTTGTCGATCAAAGGTGTTCGCCAGAAGGACAAAAGCTTGTCTGTAAAGGGAACTCTACGTGAAATTTTAAAGAGGGCCTGAGTCTTTGCTCAAAGGTCTGAGCTTGTGCGAAGCTTCAATTGTAAATAGGTTGGGGGTCTAAATCCCAATTGAAGTTTTGAAGGACAGAGGTTTCACTTGAATACCTGAGAGCTCATGAGAGGCTATGATCGAAAAGGCTAAATGGAACAAATGAAACATACTCAAAGCTGCGTTTTGGACAATTTTTCGTTTTACTGCCATAAATCTCTCTAACCCGTGAGTTAAATCGGTTGTCTACCCGAGTTGAAATGAATTTACTAGAGTATACTGAAAAACGAGTCTGTGCTCGTTGACTTGCTCTTGCTACCTAAACATCAAGTTTACTCGACAGAGTTTACAAGTTAACTCATGAGTCTGACAACCATGGAAAGGTTATGTGATTTACCCTTATTTAATTCCTCTTATTCCAGACATTTTTCTTTTAAATAAGAATGTTTTCTTAACACAGGATTTCCTGCCTTTCTTTCGCTTATGAACTCCTCCATCAAAATGTACACTTAGCGGAACTTTTATATATCTTGATTCTATCTTCTTATCTTATGCTGAAAGTGGTGTTTATACTTCCTATATACTTCCTATGTACAGACATTTTACTTTTCTTTTTTTAACTGTTCAAATGGTTGCCACAGGACTAAGAAACCTTGTTTATTATAGAACCAGTTTTTCTCTCTCATTAATGTTATTCCCGTGCTTATGTCATTTTTTCTTTTACAATTGTGTTTGTTTTAGACAAAAGAGAAGAGTACTATTAGGTGGTCTGGTATGAGCAAGAATGGGGTCTACTAATCGAGAGCGTGGAATATGATCGAGACATAGATCTTGATTGACCACAAAGCCAATGCTGTTTTGCTTAAATATAGTTTGATTATTCATTTATGATTGTATAATAAAGATCTTGCCTCCAATAAGAGCACGTAGTCCCTGGATATCGCTTGTTTTGATTCTGCATTTCATGTAAAGAAACCTCCAAAGTTGCGATTTTCTCTTCAAGTGCAGTCACTTTGGCCTCCATCTTCTTCGGTGGCATCTGGTAGGTCGGACCAATTTCATAGAGATCAGAATTATAGGGATGAGACTTTTGCAAGTAAACTTGCGATTTTCATTGATTAACAAAAGGAAATACAATCTACAAATGTATCAGAGCAGTTTGCTCTCTCAGAAGATAACTTCTTCTGGCCAAATAACTTCCTAATAACTTCCAACATAAGAAATAAAACAACAAACAGCAAACTTAAATACAATCCACAACCACACCCAATAACTAACTATTTCAAATTCAAACTAACACACTAATATTATATTTTACTTATTTATTTTATTTTTGTTTCTCCTTTGATAAACCCTCCAAATGACGGGTTTACCCTTCTCTTTATTCTGTGCGCTATCAGGCCCTTACTGTGCTATAGGTCAAACCAAGTTGAATTTCATGAATATTTTTCTTCTCCACTTTCTGCATTAGCCTACAACGAGGCAACAGACAATTTTGGATCACCTTTAGGTGGAAGTTGAAACTCATGAACAAACCTATACGCTTGGAAAATCTTTTAATCCGATTTGACAGAACATGTTAACAACTAAACACCTAAAGGTTATCCAATTCCAAGGTGTAAAGTACAAAGTGGGAAAGTTATAGGCTGTTAATATTTATACAAGAATACATTTTTTTTTTATTCTTTCATTCTTTACTGTTTGTCCCTTTTATGTGAGAAAATATATTGGATGTTTAAGATAGACATTTAGCGGGTCTATGAATAATATTGTTTAAAACAAGTATGTAATAGGGTTTTGAATCAAAACTAAGAAATATATGTATGTCTTTCGTGCATCAGCTTTGAGGCATACATGGTTATTACAGGTTCGTCATTTTAGATATCATGGATTCTTAAAATGTTTTTATCCAATAAGGTGGTTGCATTTTCAGGTTTGAAGATGAAAATTAGAAATAACAAATTCAATTTGAAATGTTCCCTCTGTGAATAGTTGCGTAATATCGGTACTTTTTCTTATTCATATTTAATAAAATTCATACCTTCAGCAGGGGTGAGTGGACTTATGAAAGAAGCAATGTGTGCTTCTTGTTGTCCTAGATTTTATTTTTAGTTTTAGTAGATTTTTGTTTTGAAGTATGCCCTTTGATGCATTAAAATTCTGCTTAAATGCTTAATGCCACATAGGTTGTAATGTTGTTTGTTTCTTTGCTTTCTGCTTTTAGGTCCAAGAGAAAAAAGGCCACTTTAAATGCTGATGATTTAGAAGCTTCATATGCAGGTGATTTTCATTAACACATTATCGTTTTCCATCAAAAGACCGATATTATCTTCTGTAACACCGTTTTCTAAATGTTGTAGGCATGGGAATAACTGATGGCAAAGTATCACTATATCACTGTAATTACTGCAAAAAAAATATTTCAGGGAAGATTCACATCAAATGCGCTGTGTGTCAAGATTTTGATCTCTGCATAGAGTGCTTCTTTGTTGGTGCTGAGTTGACTCCTCATAAAAGCAATCATCCATATCGGGTTATGGTATGAAATCTTCTTTGAGTTGTTCCTGTTTTATAATTATTGTGTTACTTTCACGTATTCACGTCTTTTTTTTTTTCTTTTCTGAAAATAAAATTGGAGGAATGTACAATATCTAGGGTGGAGGGAGACCACAAAATGTTATTCGCCAAACAGATAAAAAAATGTTTCGTTTTAAATGGTCTATCATTAGACATGATGCTGTTTTATCCATGTAGCCGATCCTTAGGTGAACTTGGATAGTAAACAATGAGTCTACCTAGTATTTAAAATAATACTAAAAAACTTTTACACATGACATATATACTTTTATAATATCATCAAGACAGCAAAAATTAAAAATTTCAACTCCATAATAAAGAAGTCGCAAGTCAACATATTAAAGCAAAGTACTATAAATGATCAAGGTGACGGTTGACATGGTGAACTTAAAAGATTGGACTATCATGGCAAAGTTAACAAATAACCATTGATTTAATAATAATCAAAGGCAATGGTCAAGAGTTTATACGAGTGACCTATTAGTCAAGTAAAGCGGCAAGAAACATATCAAATGATTATTATTGAATCAATGATTATTTTTTAACTTCACCATGATGGTCAACTCTAAGTCCACCATACTGACCGTCGCCTATGATTAAACTACATAAATGATAAAATGACACATAATTAACAAAAAAAGTCCCTAAAGTTTAAACATTTTAAAAGAGTTAATTTCTTCAAATGACCATTCCTTCAATGACATCATCTCCATTGTCATCGTCATCTTCATCAAATTCTGTCCTAGATGACAAAGGATCTTCAACATCTGCATCGTCGGTGAGTGTCTTGGTTGCAACTTGTAGACTGTTTACGTTCGTTTTACTCTGAGTTCATTAGTAAACAAGAGAAGAAAATAGGGTTTCATAAGTTGGACCAAATTTTTTAAAAAAACTGACCTCATAAACTTAGTGCTAAACTAGCGAATCACGAGTTTATGCAAGTCCCACCAGTTAACTCACAATTTCATTCGAAGCAATGAAAAACGGTTTCCTCGACTGAGTCGACCAATGTTGGACAACGGGAATCACAGTATCACACAAATCCACGAGTCAACTAGTGATTTTGATAACCATCCCACCTAGTAGGAAAATGTTTTCGTGGTTGTTGTTGGATAAAGTTTTTGTTTAAGTTTCTTTGTGATATTGTATGTCAGTATTGTGGATGGGATGGAATCTTTTTTGCTTTGGTTTTTTTATATCTTTCCTTTTCTTGTAATAAAATTTTATTTCCTAAAATAAAATGAAGAATCGGAAGGATTGAACTAAATACTAGAGATTACACTAACTATCTAGATATGAAGTCCTTTGATGGTGATGATTTTCTGCATGAAAAACAGATTGTTAGTAACTTGGAAAACTATTAGTACTTGCTTTTGTAGTCTATAAATATTGTGCAGTATCACATTAGGATGATAGCTATTCTTTTCCCTCGGAAAATACTTTTCACCAAATATGTTGAAATAAGCCGTTTCTGACTTGTTCCATGTGCTTTAATCAGATATGCTTATATATCGCTTCTCTCATAAAGGGTGATTTTCTGAACTCTGTAATGAGCATAGCACAAGCTTTCTTCCTATTTATTCCCTTTATGGCTACCATAATGAGATAAAAGCTCAAGGCAATACATGTATCTTTTATAGCTGAAGGCAATAATATTTCATTTTGAATGAAGTTTCCAGCATGGATGAATTTGTGTAATACTTGAAGTTTTAAAATATATTTCTTTTTACAGGATAGCCTATCTTTTCCGCTTACATCTTCAGATTGGAGTGCAGGGGAAGAGAAGTTACTTATTGAGGTATGTGGTCTGAGTATGGGGAACTTTTTTATCTTCTTTCTTCTTACCTGCTATATGTTAAATGTTTTGCATTTTTACCTTATTTCTTTTTATAAAAAATGTGTATCATAACAAGCTTGTTTCGTTTTAGGCCATTGACACATATGGATTTGGGAATTGGAACGGTGTTGCTGAAAACGTTGGGACAAAAAGCAAATCTCAGTGTATTGACCACTATAATGCTGTATATCTGAATTCGCCATTTTTTCCTCTACCTGTAAGGCTATTTGACAACTTTGTTATTGATAGCATACATACAACCTGTGTTTGAACGCATGGTGTAATTGTTTGTATGTGCACGTAGGATTTGTCTTATTCTATGGGAAAGAACAAAGAGGAACTCCTTGCCATGGCAAAGGGACATCAACTCAAGAAAGGTTTGCTTCTTGATGATCTAAATCACAATCTGTGGAGATTTTGCATGCTTGACTTGATTACTTTGTTTTATTCAACAACAATCACAACTACCATTACTTGATTTCCTTATTCTATATGATATTAAGTTATCTCTAATGATTATGCTATACCCGCAAGTAGAATTCATATTAGTAGGCGAAGCTTCTCAATTAGTTACGAATATCCAACAACTTGAGCCACAGTATTCCAATGCCATTCACAAGGTGAATTTGTTTACCTCTTTTTTTGAAAACTCGGTATCCGACCCAAAGACCGACTAATCTGAGGGGCCCAATCCCACAGTCCACTAGTGAATTTGTTTACTTACCACAATAATTTCAAAAGAGGTATATGTCTTGCATGTTGGAAGATATTTATGACGTGGAAGTCCATCCAGAATACATATTTTTACTTGCCATGAACAAAACAATTTCTTTAGCTCTTTTATAACATAATAAGTTTAATACTTCAACGTGTTATGCCTATGCAGTCGTTTATATGTTATTATTTTCTTTGGCTAATACTGAAAAAAATTCTATCGCGGATTAACAGCGTTTGTAAAATCCGAGGAAAGTTTTCTAACTTGTGCTTGTTTTACTGGTCACTTTTGTTTGGATCATCTATAGTTTATACTCCCTGCTCGTCTTGTTTTAGGCGTTGGGGTGCATGCATTATATACTCTCCGATATTTTGGTTGCATTTTGCAATGTTAATTTTTATAAAACAAGTTTTTGTTCCATGTTGTTTTTCATGCAGATTTTCCTTCAAATGCAAAACTGACTCTGAAAGAACCTCACCTTTCTGATGGAATAAAGTAAACCTTTTCCGATTAATCTGATTATTTAAATATGTTCGTTTATGACTGCTAATCCTTTGGTGCAACGTCTCAGCTCTGAAGAATCTAAGAAGGCAGAGACCACTAATCAAAACATGTCTAGGCCAACCTCAGGTACAATCTATAGCTTAAAAAAAGTCTTTCTTTACCATTTCGTAGTGACATTCTATGTCAATGGGTATAATTTATATGGGTGATATGAATTCAGCACGCGATGAAGCTCTTCCAAGTATAACCAAGAAGGCTTCCAATGTGAACCAAAATAATGATGGAGTTAAGGTGGAAGGTATGTTTTCTTATTTTGTTGCTGATGTAGGAATTTCAGTTGATGAGTTCGCTACTTTTGACAGTAATGTAAAAATTCGCTAGTTTGAGATTTTTGAACGACTAAATTTCTGTTTTGTCTCTTGAGAATTTCAGAACATTATTTTGAGCTTCAAATATTACTACATCAATTTTGTCCGTGAGGGATAATCTTTTGATTATAGTAGTACATATAGACTTCTTTCAATGCAATGACAAAATATCATCATTAGAGGGCCAGTTATATGTTGTTGAACGTTCATTGATCAAATTAATGTTTGAAAATTCTTTAATATACCTGATAAAAGGGTTTACCACCTTTTTTGTGATAAGAGATAAAGCATTTACTATGATTGCTTGTGGAATTTAATCCTGAACAGACTATGGGATAACAAAATATTACACACACACACACACACACACCTAGCATTGGGCTTGAAGGCTTAACACTGTTTCAATTGAGATTTTAGATCTTTTCCAAAGTTGATCCTAAATCTTTAGAGATTTCCTTAACTATAGAGATACAATAATTGGGGAATACATTTCTTCTCTTACCCTAAGTACAAGATACAACAAGGAGACATATTATTCCATCCAATGGAGACTCAGAAATAGAAAAATAGGTCAAAAATACAATGTATTACAAGATAATTAAAACTGATAATTGGACATCAAAAACATTTGAGGGACACAAATATTGATTTAAATTGAAATGTGCACAATCAATTAAACTGGACCTGAAATTAGGCAAATGGAAATTTCTGATAGGTTGCGCTGTCTTTGAATCTTCGTCAATGTGATACGAGATCAGGGATGAATACAAAATGGAAATACTGGAGCAGCAAAAGGCAAATTCTGCATCAGATTTCACACTACAGGATGTTTGATAGTCCTAAATTTCTCCGTCTCCCCTCCCTTCCCTCCAAAAAATGGAATAACTCTTCTAACTAATCATTAGGTCTATATATATCTCTAAATAGAATTGTTATTCTGCTAATTATCTAGGATGCAGTTATTATTATTAACCAAATCGGGTCCCAGTCCCTACTCTCTTTTGTGTTCTTCGGGTCTTCTTTACATGTCTTTTTTTAATTTGGGGTCTGCTAACAGTAATACACTTGGGGCTTTGCTCTTGACACAAATAGTTCTGGTTTTACCGTCATATAAATATATAGTTTGTATTTTCATGTGCTTAAATTGGAGAACATGTATTTCGTGTATTAATACATTCAATTGCAATTTTTTTTGTTTTGTTAGTAGAATCTCAAGCAGGTTGGAGCACTGGTGAAAAGAAACCTAAATTATCTGGGGAATATAAGCCATCTATGGAAGTGTTGAGAGGGTACAATTCTAACAGAGGTGAATTTGAGATTGAATACGATAATGATGCTGAGCAAGTTTTGGCAGAAATGGAATTTAAGGACACTGATACTGAAGCTGAACGTGAAATGAAATTGCAGGTGCTCCGTGGCTACGGAAAAAAGTAAGGGAACTTCACTTTATTGTCATTTTTTTTGTTCTTCCGAATAAAAGAAACAAAATTAACCATCTAGAAAGGGTCTTGGAAACAATCTTGTAAATTTCAAGATTGTTTGCATCTAAACTAGTTTTTTTTAACTTTTCCCTGGGATATCCTGATTCTGAGTTAACATGTCATTTGCTGCTGTATCGTGTCTTTGAATTTTAAGCAGCAAACTTGGATAAGTTGTATTGCAAAAATCCTGTATACTGTTTCTTTTAGGATATATTTTAATTCAATTTTTCTTCTGTCTTCCTTCATATCTGATATGTAAGTATGAAAATTTCTTGGCAGGTTAGATGAACGAAAGCGCAGAAAAGAATTTATACTTGAAAGAAATTTACTTTGTCCCGATCCTTTTGAGAAATTTCTCTCACATGAAGAGCTTCAAATATGTGAACAGTACAAGGTCTTCATGCGGTTTCACTCAAAAGAAGAGCATGAGGAGTTGCTGCAAACTGCTATTCGAGAACACCGACTTGCCAAAAGAATAAAAGACTTAAAGGTATTACATTCTAGCTGCTGTCAACATACTTTATTTGCATATATTGTAGTTATTTCCTCTAGTTTATAAAGGGTGACCGGGGCTGTAATGCTGCCTGCACTCGAAACAGAGGTCTTGCTCCTTTTTTCCACCAATTCCCTGTTCTAGATTTTGCGCCCCACCTCGAAACTGAAAAGTAGTATGTTGCATTTGTCCAATCTCACTCTGTCCCATAGAACTGCCCATAGAAAAGGTTGAGTTACTACAACTCCCCTTTGGCCACATAGTCCACTCATAATTGATTTGCCAATATAGAGGACCCTCGAGCCTAGTTTGGGTTCTGCCTGCTGTGTGATCTAGTTTTTCATTTTATCAATCACGCCGCCGAGTGGTGATAGTAGGGTGTTAACGTGCCACTTGTATACAAGTTTTTATTACTTTAGGAAGGGGCTATGTTGGTGAGTTTCAAAGAAAGAGATGCTTTCTGCACATGACCCATAGTTGGAGCCGCATCTTGAATTTCCGCCTTGGTCAAACTATATCAGTTATAGTCACATGATTCACGTCTGCCAAAGCATGCTTATATGATTCCATTTCCATTTGCAATGTCTTGCAGGAAGCTAGAATTGCTGGCTGTGTAACTTCTGATGAAGCATATCAATTTATTGAACAAAAGAGGACAAAAGAAGCTGAACAAGGTAACTGTAAAGAAAGTGGTCAAATTGGAACAAGTGGCAAGAAAGAATCATTTCCTAGTATCAAGGATGCACCGTCGGCCATACAAGCTATCACAAAGACACTAGAAGAATGGGATATCAGTGATTTTGAAGGGGCTGAATTGCTATCAGAATCTGTAAGAAATATTTCTCCCTTAGTTTTTTACCACTTCATTTTTCTTTTTATGTTGCTATTTCTTTATTAGCTTTGATCGGCTTTTTAATTTTATTTTTGGATTAACATGCAGGAGATAAAGCTTTGTAATGAGATCAGAATGCTACCACCCATCTTCCTCAACATTACGCGGATCATGCAGTTAGAAATTTCAAAGGGCAGAGTAACCAAGAAATCTGATGCATATCCACTGTTCAAGTTCTCTCCAAGCAAGATTGACAGAATTTATGATATGCTTGTGGAAAAAGGAGTTGTTAAAGCATAATGATATGCTTTGTATTCTGTAATAGTGTAATGGTTACAACTTATAAGGTCAACTTTGTAGCATTTTATTTGTTGTCAGCTTCTTTGCCCATACAGAAATAATTAGAAAAAAAAACATAGTTAATACACATCTACCAGAAAATAAGAAAGAGATAACTCATTTTAAAGAGGAAGGATTTATTTATTTTCAAACCACTGGAATTGGACCTATAAATAAGAATGGGGAATGTAGAAAATTATGCAATGTGCCTCAGTTGTGTGCACATCATTCATCCTTCTGTAACTTCATTTCTGCTTTATTGGTTTATTTTTATTGCATTCATTCGATGGATCATTTTCAGTCCTTTTGTGATTCTTTTAGTCTATACTTTTGTGTTGCGGCAGTGTTTAGGGCGTATCATGTGGGAGCATGATTAGGAGACCATTTTTATTGGTTTTTCGCATGTTCCCTATACGGGAGATATTTCTATTTCACCATGTTCACGTATTTTGCATGGGTAAAGAAGTGGAAAGAGATAACTTATTATGATGCTTCTAAGAGAAGAAGAAACTCAAGAAAAAAAGATTGAATATATTCTTGAGTGAAGCCTCAACATTCTTATAATTTTGTTTGGATGATTGCATAAATTGTTTGAGCAAATCCTCAAGTTTTTGTAATATGTTTTCTGGAGGATTTTGACGATACAGTTGAAAGAGGTATTGAGGCCTTCTGAAATTTTGATTATGCTCTGGTAATTGTTGCGCCGGTTTTTTCTCGTACTGTTTATTGATAAAGCTAATTTCTTCCTTATTTAGGCAAAAACCAGTTTTATGATCTCGTAGACAGAGGTCAAATTGCAACACTTAAGTTGCCTTCTCTTGCATGTTTTTCACCCTTTGAGGAATTTTTGCCACCTACTCAGACAATTCCTTCGAGAAATTTATTTTGAGCTAAGAGTGTACCGGTTGTATCTTAATCAATCTAATTTTCTTTGATGTGTTTTCTTCGACAATATCTGCAACACATTTTGACATGAATGAACCTATTGTTGCTGTTCTAATTCATTTTTGAAGATGTAAATTTGAGTGGTATCATAAAAACCATAATTAGGGCATTTTCTTAGCATAGAATTGTAACGTTCTCTTGTTCTTTAATTTGAGGATAAAAGCGATGATCTTGCTATTTCATAGACTATGGTTTTCTCACGAACCATTCCTGCGAACGAATTAGCGTACATATATTCAAAAGTCCATCATTCATTTCGATTTTCCTTTGATTTGGTCCTAATCTATGAACATGTCTGCGTTGCCTTTGCCTCGGACTATTGATATTCATTTGTGGAGAAAAAAATTGTTTAAAAATGAATGTCACTTTCAATTTCAAATGCAATAATAATTATTTTTTTCAATTGTACCCTTCAATTAATATTATATATACTACTTCTAAAGTATTTTTTTTTTAATGAAAAACAAATCAATAGTTGATTACGATAATTTGGTAAAATAACATTTCTCTTTCTTTTAATTAATATATTACTTAATATATGTGTAAAAACCTTAGACGACATTCATTTTGAAACGGATGCAGTATCAAACTACTTTTTTTTTTCATTTTTTAATAATTTTTTTCTCCACCCTACTGTGTGTATAGGGACAACTTTTGTTTTGTTCTAATATCAGCGCTCCCTAGATAAGAAAATATAAATCAGTGATGATAAAATAGCTTACAAACTTTAAGAGTAATTTTTCCAAAAAAAAAAACTTTAAAAGTAATTCAATTTTTTTGAAGAAACCAAAATGAAATGAAATTATATAACCACACCAAAGAGCAGTTCTAGAGTACAAGGTGTGCCTAGGAGACCACTACAAAGTTGCAAAATGTCGTAACACGAAAAACAGTGAACAATAGTTAGACAATGCCCAGACAAGTTAAAGGGCTTGACCACTACCTCTCGGTACCAAAAACAAACATGGCATTTTAGCTTTCAACCACCCTAGAGATAACATTTTAACCTTATCTAACAGTCAGGGAACTAATGTTACAATATTATTTATTGAACAAACAATTGTTACGTTCATTCCACACAACCCAAGTACACAAAAGCCAAATTAGCTGCAGGAACGAACGTTTAGCTTTACCAACACCTGTCATATATGTAAACTGCAACAAATGATTGGAAATATTATTAGAATTCACCCTAACGAATCCAATCCAGTCGCGCACCTGCTGTCATAACGATGCAAACGTCGAGCAAGATAAAAATAGGTGCTCGACCGTCTCCACGTGACCGCACCCTGAAACACAAGAAATGTCCTCCGCAGGAATAACACCACGAATAGCCAAATTAGCTTTCGTAGGTAAACGATCCCGAATGAGCCGCCATGCAAAAACCAAGACCTTCAAAGGGACTTGTTGATGCCACACTAACTCCAAAGGCGTGTCCATCTGGGAAGTATCACAATTAGTTAACAAGTCATAGGCACCTCACACAGAGTACCCCTCATCAATGTTTGGAAGCCACACCCATTTGTCTGAAACATTTAGAACCAAAGAGACATCAAAAAGTAAAACCCTACACTTCTCTAACATATCCTCCTCCCACTTTTCCAACTTTTAAAAGTAATTCAAATTTTATTTTTAATTGTCAATAAACTTTGACAAAAGATCAAAGACGTCATTCTCCAAAGACTCTAAGAGTAATTATCGTTATTTTTTAAAAATTGTTATCATTTCTAGGTCAGTTACAAAGTTTAAAATGATATTAACTATTATTTTTAAAAGATTTACTTAGAGTTTGTCTTAGATAAGGTTTCCGAGGAGTTATGAGAGAGATGATTTTGGAGGACTAAGTTTATATTTTTAAAAATTCAAAGAGAACATGATAAATGATCATATAATTTTTCAATCACAGTTAATTGATTTAAAAAAAACAACTATTTTAAACAAGATCAACATTACACTGTTTATTGAAATCCTTATTGACCAAGAGCAATACACTGTCCATCAAACCCCTAACCAAATTGTTGAAAAATCCTTGGTTTGTGTCACACCATATTGTTATAGTTGGCTCTTTATCTGGGTATATTATCATATAATTGTATTATTGTTATTTTAGTAAGTATATTTTCTGTTTGTTGTTAGACAAATTAGTCTACTAAGGTCCTACCGTAATACGGAGGGAATTTGTAAATAACTTAGAAAAGTAAAATGTCCACCTAAAATATATTACAATAATAAAATATTGGAATTCAATTTTTTTTTCCAAAGGAGGAAGGAGGCTTGGGGGTGCGAAGGTTATGTGAATTTAATGTTTCATTATTAGGAAAATGGTGTTGGCGGATGTTAGGAGAGAATGATAGATTATGGTATCGAGTCTTAAAGGCTAGGTACGGGGAGGAGGGAAGGAGGTTGAAGGAGAGTTCTTCGTGGTGGCGGATGATGTGTGACATTCGCAATGGTGTCGGTTTGGGAGTTGGGAGTTGGTTTGAAGATAATATCCAAAGGGTAGTAGGTGGAGGACGAGAGACTTATTTTTGGACTGACAACTGGGTGGGTGGAGTTCCCCTAGGGTTCGCTTCCCATGCCTTTTTGAGTTGACTGAAAACAGGTGGGCGACGGTGGAGGACATGGAGAGGCGCGGGTGGGAGGAGGGAGGTGATGCGTGGGGCTGGCGTAGGCGCCTGCATGCTTGGGAGGAGGAGAGTGTCACAGAATGTTCTATACTACTGCATGATGTTGTTTTGCAGGCTCATGTTCATGACAGATGGAGGTGGCTTATTGATCCCGCTCACGGCTATTCAGTCAAGAGAACCTATCAATATCTCACGACGGCGAACAACCTTCCTAAAAGGGGATTGGTGGAAGATGTGTGGCATAAGCAAGCTCCACTGAAGGTGACGTTGTTTGCTTGGAGACTTTTTTGAAATAGATTACCTACGAAAGATAACTTGTTACGACGACAAGTATTGCATTCGAACAACATAGCTTGTGTGGGAGGGTGCGGCTCACTTGAGAATGTCGAACACCTTCTCTTTGGCATTGAATTCTTTGGCCGGGTGTGGACACATGTGTTACTTTGGCTTGTATTATCATATGTTGTTCCGGAGGGATGTAGAGACCATTATCTTTAGTTTGGACATATGGCGGGTTTACCGCATTTTTCACATTCTTTTTTACAATTAATTTGGCAGGCTTGTGTGTGAACAATTTGGAAAGAGAAGAACAACCACATTTTTAATCAAAAGGCTACTTCAATTAGCATTATATCTGACAGAGTGAAATTACTTTCATTCCAGTGGCTTAAAGCTAGGTTGCATATGTTTGCCTTCAGTTACATGACTGGTGGCAACACCCTATGTCTTGTATGGGTATTTTTATGTAATCTTCTTTGTTTTGGTTTTGAAATCACGGTGTCTGTGTTTAAGGCACCGATGAACTGTCATTTGTATCTGCTTGAAGTGATTCTCTTTTGCACACCTTGTGCGAGACGAATCACTTCTGGTTATTAATCCCATTTTGGCTTGTTAAAAAAAACAATAATAAAATGTCTCCTCCACATATAAAAAAATAATAATTACATGGCAAAACTAAAGATAATAAAAAAAAATCTGACCGCGCAATGTGTGGGTCTTTTTCTAGTTATCATTATTTTTTAAAAATTGTTATTATTTCTACGTCAATTACCAAGTTTAAAATGAAATTAACTATTATTTTTTAAAAGATTTACTTAGAGTTTGTCTGGGACAAGATTTCTGAGGAGTTTTCAAAGAGATGATTTTGGAGGACTAAGTTTATATTTTTAAAAATTCAAAGAGAATATGATAAATGATCATATAATTGATTTTTTTTAAAAACTATTTTATTGTGTTAGTAATTACAAAAAAAATTAAGTCCTCCTTTCTAGAAATTCTTCATTCAAACATAGGCTTATACATTGAATTAAAGTTAATAATATTCAAAAATGTATAAAACACATTGAATTAGTCCAGTATTTGAAAATGTATAAAATACATGGAATTAATACAATATTTGAAAATGTAAAAAATGCATTGAATTAATAAAGTATTCGAAATTGTATAAAATACATTGAATTAAACAATATTCGAAAATGTATAAAATACGTTGAATTAATACAATATTTGAAAATGTAAAAAATACATTGAATTAATACATCATTTGAAAATGTATAAAATACGTTGAATTAATACAATATTTGAAAATGTAAAAAATACATTGAATTAATACAGTATTTTAATACAGTATTGGAAAATGTATAAAATACATTGAATTAATAAAATATTTGAAAATGTAAAAAATACATTGAATTAATACAGTATTTGAAAATGTAAAAAATACATTGAATTAATACAGTATTGGAAAATGTATAAAATACATTGAATTAATAAAATATTTGAAAATGTAAAAAATACATTGAATTAATACAGTATTGGAAAATGTATAAAATACATTGAATTAATACAATATTTGAAAATGTTTAAAATACATTGAATATATAAAGAGCAAGAATTGTATAAAATACCATACCCTGTTGTAAAAATACATAAGGCTCGGTTCTTCTTGGTTTGTTACTACAAAGTTGACGGAGTTTCGACTTTGGAGAGTGCAAAGCAACCAAGGCTTAGCTGCTTCTTACTGTGAAATGGGTCACAAGAACAGGTTTGTTTGTTTCATCTCTGCACTTCTTCTTGGTTGCTTGCTAATTATTACATTCTTCTGTTGTAATAGTTATATGTGTTGTAATATTGTTTCTTTCTTTGCTTTCTGCTTTTAGATCCAAGAAAAAAAGTGCTGCTTTTGGATCCAAGAAAAAAAAGGTTGCTTTAAATGCTGAGGGTTTAGAAACTTCTTTTGCAGGTGATTTTCATTAATACATTATCTTTTTTATACCTTTAATTAACAGATTATTGTTTTCAATCAAAAAGACCGTTATCATATTATGTAATACCATTTTCTAAATGTGGTAGGCATGAGAGTCACTGATGGCAAGGTATCAATGTATCAGTGTAAATGCAATTACTGCAAAATAGATATTTCAGGGAAGGCACATATCAAATGCGCTGTGTGTCAAGATTTCAATCTTTGCATAAAATGCTTTTCTGTTGGTGCTGAGGTGACACCTCATAAAAGCAATCATCCATATCATGTTATGGTATGAAATCTTCTTTTAGATGTTCCTGTTTTATAATTATTGTATTGTATTACTTTCATATAGTCACATCTTGTTACTTTCATACAGGAAGATCTATCTTTTCCGCTTACATGTCCAGATTGGAGTGCGCATGAAGAGAGATTACTTCTTGAGGTTAGTGGCTTGAGTATGGGGAACTCTTTTATCTTCTTTCTACTTACTTGCTATATGTTAAATGTTGTTTTCATTTCTACCTTATTTCATTTTATCATAACAAGCTTGTTTCGTTTTAGGCCCTTGACATGTATGGATTTGAGAATTGGAATACTGTTGCTGAACATGTTGGAACGAAAAGCAAACCTGAATGTATTGACCACTATAATGCTGTATATCTGAATTCGCCATTTTCTCCTCTTCCCGTAAGTCTATTTGACAATGCTGTTATTGATAGGATACTTGCAACCTATGTTTGAATGCTTGGTGTAATTGTTTGTACTTGTAGGATTTGTCTTATTGCAAGGGAAAGAACAAAGAGGAACTCTGTGCCATGGGAAAGCAAGATCAACTCAAGAAAGGTTTGCTTCTTTATGATCTAAATCACAATGTGTGGAAACTTTTTTATTTTAGGGGTGGAGAATATGTATTTATTTGTAGAAATAGACAAATAGGTGAAAATAAAGTCTAGTACATGGTAATTAAAATAGATAATTCGACAACGAAATCATTTGAAAGACACAACTATCGTTTTAAATTGAACATGTGCACAATCAATTTAACTGGACCTGAAATTAGGTAAAGAATGGAAATTTCTTTCATAGGTTGCTGTCTTTGAATCTTGATCAATGTTGCTAATTCTTTATTAGCTTTGAGACAATGGTGGGATTTTATTTGTTTGTAATGGTCTGCCTTCATTTTATCTGATTGGCTTTATGACATTGATTAATGCAGGGGATAAAGCTTTGGAATGATTTCAGAATGCTACCATCAAGAGATAACTCATTTTAAGAGGAAGGATTTATTTATTTTCAACCCCTCTAGAATTGGACCCATAAACAAGAATGGTGAATGTAGACAATTATGTAATGTGCCTGAGTTGTGTGCACATCATTTATCCGACTGTAACTTCATTTCTATTATATTGATTTTATTTTTGTTGCTCTAATGTTATGGTGGGTGTTACTATGATGTAATGATTAAAAAAATGCAGGTTTTTTAGGGGAAAGTATGCACTTATCATGCTAGTTTTCTAAGAAAATATTTCTCTTCTGAATTTTTTTTGGATAACAAAAAAACTAGTTTACATCCCTTGAGAAAAATAATTTAATCACCGCTAAATAAATAGTTAACCACATTTCATTTTTTTTTCTCAAACTAATGAAAAAGTAGGATTTAACCCCTCAAAATAAGAGTAAGATTTAAAAATCCTCATTTTTTCTCTCTCACCTTTTATTTATTTATTTATTTAAGGGTTTCATCATATTTTTTTTTGAACAAGGCAAAATGGAACGTATAACATTAACAAAGGTGTTGCATCTCGCACAAGACGTGCAAAGAAAAACACCCAAAACAATTACAATGTCATGTCACCGGTGCCATAAGGAGGAAAACCGCAACATAGTAAGCTGAAGAAATAAAAACATTACACGACAACACCCATACAAAGAAGGATCATTATCATCGGAAGATAATGCATAAATACTCTTGTAGATGTTCTTTAAATTTGGAGTCATTCTTTAACTCGGATGAGCCCCGAAACCAACTCAGCTAAATTTTAAATTCACCCCTTTCAAAACATTATATTGGTGGTTTTTGTTCAAAAAGTTTGAAAACTATGAATGTTTCAAAATATAATTTATTTTTGTTTTCCAATTACACTTTTGATATGATTAAGATTATTTGTTTTTATGATATTGTTTGTATTAGAACATTTTGTATTGTAGACTACAAAAAGTATCACTTCGGTATAATCATCACCTAAATATGTGTGCGACTTTTCAATTATATGTGCAATTTATTTGTCAAAAAAAAAAATTATATGTGCAATTTAGAAGTGGTTCTTAAAAAATGACAACAAATTAATTTTTAGGCAAATAAATAGATGTGCATTTAGACAAAAAAATGCACAGCAAATTAGTTCATGAATCTAGCTCGATTTCGAGTATGAATTCACACCAAAATTATTGAATATTGTTAACTTTTTTTGCATGATTCTTTCGCATATAGTAGAGCACAGATATGAAATTGAATACGGCCATGGACTATACACACATCTATTTTTTTGCATTTATTACGTGTGAGAATTAATCACAACTTCAAAAATGCATTTAACGTATAGATTTTCTTTTTCGATGAACATTTAATGTATAGATATTATACAGAAAAAATAGATATGTGTATGATCAAATTGCATCACGTCTCAAATGCTTGAGAGAACGGGTAATATAAAGAGGTGAGACCTACATTAGTATATGATCAAAGCCGATTTAGGATAGAGGTTCAAAATTTTGAGGGCCTAAATTCCTGAAAATGTTATTCTAGAAACGTTTAAAAGTCCAATTTTTTTTTCGGGGGTTTTAAAGGTCTAAATTTAATCAAATATGAAGTTATGGTGAAGTCGTGAAAATGACTTTTCTGATGAAGTTAACACTATAATATCAAAAGTGTAGTGAGTAACACTCCACTGTTTGTACAATGACATCAAAAGTTCAGTCCCCATAGTATCATCAATTCATCAGATTAACAATACTACACTTAATCTAATTTTATCCTACCTTGTTTTAAGTGTAACACCCCACAAAGTGTAACACTTAAGACTATCACATAATATCATCAAATCTATTTGCATGTTAAAGATGTCAATGATAAAATAGTACCTGTAAGTCCAAGATGGTGCAAGCATTACTAGATGAATTACTATTGATCATTAATCAACAATTTAAAAATGAATTAAACCTTAAAATCAAAATTAACTTTTTCAAAAAAGTCAGTTTTCTGACTGCACCATAGAAGCTCCCCTTAAGGAAAATTATATTTTTTTTTTTCAAATTTAACATATAAGAAACAAAATACAATAATTTGCAAGAGATTATATCAATAAGTCACAAACTCAAAAAAAATAAAAAAATCAGTACATCACAAACTTTGAAAGGTCTCCAAAGTGTTGAAGAACCAATTTTAAGAAAGTGTTGAATAAATGTATAAAATTTAAAGATGTCTATTTGTTATTGTTGCAAACAAAATTTTGCGGGCTTACTTTTCTTGGGTAAAAAATGAAGCTTATACATCAGTGAACCGCATGTGGCTGATTGATGTTCTTTAGAGGATAGAAAGAAAGAAAAAACCTAATGAGTATAGATAATCGTCAATTCATTAGAAACACTTAATTGACTTTTATGATAACCACTTCTAAACTCGCATACATAATTGATTGCAATTTTCTGGCAATGTAAAAAGAGCAGTGCTATTAATTAGCACGGCTCAGTGACCGACGACAACACACGATGTTGGAATTAACGGGTAGGATACAATACATGGGGGGAGAGAGAAAAAAGCAATGCTGCAAATTTTTCATCCAAGGGCTATATCATTGTCGTGCTTCTGTTGGTGTCGTGCCAACAAGCATTTTCCATGAAAATAAGAAACTTTGTTGCACACTCCAAAGGATTTGTTTTGCTTCAATGGCCTTCAAAGACAAAATGAACCTCTTTTTTTCTGCATTAAGAAACTTTGTTGCACAACTCAATCTTCTCCTCACAACTATTCTACCTTTCTGCACCATCGTCACTCTCCTTCACTTCATCCCAGTTTCTCAAACCCCACCAATACTGTGGATCATCCCAGTTTATAAAATAGTAACATGTTCCAACTTATTCATTATTCTTGAAATATATATTCTGTGTGGCATTATTACTCTTGGAGCTCATGTAATAACATTGCTATATTTGGTTGCGTCATACAAATTATGCAGGAAATGGGGATTTGAGAAGCTTGTGTATAGAGATGCAACTGCAGGCATTAGAAGAGATAGAAAGTATGCACATATGATGAATCTAGATCAAATATTTTCACAGCCATGGAACCATAGCACAAAGAACAGAAACTTGCAAATTGCTAGTGAACTCAACAAAAGTCACCAATGAAAAAACCCCTTATGTATTGGATACTACAATGAGGAACATTGCTTGTAAAATCAAGAAATTTGAGAGCATAAGGTAAGATGATTAGATCAAGGTTGCAGAATACAAGAGAATAACAACTTCAAAATGAGGGAGGTAAAAGTGTATTTCTTCCCGGTAAAAAAGTTAAAACCCACCATGAAATAAAAGAAGAGAAAGAGTGAATCTAAGAACAATGCTATAAAGCAGGGTGCACCAAAACAGCAGAACCAAGTTGTAAGGTTAACTTGGTTTTTCTTTAGTAAATCAATTAAATGCCAAATGATCACATGAGTTAGTAGGCACATGAATTCAAATATTTAATCTGAAAAAATAAAATAGGAAAAGTTCTTCAAATAGTGTGAAAATAGCATAATACCCGATACTGGCAGTATGAAGTCAATGACTTGATGTGTCAGGTTTGTAAACAATATGGAACCGTCAATATTGAATCATCTACCTGCAAAATAAAATGAACACTCCAACATAATGAAACAAAATTCAACAATTTAGCATGTCATAAGCAGTGTTTAAATTCTATGTTACAAAATCAGTATTTTCATTATATAAAATCTAATGTATGAATTGTATCATATCTTATTCACTTGTTCAAGAAAATAAAGAAAAGTGATATCTCTGAATTATGGTTCACGTCCTATCATTCCAAGTGGTTTAAAGAGAGAGGCTTAAAAAACACACGTCTCGTTAATTAACTGAATGATAACATACATGAAATTCTCCTAATTAAAATTGAATGACTCTCACATACACGTACGAAATTTGAAAAGCAATCACTGCTTATAGGATAAAATGGTGGGAAAGGAACTTCTTGGAATCGATAGAAACAAACAACCATTCCATGGCGGAATAGTTTTAATAGGCTACCCGGACATATCATAAAGGAACTTGGCATGAAGTTTCAAACACTATCGAATTAAGATTTATCTATATAAAACATGTACAAATGCACTTTCTTTAAAATATGGATCACAAACAAGTCAGATGGAAACTCGCAATGCACCCGACTCCAGGTTGAATGCCGACAGAAGCATCTAGAGTATTAAAATAATAACGAAATGTATATTCGTGCAAACAAACTGGTAACAAAGTTGTTGTATATTGGCTTCAAATTGGATTTGCAGAAAAACCTAAAATCGTGTCACGATTTCTGGCACCGTGACACGATTGGATAGGCAGTGAGCAAGGTAGTTTTGAGACGGAAAATCGTGCCACGATTTGGGAAATCGTGACACGATTAAACTACTTCCTCACCAAGTTTCCCTTGAAAGGGACTATTCACAACGGTTACCTAGAGAAAATCGCGGCACGGTTGGTCAAAATCGTGACGCGATTTTGGGCTGCTGTGACTAGTATTTAAGTGGTT
>Ga0228711_1002473_pt1 | contig 28445 bp, 22 predicted proteins | sample MedpolnodulmetaG_2_FD_177996 | JGI IMG/M metagenome (GOLD analysis project Ga0228711, IMG submission 177996) | Root nodule microbial communities from Medicago polymorpha collected in Santa Monica, California, United States - brown nodules | ecosystem: Host-associated > Plants > Roots > Nodule... | reverse complement strand
TTGATGAACTAGTCAATGTAAATGGAGGTGTACTTTTACATTGTTGTTGGTGGATGTATATGTTGAAGGTTTTGCATTATTGGGTCTTTGCTTGTATGTCCATGCATCATAAATCATATTGAGTCATTTGAGAAATGTAAAAGGAGGTGTACTTTTACATAGTTGAATCGTAAGAGGAGGTGTACTCTTACATAAGATGTTCGGTTGCCATCTAGTTGTCGGTGATATGGTACCACATGCATATATGTGTCGTATATAGGCGCATATCATATTGACATGAGTCTTAAGTGATGTATGTGAATGGTAGTTGTTGTTGGTAAGTGTGTTTGATGAATATCTACTTGTGACATTGTAATTGTTGTGTGTATATGCATATGAAAGTTAATTGCTTCTGATAATTAATTGAGACTTAATTTGATTCATTTATGTCCAACTGTTTATGTTGATTATGATTGATGTGAAGTTAACCCCCAGTGGTTTTGACCGCCTACCTGTTTGTATAAATGAGTAGACGAAGTGCAGAAGTAGTTTGCTTTTTGGTGAGTGCTTGGATAGCGGGAGCTAATCTCAGTTATCGTCTCTTGGAGTCTTAGATTAGACTCTGATTAGGACGTCGGTGTTTATGTTTTTGTTGGATTTATTTGTTATTGAGATTTGACCCATATGTCAGGATTTGGAGATTTTATATGATGATGTATATTGATCTAATGACATGTATACTTTGGAGATGTATGATTTATATTCGATGCAACTGTTGAGAAATTTTATATATGCATGTTGGAATTTGTTTTGTTGAAGACGTAGCGTCTATTTCTTGAATATATGCTTTATTCACGTGTTTTATCGTTTTAATAGAAATAGGGCGTTATACGTAATACGACAAACTTTAAAAAATAAAGGTATGGGTACGTTGGTATAAAACATCAAATAATTTTTTTTCAAGTGAATTACTACACTTCTATCATCATGTTGTTTGAGAGTTGTATTTTTTTTTTTTGTGCATCTCCTCTACTATTTTCATCAAAAGCAAGATAATTTTGGTTATTTTTTCAACGCCCTTACGCTTTTGCTACACCAACTACGGCAAAATAACTAAGTAAAAATAAGTACGGTTCGGTACTAAGTTACGAGTACCCCATATAGTTCAATGTCAGTTCTACTTGCAGCCATTGAGAGTTCTCTTGCATCCGCTTTCCATCCAGCAGAGTAAGGGGCAAAAGGATCTGACGCTCGGGCCTTCAAACTCGATTTCTGATCTATTTCTTTCTTCTTAGCTTAACTGGCTAAATGGATTTCATTGGCAGTTCGGTCCGATCTGTCGGATTCATATGTATTTTGGTCTATTTGCCTTGGTTTAGGGATACACCCGGTACCGGTACTTCTCCATGTTGGGAGTACCCATGCTTCAGAGTGGTTGATGAATGATGATGGTGGAGGGAGAGGAAGAAGCAAATGCAGTAAAGGGGCAATTAATTCAGTGATTGGGTACTGGTCCTACTAGGAAGGAAGGTGGTTCCAAAAATATGATTGTTGAGTTAATGAAAAATCGGATGGTATGATTCCCCAGCAAAACCGACCCATAAGCATTGAAGAGGGGGACGTGAGTAAAGGGAAAGGAATGGCATCAGAATCAGATATGGAAATAATTTGACAATGATGAGGCAATTATAAAAAGAGGAAACTCAATGATATGCTTCAATAATCATGAGAGTGTGACCCACGTGCCAATCATGAGAGGGGTACGTGATAGCCATGCAGCAGCAGCAGCAACACAAACACCGACAAAGATCAAACCGAAGATTTTTTATCAGCGGGTCCTGGGTCCTGAGTCCTGACGAGCAATGAATGTTCTAATGATATACTGTCAAATGATGAGAAACTTAGCTCTACAAACCATCCCCCGTGGAGAATACAGAGGTTTGTAGAAGTACAGTACAAGATAGTAGTCTTATTGATATGGTGATGACATGGTATCAGTACACTTGGGTTCAAACCTTACTTTGATTCATGAGTTTAGGTTATCCCAAAGTGTCCATTGAACTAAGCTATATACTGGTTATGACAATAAGGAGGTTGAGTGTTGACTGAATGGGGGTACTATTTTATCTTCTGTTTGTAAAGCTATTGTGTGATCTTCCCCAAACTTTAGGTTAAGTTTCAGATGGAGGAAAACAAACAAGATGACTCATTTACTAGCTCGAGCAATATTGTCTTATGCTAATCACCAAATTCTTAATATTACATCTTGTATTATGACTACTTTGATGAATAAAATGAGTTAATATGCATCAATTGTAAATGTAAGTTTTGGTCTCAAGTTTAATTTTAATGTACGATAGATAAGTACTGTTGCTGGTATAAACACATAAAATCAATAACGACGACATGACGATTATTTAGTGGAACTTGACATATAAAATAAATAAATATTTTATAGAATTACCACACAATGGTGGCAAAAACATTTGTATCTAAATTCAAAAGAACATAAAATGCCAACGAGGACGCTACGATAAATTAACGGAATTTAGGAAATAAATTAGATAAATATTTTATAAAATTACTATACTATGTGGCAAAGAAATCCATATCCAAATTTATATGCACATAAAGAAAACCAAATTTATAAGCACATAACAAAAACCATTATGTGGAACTATAGTTTAACAGAATTCCACATGTAAAATAAACCATTATTTTATAGAATTACTACGCAGAGGTGACAAAAAAATTGTATAAGCATTTATACGCTCATAAAATTCGCAACAAATGCGGGAAGATATTTTAATAGAATATCACATAGGAAAATATTTAGGTACAATTTCTTAGGTGCTTTTTGTATGGTTGTTAACTAAGGTCCCGTTTGGTTTGAGCTTATTTTGAGCTTATGAAAAATAGCTTATGTAAATAAATAAGCTTTTATTTTAATTTATAAACTCTCACTAACGAAAATTGTATCTTATAAACGGATTTTTCATAAACTACCTTAAAAACTTATAAATAATACATAAAAACTTATTTATTTGTATAAGCTGTTTTATATAAGCTCTAAAATAAGCTAATCCAAACGGGCCCTAAATTCACTATGATTTCTTTAAATCCATAATTTTCTCAAAGTTTGCAATATAAAAAAAAGATGTATTTTTAGTTAAGAACCATACGAAAAGTACCTAGAAAATTGCACTTAAGTTTTGTCCTAAAATAAACATATATTTTATTGAATTACTACTTCTACATATAAGAGTATAAAATCCGCGACAGAAAATAGTGTAACGTTTTTATGCATGTGTAACATATTTCAAGTATTTGTAATCAGGGTGTTCAAAACTGAAATAATTTAATAAAAACATCGTAAACCAAACCAACTTAAACCAAAATTGCATTTGATTTGAATGTGCTTGAACATTTTTTTTACTCGACTGTGAGGTTTGGTTTGTGATTTTTATTTTATTAACCAAACCAAACAGCACCAAAACGCAATATAAGAGAAACTAATATTTGTATTGCGTGTCTATCTATATGTTAATATTTGTATCTTAAAAAAAAATGTTAATATTTGTATAATAAATTCACACTTTTATTTGGTAAAATAAACGTCCGTGGAATTTGGAAAACATATATAGGGTGGGAAAATTAGAGCCACTTGACCAACTTTATTATCTTTACACGCAACAAGTACAGTTGACCCATATCTGATCTGAAATGAACCCGCATGACATTTCTATAGAGCTTTAGTCAAACAAAATGATTAATGTGGAATTAATGGTTATGCAAAACAAAACTAAAAATAATGTTTAGAATTTTGGTATTAGAATATACTACAAAGTACCAGTCAATTATGGAAGCTAGATACAAAGTCTATATAAGTGGGCAATCCAATTTGTGTTATCACATACATAGAAGGAAAGAGATAAGCCTGCAAATACAATGGCTGTTACTGAACTTAGAGTTTCATACCTAACAAGCACATTTGCTCGTCGTAATTTTTCTACTTCTACTTATCAGTCACGGATCTTATCGCTACAAAAATCAAGTTCAAGGATTATGCATAGTAAATTATCGATCAAGGCCATTGCTCTCAATGAGAAGGTAGCTTTTAATTAGTAATCTCCCTATCTTATGATATATCCTCATAGTAACAAATCTCCAATATGAAGTCTTGAGTGACTGTGATTTGTGTGTGTCTATGTTAATGTTAATGTTTAATTTAGTGAGTATGTTTTTTTACTATAGGGAAGTTAACAATGATTCCAACTTTAAAATTGATTTTGACAAGTTTGTGGGAAGTCTATTGTAGTTAATTTTGTCTTTAGAATTGTTTTTAACTTGAAGTTAGTATTAAAATTTGACTGAAAACGTGATTTTTATATTTAAATTCATTGTTGTGGATATAAAAAAATTAAATTCATTGTTCAACCCATTTTTATATCATACATAAATCCACTCTCACCCGACAAAAAAATTATTTCAAATATGAATCACTTAAAATTCAATCAATTTTATGGTTAGAATCAATTTTACCAAATATAGATCACTTTTATATTGGATTTTTTTTTACTATTTGAAAGTTGACTGTACAAGCTCTAGGACACTTTTACTATATTTTCTTTCCTAACAAGTGTCTTTTAACATTTTCCCAAAAAATAAATAACAAAAGATAACATATGCATGTGGCTTGGAAAATATGGTATGTCTTTTAACATTTTCCTAAAAAATAAATAACAAAAGATAACATATGCATGTGGCTTGGAAAATATGGTACATTAAAGTATGGTGTAAAAGATAACCTTGTAATTTGAAGATTATTTGATTTTGTACTTTTGTGATTTTTGATGGTACAAAATAGATGTTATGGTAGGGGCTAAGTAAAATTCGCTCAATTTACAAAGGGCGAAAGTACTTTAAATTTTAAAATTTGAGGTCATGACGGTCTAAAACTAAATTATCATCAAATTACAAGGTTAAAATCCCAAGTTTTTATTTTACATAGATAAACCAAAACTCGCTCTAATGACCGCGGTAAACACCATTAACCCAAAAATAAATAAATGCTCCAAAAACGGTTCCAAACTATTTTTTTGACAAAGTTAAATTAAAATAAAGAAAAGTCAAAATTGTACATGTTTTGAGACTTAAAAGAACTTTATAGTAAAACTTAAAAGCGTGTATGATCCGCTAAAAAATGAAGGACAAAACAAGACAAATTCAGTTGTATAATGTTTGATTTGTAAAACTGTTTGAGATACATGTTAAACGGGAGACAAGAGATATCATAAAAACTGACATTCTTGTTCATCATTAGACCACAACACACCTTTTTGTCCCACATACAAGTGTCTAAAATACCAAAATAACACTTTGTCAATAAAAAATCGTATAATACAAAAAATTATTCAATATCATAAAAAATTGTCATATACTATTCTATCTTATGTTGTGTTGTTTTGTACAATACTTACGATCTAAAGTATCAAGCGCACCCGAATAACCTATCTCATACAAACACGATTTAAAGGATCACATATACAACTTTTTCTAAATTATATATAACTAATTTTGCGGCCTTGACCCTTATAAAATAGGGTTTCGCTAGAAGCCACCCATGAAAGTGTCTTTTAGCAATCCACACCTCAAGGTGTGATTTTCACTTTTTAGTTATAACTTTACTAAAAGACACCTTCATAAAAATTAGTTTGTGTTGTTTAGCAAATGCTCATAGAATAACTTGCTAAAAGACACCTTCATAAAATGTGTCTTTCAGCAAAATCCTATAAAATATTGTCTTAGAAATGTTTTTTTTAGTCTATATTAATAAATATTTAGATTTTATTTTGTTCATGTTATAGTTGTCACCTTTACAAACTGAAGATAAGACCAAAAGTTTGGGTGAAGTCAAAAGAAGAAGCCGAGAAGCATTGCTAAATTCAAATGATCCTATTGTAACATTGAAGATGATTGACTCAATCCAAGGGCTGGGGATTGGTCACCATTTGGAAGATGAGATCAATATACAACTTGGGAGGATATGTGATTGGGACCCTTCTCAAGACCTTAATGCCACATCCCTTCAATTTCGGTTACTGAGGCATAATGGCTGGCCCACATGTTCTGGTATATTGCATTATTATTTTGGATCAACTTCATGTATATGCTTTGAATTTTCTTATACTCTGGTCCATTTTGTCATGCCAAGAGAGAAATGAACTATTAAAACATAATAACGGAGCATAAGATATTTTTGTGACAAGAACGTAGCATAAGATAATTCTTAAAAATAAAATAATATAACGAAATTAAGTCGAGTATCCCATTTGTTATAGCTTTTTTCAAAATAGATTTTTGTAGTGTAATATCTTTTTGTTATAATTTTTTTAACAAATTTTTCAAGGAAAGCTTCAAATGAAAAATCCGTTTGAATAATTTATCATAAAATGTCATTCTAAGTATTTCATCATTTTGTTAAAAAAAAAATTTGGATACTAATTTTTGAAAAAATCTCTAAAAAAAAAAAGCTATTTCAAATAGCTTTTCATAAAAATCATTTTTGAAAAATGTCATTTTGAAAAAATATGTAATTTTTACTATGACAAATCTCGAACAATGAATATTTAAGTTAGTAAATGTCAAAATCTATTTTTTAACTTTACTAAATGAGTTTGAAATAACTTCTACTATTTTTGACTAAATTTCCAAAAAAATCTATTTTTAAAAATACAAAGAAAAATCCATTTTTTAAAATCTAAAACAAACGGGCCCTAAGAGAATCCAATTATCCAAATTCATCTTTTTTATCAAGCAACCAGAATTCCACCCCTTAAATTAAATATGAGAAATCTCATATACAAATTCCAACCCCTAAATATTACAATGTCTTGTTTACAGGGAACCAAATTCATTCTTTCTATTTCTAACTTTAGTGGGATTGTAATGTTGTTCAATTTTGTTTGAAGGATAACGTTGTTCAAATTATTAATTTTTTTAAAAATAAAAATGGCATATCACTTCAGCAAGAGGCGAGATCAGACTTTTGATTTGGCGGGGAGCAAAACCAAATGGCATATTACTTAGTCATAAACGGTTTAAATTTGACATACATAACCTATACAATTACTTATATACCATAGAAGAAATATTTTCTTATAAAAATATGAGAAATATATAAAAAAAATTTTGTTAAATAGTCTAGTGATGAAAATCACAAAACTTAAATATAGAAAAGTGTGAAATCACATATCTGAACATATACTCTTACATATTCAATATCTATAAAACGATCAACTGAATCATACTTACAAGACATAGTAACTTAATGGGTATAAGATGAAGTCGCTAGGCTTCCACAATGTTTCCACCCCTGCGATTAGCTATATCAAAATAGAGTTAGTTGAAATCAGGCATTTATGATCATGTTGTAAATAATTTAATCTTTATTTTTTAAATATATATGTTTTTGACAAGGTAGCATATATATGATCTAATACTCTATTATGATATGATTAAGTCCTTGTACTCCATTTCAGTTAAAACTAGTGAATTAATGTATCTATTTCTACAGTGCCACACCTATACTGACATGCATTGTTGGATTTCATTCAATAATGAATGTATTACTACTATATTCACGTTTATAAATATTGTATAAGCAGGTTACTTAACTGTTGCTAAAATAAATAAACTTGATGATTTGATTAGTGTGGTTGTTTGGTTGTAGATGTTTTCAGGAAATTCTTGGACAAGAGTGGCAATTTTAGGGAATCACTTACCAATGACATTTGGGGTATGTTGAGCCTATATGAGGCATCATATCTAGGGACAGAAGATGAAGAATTATTAAAGAAAGCCATGGAATTTTCAAGGGCTCGTCTAAGTGAATTAATCCCACACCTTAGTCCTGAAGTAGGTAGGCAAATTGGAAGAGCCTTAACACTTCCAAAGCACTTAAGAATGGCAAGATTAGAAGCTAGAAACTACATGGAAGAATATAGTCAAGAAAGTAACCAAATACCAGCTCTTTTGGAATTGGCAAAGTTAGACTCTGAGATGATCCAGTCATTACATCAAAGAGAATTAGCAGAAATATGCAGGTAATTTTATGTTTAAGATTATGCCACAACAAAATATTTAATTAAAGGTGGATGAAATGCTAGATTTCATAGCTAGTTTATTTGATTTGTTTAGGTGGTGGAAAGAGTTGGAACTTGTTGACAAACTTGGTTTTGCAAGAGATAGACCAACAGAATGCTTCTTATGGACAGTAGGGATATTTCCAGAACCATGTCATTCAAATTGCCGCATAGAACTTACAAAAACCATATGTATTTTGCTAGTTATGGATGATATCTTTGACACTTATGGTACATTAGATGAACTTGTTCTTTTCACAAAAGCAATCAAAAGGTTTGTTTCTATAGAATTTGAATGTATTTAAACTTCATTAACCATAGAAACTAATTATAAATTAACCATGCTAAACTAAACTTTATGTTTTACAGGTGGGACCTTGATGCAATGGAGCAACTTCCTGAATACATGAAAATATGTTATATGGCATTATATAACACCACAAATGAAATTGTATATAGAATTCAGAAAGAACATGGACTAACCGTTGTTTCTTACTTGAAAAGAACAGTAAGAATCTAATCTAAATATCATATCAATTAACTTAAACCAAAAGTATAGCTAAGATTAATAGGTTAATAATTGTCGACTTGGTGATTAACTTGTGCAGTGGATTGACATATTTGAAGCATTTCTTGAAGAAGCTAAATGGTTCAATAACGGAAGTGTGCCAAATTTTAAGACATATTTGGATAATGGAGTGATTTCTGCTGGATCATGTATGGCATTGGTGCATTCTACTTTCCTCATTGGTGATGGTCTGTCAAAGGAAACTATTTCCATGATGATGAAGTCATATCCCAGGCTCTTCACTTGCTCCGGCGAAATTCTTCGACTATGGGATGACTTAGGAACTTCAACGGTATCACTTTGATCCCTACTAAAAAAAGTTGAATGCTGAAAATAAATAATGTCTCTCAAGTGTAGAGACATTGAAATTAGTCAATAATTTCAAAAAAAAATTCATTTAGTATTTGAGTAGATAAGAAAATCAATTCTTTTTAGTACCAAATTAACATATACTTTGTTTTTAAAAATACCATGATTCCTATAATATAAATTGCAATCAAGTTAAAAATTCAATTAAGATTAATGACATTTTACTGATTTTATGTTCAGGAGGAAAAAGAAAGAGGAGATAATGCTAGCAGTATACAATGCATGATGAGAGAGAATAATATTTCAGATGAAAATGAAGGAAGAATACACATAAGGATGCTACTAGGGAATCTGTGGAGAGAGCTCAATGGTCTTGCCATGACCAAAACCATACCTTTGTCTGTCATCAAAGCTTCTCTTAACATGGCTAGAACTGCTCAAGTTATTTATCAGCATGGAGATGATCAAAGCACATTTACTGTTGATGACTATGTGCAAACATTGATCTTCACGTCATCTACTAGCCATTGAATTGAAGAGATACAAATTCTATGCCTATAGTATTTTATTTGAAAAATAGGGAAGCATGTAATGCTTATAAAGAATAACTTGTACATTGAAAAAAATAAAATTATAAATGACATCTCTTTGTCATGGATCATATTGTTTATTATATATAAGACTGCGGTCTTTGGCTAAGCAGAAATAAGGCCACAAAAATTATGAACTATTTTGTTTAGCTTGGGAGGAATTAACCAGTAACCACCATATTTACCCGAGGAATATTTTCATGGAGGAAAAATGGTTAAAGTTATAGCAGTGTTAACAAGAGCAAAATTGGTATACCTCTATGAAATTGATAAGGGATGCGATCTTTTTTGGTGGTGGCCAGGGTTTGAGCCTGGTGGCTTGCATATATTATGCATTGTCTATATCAACTGAGCTACGCTCACAAGAGTCGAGAACAATAAGGGATGTGATCTAAAAAATAGTTAGAGGGTTTATAATCATGATAATTCGAATAATTCTCCAAGGGGAAACAACTTCCCCAACCATGGTTGGAGGCCTAACGAATTTAACACTACCCAAAATCCCTCACAAATTGGTAGGTATCTTAGTGTTCAAGAGAGCCTTTTAGAAAACTTCATGACAATTCAATCGAAGTGTCATCAAAAGATTAGAAAACAATTTAAAGAGATTAAGGAACAAAATCTCTTAATCATGGATGCTATCAAATTCTTAGCCTCCAATGCAGACTATATACTCCCACACAAAATTAAAATCTCTCAAACCCTTAACCAAATCTCTTCCAAAGCACATACCACATTAAACAAACCTCCAATAATTAGGTAGATTTGGGGTCTAATTCATACTGTATAGTTTCTCTGGTGATTATTGTCTCAACTATTCTCATTCTATTTGCACGTGTTATATTTTCCTAAGAACAAGGACAAGTTTTATTTCTTTTTCTTATTTTGATATGGGGTGGATTATGGAGTAGTGGCAACTTTTTTAATTCCGATATGAGAAATGATATTTGTACAATCACTTTATAACAACTTTTTGACAACCTTTTCTCTTATTCTCTCTCTTCCTTTTTCTCTCTCCATTATTTTTAACCAATGAAAAGAGAGAGAAAAAAAGTTGTCACAAGAGTTGTCTCAAATGGATGTTCAAATATCAATACTCTTCCTATATTTAACCTAAATATTAGGACGACAATAGTACATTGACACATCTCCTTAAAAAAAAAGGCTTAATAGCAGTTTTACCCCCTTAACTTTTCCAAATTTGCGATTTTGGCCCCCTAAGAAAAAAAACTACAAAACTACTGTCTAAGTTTTGCACCCGTGGCAGTTTTGGCCCCCAAGGCCAATTTTGACTCGGTCAACGATGACGTGGCACCCTAAGTGAGGTGCCACGTGTTATTTTTTTAAAATTTTGTTTGGCCTTGGGGGTCCAAAACTGCTACAGTTGCAAAACTTAAGGAGTGGTTTTGTAGTTTTTTTCTTCTTAGGGGGCCAAAATCGCAACTTTGGAAAAGTTAGGGAGCTAAAACTGCTCTTAAGCCTTAAAAAAATAGTGCATTGATACAATTATGTGAGTGATCGATAATTGTATGTTGCCCAGGGACATGCGATTTGAAGTCTGTATACTTGACAATAGTACACGACTAAAGACAACGTGTGAGTGTCATACTGACGGACACCCGTGTCCTTCTACACGCTAGTTTGAAATAATAACAATAACATAAAAGGGTTAATTATTGAAATTGACTCTAATATATGTGAAGTTTGAAAAATGACCATGTAAAATAAAAACACATTATAATCCTATAATTTGATATTCTTATTATTTTTGACCCAGTAATATTATTGAAGTCCAAAAAAGTTACTTAGAGATTGAATTTTTTAATGATTTATTTCGGGCATATTTAGGACGTTAAAATATGACAATACACAAAAAATTATAATTTTTCAACTAAGGACGAATTAATTATGAATTTTTAAGGCGCAAAAAACTCAAAAAACAAAATAACGAAAACCCCAACCTAAAAATCAAATTTTGGCCTAATTGTTTGCAGAGACATCTATTGAAATATATAAAAAGGATATACAAAAGTTCGTAGCATTTCAAAGATGTTTCAATTTTTTTATTATTCAACCAAAATGTGCGAAATTGCAATTTTGTTCCGAGTAAGCATATACTCACGGGTCAAATTCCGTTCTCTAGTTTTTGAAGGCATGGTTAGAACATCATAAGAACCTTTACAATGAAATTTTGCAGTTTTTAAACGAGATACGAATTGATTATGAATTGTTTAAGAAATTCATAATTATGGGGAATAAAAGTTCATAATTAATCTGTCCCTAGTCGAAAAAATCTATTATTTTTGTGTAAAGCCATGTTTTAACATCCTACAAATTCCTTAAAAAAATCGTGAAAAAATTCAATAACCAGATCACTTTTTTGGTCCACGTGTATATCATAGGGTCAAAAATAAGAAGAATCTCAAATTACAGGGTTAAAATATCTATTTTTTATTTTACAGAATCATCTTTCATACATCAGATATTTTACATGGTCAATTTAAACAATTAACCCTAACATAAATAATAGAGACAAATAAAAATGAAAGGTGATATAAATATTGAAATATATGAATAATTTCAAACACTTAAATATGGTAGGCTCGATTCTCAAATAATCCCCAATGGATTCGAGGACAAATCATTTGTGAAAAGAAGTCCCCACATGTTTCATTTTGTTTATGAGATGGATGCCAATAGAGTTATGAAGAAATATTTTTACCGTGTACATATATATATATATATATATATATATATATATGTTGAAAATTGCTGAAAAGGCTTAAAAACACAAGTAAATTACTTAAATGTCCTTCGGCAGTTAACTGTCGAATTTTATTGGAACTGGCTGCAGTAAACTACCGAGGAAAACCTCGGCAGTTAACTGCCGATGTTCTGTTATAAGAACAAAACAGACATAGGAGTTTCAAAAACTCCATTGTTGCGTTTTTGGTTCTCCTAGGTACGATTTCAGCCATTCCAAGCCAATTTCAATCACAAAAAATGGTAAGTTTTTTGAATCCTATTGCATTGTTGTTTTGTGGTTGAATTGTTTGTTTTTTTTTGTTGTTAAATTTCGATTATATATGTTTTATTGATTTTATGATATTATGATATGTTAAATTTATGTTTAGGTTTTATTGTTTTGACGATTTGTTGTAGAATTGTTAAAATTGTTAGGTTTAGGTTTTATGATTTTAGGATAGTTTAGGTTAGAATTGTTTAGGTTTAGGTTGTTATGAATTGTTATAGATGTTTTATTGAATTGTTAGGTTTAGGTTTTGATGAATTGTTGTAGAATTGTTTAGGTTTAGGTGTAGGTTTTGATGATAATTTAGGTTTAGGTTTAGGTTTTGATCGCTAATTTTTTTTTTATGTAGATATGTCTCAGAATCATAACCGGGGTAATGTTCAGGGTATGACAAGAAGAAAGAAAAATCGCCTATGACATGGCACGAAATTGTTTGTGATGGTTCCAAAAAAAGAAGGGTTCAAAGGTGTCGGTGTAAAATCAGTCGAGGTTGAGGAAGAGGGGGAGGACATGCTATTTTGGTCCTCAACCAAAAGAAAGTGTCCCAGGGACTGTATCGGACAAGCCGATTGACACGTGTGACGAGGAAGAATGAATTTAATGGCTTCTAATGCCTAATTGTTTTGGATTTTTTTATGTTTTTTTTTTGTTTGCGTGCATTTTGCTTGACATTATGGTACTTTGAATAAAACCGCGTATTGAATAATTTCGATTAAAAATTGCGTATTCGAATAAACACTAATTAAGTCCAACGTGAATTCGAATAAAAGTTGCGTAATGAATAAATAAATTCGAAAAGTGGTAAATTCATTACATTACATTACAACTACAACAATTATCTTACCCCTGAATGAGGTAAATTCAAACTTGCTAAGCAACAGGACTCCAACATTCGTCCGACATTTCTACCGTTCCATTCAAAAGATTAAATTCTTGTTAGTCTTGGTTTAAATGACGGTATTCAAGTGTCAAAAGAATGAGGTTTTCCTCATTTGTAGCAGAAACGCATCGGTAGTTAACTGCCGAGGTTTTCTTCGGGAGTTAACTGCAGCCGATTCTAATAAAATTCGGCAGTTAACTGCCGATGAACATTTGAATAATTTACTTGTGTTTTTCAACCCTATCAAATGTGTGATGAGCAATTTTCATATATGTTTAGAGAAGCACTAGAAACCTTTGTTTTCCAACCTTCACTTTAACAATCACTTGAGAAGATTCTGTTACATTGCAATCATAGGTACTGAAAATTTAGTAAAAAAAAAACGTGGATGAACAGTGAAAACTTGACAAGAATAGGTAAGGAAAAATTAGGGCCACATAACCAGCTTTATTTATTACCTGCAACCGACATACTGGCCACATTCACATTTGCAGATTATTTATTACCTGCAACCGACGTACTGGCCACATGACACATTTGTAGAGAGCAACATTATTTCACAGTATTTGGGTCGTTTGTTCTAGAGAAATGATATTTGCACAATCATTTTTAATAATTTTTTGACAATTTTTTCTCTCATACTCACATCATACTTTTATTCTCTCTTTCTTTTTCGCTCTCTATTGTTTTTGACCAATCATAAAAGAAAAAAACAAAATTGTCATAAAAGTTATAAGAAAGAGATGTAAAAATATACTACTAGGGACCAAATTCAGTAATATAGAGCCACTCAATTTATAGAAAAGAAAATAAGTACCAGTTGATTTATACGCAAAAAAAAAAAAACCAGGGATCTTACATAAGGAACAGAGATAAGAGTACTCGTACACAATGGTTGTCACTGAACTTAGAGTTTCATGTCTCACAAGTGCACTTGCATGTTGCAATTCATGGTCTTTAACTTATCATTCACGGATCTTATTGCTACAAAAATCAAAACCAGGGTTCATGCATCGTAAACTATCGATCAATTCCACTGCTCTCAATGACAAGGTAGGTTTTAGTAATATCTATCTCTCTCTCTCTATATATATATATATATAACAAATCTCTCCAATGATTTAAAGAAGTTGAATCATAATTTGGAGATCTCTTCGATATATGTTTTTAAAACTTTGTGAAGCTATTTGAAAAGAGAGAACTTATTGTAGTGAAAAAATTTAAACAAAAATAAATTACTTATTAACTAAACTTTTATTAGTAAAAAATAACAATTAAACTTTATTAGCAAAAAAACTTTATTATCGATAATTAAATATATTAATGGTCAAAGTTGTGTATTGACATATGTATAATAGTTGATTGTGACATGTATTTAAAAACAGAGGAAATACATTGTAGTATCGTCCAAAAAGAGTGGAATCCGAGGACTTTGATGTGAATTGACGGTCAAATGTCATACAATATTCAGTTTTCTATATTTTTTTTATGATTGAAGTCAAATTTAAAATTTCTTCTTTTTTGAAACTCAGCTGTTTATTTAAATAGAAATTAATATATGGGTCATGCGAACAAATACTCTAAAGACACTTGTTAATAATTTAAAAAAGAAAATAATTTATAAAAAATTATATAAAAATTTAAAGTTTCAATGTATTGAATACACCACTTTTAAGATAAAGTTATTCTTTTGACTTCTTAACAAGGGTCCCAAACATATGTTAGTATTTCCCTTTTAAGATATTAATCACAAATTGCACTGTGTGGAAAAATTCATTTAAAAGGACTTGTGTATTTTTTAGGAAATGGCTCATCTTAGCAAATTATATAATGATAAAGCAAACAACTGAGTCCAAGTAGTTAATAAGTTTAACCAAATGACGAATTCCTAAATAGAAAAATTATAAGTTAGACTTTACTTGTCTATCGGTCGAACTCAATAATAAGGATAAAACATAAATCACAATGTCGTTGAGAATTTGTTATAACATAAAAACCCTGCCGTCGCTGCTCCAAAATTTCTTTTTCTCGTCTCCTTTGCCTCTTCATCCACTGATAACATATGGTTTAGGTTAATATCACCACTCTAATTTGTTTTTTGCTATACTTTTATGTAAATAAGTTTTTTTTTTAATTTATAATATTTGGTTTTTCTTTTGTGATTTCGTCATCTTAGTCCGACACATCGTTTTGTTTGTTGTTTTGGTGCAACATTATTCTAATTTTCTGCTTTGTTTCGGTGTTCATTATGTGAGACTGACATATTAACTTTGATCCATTACAAATTGAACAATGACTTTGCCCTCTTAACGTTACAAATATCGAGGCTTTGATTCTTCATGCACTTTCATTTGATTATATTTGTACGCTTTGTCACATTTATAGACATTTTATCGTTGTAGTTGTTAATATAGATGCTGTGAATTTTTTGCAAATTTATATTTTTTATTTTAGCAAATTTTAATTTTCTCTCAATCAATGTATTCTACCAATTTAAATGAATGAAGAAATGATTGTCGGTGTAAGCAAAAAAGTGTTTCATGCTTTTTGTGTTAGGTGAAACCTTTACAAACGGATGATAGAACCAAACGTTTGGAGCAAGTTAAAAGGAGCAGTCGAGAGACACTGTTAAACTCAAGTGATCATGTGGTAACATTGAAGATGATCGACTCAATCCAAGGGTTGGGAATTGGTCACCATTTGAAAAATGAGATCAATGTTCAACTTGGGATGATATGTGATTGGGACCTTTCTCAAGACCTTTTTGGCACATCCCTTCAATTTCGTTTATTGAGGCATAATGGCTGGCCTACATGTTCAGGTACATTATATTCTTTGCGTTTTCTTATGGGTTGGTACAATTTGTCATCTCAATAGATAGAAAAAGGGTTAAATAATGTTTAACCTATGTGATTTGGACGAGTTTTGATTTAATCTCTGGTAAAAAAATAAAGTTTTACATTCCTCTTATCATTTGAAGATTCATTAATGATTTTAGACCTTAAACTCATCTCATTAGACAAATGAGATGATGTGGCATGTTGACCGTACATAATAAATGAGATGACATGCTTATTCAACATTTTTTAATTAGCTGACATTTTTTAATCAATTTTTTTTAAAAGAATAGTTAAACATAATAAATAAATATTTTTTAAAAAACTCTTATCTTCCCCTTCATGCATCACCAAATTCATCATCAATCCCATTAAAACTCACTCCCCTTGATCTTTCTCTTTAACATTCATAACTTCATCATCAAGGTTAAGATTTATCAATAGGGTTAAGATTTATTCATATCTAAACAAATGGGTTACAAAAGATGGGTGAGGAGGAGGAAGAATAATTTGAGGATGAAGGTTAAGATCATGCTTATGAGTTTTCACTTTGAAGAATTTGAGTTTTTGCATATTTTATGAATTTGAGATTATGCTTCAAAGTTGAGATATATCAAAACTCATATGGATTTATTAAACAAACTCAACACAAACAATTATCAGTTTCATTAGTATATTATAATCCACTCACAATATGTTTGCACCGTAGTCTAGATCTAAGCACTCAAACTTTCTTCTTTTTCTTCAATTTGGGAATAAGATTTTCTATTTTACAAGCTCGACAAGATATAGAGATATATTCTTTCTCTCAAAAAAAAAGATATAGAGATATATAGATTGGAGGTGAGAGGGAAGATTAGGGATTTTGAAGAAAAAAATGAAAATGAAATAAATTGAAGAATTGAATGGGGATTTGGAAAATTGGAAGGAAGATTTGAGAGAGAGAGAGAGAGATTGAATGAAATTATATTTTTGTTTGTTTTTCAAAATTAATGTTAATAAATAAAAAAGGTGGATGGAAAAAATAAATGAAAAAGAAATAAAAAAAACCAAGTCAGTATGCCACCTAGGTAATCACTACACAACCAACGACCACGTAAGCTTATTTGCAGTCAGATAGCATTAGTGTCTAAATTCAAAGAATCTTTAAATATTAAGGGAGAATCTAAAACTTTTATTTTCACGAGGGATAAAATCAAAACTCGTCCAAATGGCAAGGGACTAGACATTATTTATCCCATAAATAAATAGCAAAAACACTTATTATTATTTATGGAGGATTGAATAACCAAATTTATTTGTATTTTAATCTTATAATATTTCATCTGTCTTAAAATATATGTCACTTTAACACGTAATACATTAATTAATTAATAAAAAATGTGGTTATTTTTTTTATACATAATAGATATACCATATAGGTAATATTTTAACGTCAAAAAAAAAATATAGATAATATTTCCTCATCTAATATCTATTTAGCCCTTCGGTCTCAATTATAAGCAAAAGTTAACTTTTTAATCCCTTTGATCTTGATTATAAATAAAATAGATAATTTTTGCTTATAACTGAGACCGATGATATACTTGTTGTAAACTAAATAAATAACCACTCAAATTACATTAATAACCTTATTTTAGCTTTTTGACACGTGTTCCAATTGTTATTTTTTTCCTCAATTTTTTGTGTAAAAAAACTATTTCATTTTTTCATTTATTCCAAGATATGTTAAGTTGCAATTTTTCAACTTCGTCTTCTTTTTGGTATGTACCTTCATTTTTCTACTATATTTTGCAAATAATTTGTTAAAAGATTTATCATATTTTCTGATAATTTTTTATTTTTAAGCAAAGTGAAATAAAAAAGGAGGTACAAAAGAGCTAAATCGGCCCACAAAGTGGTGGCATATACATTGATTTCATCCAATAAAAGAGTGAGTGCTAGAGAGTGTTGAAAAATGAGTGTTGCTACTTGCTAGTATTCCTCTTATTTTAAAGTACAAGAGTGCTAAACACAAATACCTCTTTGTTTTTTTATTTTTAAGTATATCCAATTAAAAAGTCAATGCCTAGCAACTAGTCACGCACACGCGACCCAGCAAACCCAACGCGGAGCCTGAAACCAGACGGCAAAAGAAAATGGTGTGTAAAAAGCCGCAAGCATTCTAAACAATCCAGAAATAAGCTTGAATAATCAAACATATCTTTTGAGATTGATGAATGAACCGACCGCTAACAAGGACATATTCACATACCAACAATCCTATGTGATTGTCAGAGCAAGCTTACTTGCCCCTTTGAGCCTAACCAACCCATATATGTTGTACACTTCAATTAATGAATATGAAAACAAATGAGCTTGATGTACACCTTTTAATTTTAGCAACCATATTATATAGCAAAAAGTTTAATCCTTACTCCTTTTAATTTATTCCTTATAGTTTAATACTATATTTAATGCATCTGTGCGTTGTCACACTCTTATATTGGCATGCATTTCCCTCAATTATGAATGTGTTACTATCTAATTTAATACTATAGTCAGATTTATAAGTATTGCTAAAATAAATTAAAAAAGTTAGTTTGGTTTTTTTGTTGCAGACGTTTTCAAGAAATTCTTGGACAAGAGTGGCAATTTCAAGGAGTCATTCACCAAAGACATTTGGGGTATGTTGAGCCTATATGAAGCATCACATTTAGGAACAGAAGATGAAGAAATATTAAAGAAAGCCATGGAGTTTTCAAGGGCTCATCTGAATGAGTTAATCCCACACCTTAGTCCTGAAGTAGGTAGAAACATTGCTAATTCCTTAACACTTCCAAAGCACTTAAGAATGGCAAGGTTAGAAGCAAGAAACTGCATGGAAGAATATAGCAAAGCAAGTAACCAAATACCAGGTCTTTTGGAATTGGCAAAGTTAGACTCTGATATAATTCAATCTTTACACCAAAGAGAATTAACAGAAATCTGCAGGTGATTTTATGCTCGAGATTACACTATAATAAAAAATTGAATTAAGTATGTATTGAATGGATTTGTTGCATCATCGTATCAGTGACCAGTGACTGTTTGATCAAGGTCATACGACAATATTTGAGATTTAAAAAATAAAATTTGCTTGATTTCTACACCGTCCTACCTTTATCCAATGGTCACCAATGTGATGAACTAGAAATACAAGAAATTTGTAACTGCACCAAATTCGAACCCGTTTTGAATACTATGTCACACTACCAAAAAATTGAATTAGAAAAAGATTCTTAAATAAGAAAAAGTTGATTTTTGATTTTGCTTTTTCCTAGTAGTGCTAACTTGTTTTTTCAAATTTAAATGATGTATGCCAACTTTGATGTATGCCAAGAATGCAACAATTTTTCTGAGAAATGCTACATTTTGTAACTAATTTATTGGGTTTTGTTTAGGTGGTCGAAAGAGTTGGGACTTATTGACAGATTAAGTTTTGCAAGAGATAGACCAACTGAGTGTTTCTTATGGACGGTGGGGATTTTTCCAGAACCATGTTATTCAAATTGTCGCATTGAACTTACAAAAACCATTTGCATTTTGGATGTTATTGATGACATCTTTGATAATTATGGCACATTAGATGAACTTGTTCTTTTCACAAAGGCAATTAAAAGGTTTGCTTCTGTAGAATTTTATGTATTTAATCTTGATTTTTTTAACAGGTATTTAATCTTGATTAACTAGGAACATTATTATAAAATTAACCATGCTAAACTTAACATTATGTTTTTCAGGTGGGACCTTGATGCAATGGAGCAACTTCCTGAATACATGAAGATATGCTATATGGCATTATATAACACCACAAATGAAATTGCATATAGAATTCAGAAAGAACATGGACTAACTGTTGTTTCTTGCTTGAAAAGAACAGTAAGAACATGGATATCCTATATCTATTTATAACATACTATATAACTATTGTTAAAAACATATTAATATAATTCAAGTTTGCTGGTTAATTGGTGTAGTGGATGGACATGTTTGAGGCATATCTGGAAGAAGCAAAATGGTTCAATAGCGGGTATGTGCCAAGTTTTAAGACATATTTGGATAATGGGGTGATTTCTGTTGGATCATGCATGGCATTGGTGCATTCTACTTTCCTCATTGGAGATGGTCTGTCAAAGGAAACTATTTCCATGATGATGAAGCCATATCCTAGGCTCTTCACTTGCTCCGGAGAAATTCTTCGCCTATGGGATGACTTAGGAACTGCAAAGGTATCTCATTTGATCCGCATAACTAAAAAAGTTGAATTGCGAATAAAAATTATAAACTAGAGACTAATTTCATTTTTTTCATGTCTAATATACGTAGGTTTGTGTAACTTAATTTATTTCTTCTTGTAATAGCCAGCGAATTTATATATTTATATAGACATATGGTATGCACCAAAAAAAAATATAGACATCTGTTATAACTTGTTGGCGACAAGGATCGACAATTGAGTTCAATTAGACCAATAACATGTTAGAAGTGAAATTGTGATGAGATGTTACTAATGTCTCATGTTCATCAGGAGGAACAGGAAAGAGGGGATAATGCTTCCAGCATAGAATGCCTGATGGGAGAGAATAATATTTCAGATGAAAATGAAGCAAGGAAACACATAAGGTTGCTAATAGGAAATTTGTGGAGAGAGCTCAATGGTCTTGCCATGACCAAAACCATACCTTTGTCTGTTGTCAAAGCTTCTCTTAATATGGCAAGAACTGCTCAAGTTATTTATCAGCATGGAGATGACCAAAGCACATTTACTGTTGATGACTATGTGCAAACATTGATCTTCCCATCATTACCTACTAGCCATTGAGTTGAAGAGTTGTAAATACTATTCTATTTGAACAATCATATTCATGATGCACATTTAAGAAATAACTACCATTTAGATTATGAGATCACTATTGGTTACCATTGAAAATGCCTTAGTAATTATAAGATGATAATACCTTTTTTTTTTGTATACTCTCAATGTTCTTCTCGTGCACACCTTGTGCTGAGGAGAACCTTTTGATTGGTTATATGTGTGTTTATATCATTTTGGTTTGTTCAAAAAATAATGTGTGTGTATATCTCAAAGCTTTCAACAGTGCTATGATTGGCAAGCAAGCTTGGAAATTAGTAACAAGTCCGAATTCATTAATCACTAGATTACTCAAAGCTAAATATTATCCGAGAAGTGATTATTTCGGTGCCTCTGTCGGTCATAACCCAAGCTACATATGGAGAGGCTTGTGGAGGGTTAAAGAGATGGTTTGTCGTGGTTTCCAATGGAGTATCAGAACTGGAGAATATATATCTGTTTGGCATCAGCCCTGGCTGGGAAATCAAGAACAGCTCACACCTGTAACAGAATTTCACAATATGTGGAGTGAACTCAAAGTAGCGAACCTGCTGCAGGTAAATGCAAAACAGTGGAACACGGCATTTATAAATTATGTTTTCGATAATGGTACAACAGAACAGATTTATAAAACACCGTTATTACCATCAGTTCAACAAGACACAGTGACTTGGAGATTTGATAAAAATGGGAATTATTCAGTTCGAAGTGCATATCGCGACATTCTTAATAACGACACCGCTTTGAACCAACACTGTGTAACAGGAAGCTGGAACAGCATATGGAACCTGAAATTGCCGCCGAAAGTTAAGAATTTTATGTGGCGTGCTTGCCGTAATTGCTTACCAACACGAGTCAAACTTCAAAGTCGCGGTGTTCAATGCCCCTTGGATTGTGCTGTTTGTGCAGGTCCACATGAAGATAGCAGTCACCTATTTTTTGATTGCGGCAAAAGTATCATCTGCTAGCAGCAATCCGGTTTGTGGAATGATATCTTGCAAATAATTCAACCTTCTGCATCATGTGAGGAGAATATTTTCTCAATTCTGCAGCATTTGGAAACATAGAAACAATAAAGTATGGAATGATGTGCAGGAATCAACTCAAGACATCTGTGATCGAGCTGGATCATTACTCACCATCTGGAAGAATGCGCAGATTGCTCGGCATGTACAAGCAATTTCTTCAGCAATGCCTGTGTGTGTGCAATGGAAGAAACCGAGCCCAAATGCAATGTGGATGTATCTTTTTCCAACTCTCTTAACAAGGTTGGCATTGGTCTTTGCATAAGAGATGAGGAGGGGCGATTTGTCCTTGCAAAGACAGAGTGGTTTTCACCGATTGTTTATGTTGATTTGGGGGAAGCGATGGGGCTCTTGACAGCTATGCAATGGGCTAAAGACTTGCACCTGCTGAATATGGATTCCAAAACGGTGGTAGATAGTGTTTATGGAGGAAGCAACGGTGTCTCAAACTTGAAGTTCATTCGGAGACAAGCAAAGGGGGCTGCCCATAGCTTAGCTAAGGAAGCTCCGTCTAATCCTAGTTTCCATATTTACTCTAACATTCCATCTTGTATTTCTGATATTCTATTTAATGAAATGCAATAAGCTCTTTTCTGTCAAAAAAAATAAAAAATAATCATAGATTTAAGTTTGGTAAACTGCTCATTTATAAGGCCCTTTGAAATTCTAATCACCTAATCTTGTCCAAGTTTTTGTGCACCACAGGAACCGAAAATCAAAACTTTACAAATTGCATTAGGTATAAAATTTTCGAATTCATTCCAAAGGATCTTTAATTGTCTAAAATTAGTAAGTTACTGACAAGGTACCTTGATATAGTTTGAATATTTCTTCTTGAAGATCGAAAATGCGAAAAATATCAGCCATGTAGAATCGATCCCTGAGGTTTCTTCTTGAGATCCTTTTATCCCTTCAAATTCCCCCAATTCTTTCTCCTTCACACTTGCAGCACCTGTGCCACCACATCATTCTTTCCATTAGTTAGTAACAACACTAGTGAGAATGATTCGCTGCTGCACCTTCCCGCCCCCTCTTACGTACACCTTACCAAATCCATCAATGATTAGATTTCATATCAATCAAGAACACCTTGAATGAATGAAGAGAGCTAATTCTCGTTAAAGAAAAAATTGATATGATGACAAAGATTTATAGAACTATGATTAGTTGAGAATCCTAAGTGCCGGCTTATAGGACATGTGGCAAAGAAAGTGATAGGACCGAATAACTAACTCAACAATAGTTAACTAACTCTGAAAACTAATATCAAAGCATTTTCATCTTACATCAGATGTTTACTATTTGTGTAACTTGCAAAGCAAGTTACTCATTTTTCTTCTTCTTTTATTATATAGTTACGACCGAGATAAAATAAATTTTTAAGAGTATATTTCAATGAGATTAACTACATGTTTGAAATCATTAACATGTTTTTTCCCCTTTGGCAAAACAGTAAAAAAACAAAGATTCCACCCTTACAATTTTGGATTATTCATATTTTAGCCATTTACAGGGACTATTTTTACACTTCTTCCCAATATATTTTTAAGTGGGTGAGTGTTAAAGTATGAAAAATCTAAAATACGATATAGGAATCTATGTTTTTTACATGGATTATTTTCATACCTTGCTCAAATTACATGGACTATTTGAGTTATTAACCCTATACACACTCATTACCAGTGGATCATATCAGGTATTAACCCTACACACACCGATTACTAGTAATTCCATACACATCTAGTATGAAAACCTTAATAAACACTAAAGTAAATTGTTCACTATTGAAGGATGGCTTAGTAATTTTATTTTTTTTTTGAATCGGCTAATATTATTCTCGTCGAGGGCGTACAAGGCGCACAACCAAACTCACGGAAAAACGGGAAAATACAAAGGATGCCGCAAATATACGGAACATCAAACACCCAAAGGAAAAAAACCCAACTACAATGGCATCAAAACGATGATGCAGGAATATACTAACAAGAGGCGAAGCATACCCCTGCATCAAGCATGAACTAGCCAAAAATCCCAAGACAGAGGCTACACCATATGCGCAAACATGGGAGCAGAGAAGAAGGCTCACAACCAAATCAAGGCACCGAACAATCTGCCACCAGCAAGGACGAACAGAAACAGCTCACCACCCACTGGCCAATGACAAAGTTGCACGCCTACCTTCTCACTTTCCTTCGAAGGCATAAGATCGGGTCCCAACACCAATCGTAATATAGACAAACCGAGATCCGCGTCCTACTTAAAAGCCACTTCCAAGACAACACCTTGATCTCTTCAACTATCATCTCCACCTCTTGTAACCCTTCATTGAAAATCTTCTCATTGCGTGCCTTCCACAACACCCATAACGTTGCCAACCAAATCATCCGGCAACCCAACTTGATTGCCTTATTACCACCAAAATTCCCCCAACAATCCCAATGGCTTTGTAATTGATAACATAATAAGGTATAATACTACTAAGAGATGTATTTCAAGGATAAGAGTAGTATCTATTGTCATTTCCTCTGCTTTCCCCTAATAAGAGAGAAAATGGCGGAGCAATATTTTGAACAATGTTGACTCAACAGAATAACAAATATTGAAAACAAGTATTTTCACCAGAAGAATTATATTAATAATGGAACAAAAATAACCAAAGTTTGAATGTATAGTGCGGCCACTTGGGTGTTATTACAACCACTAGGTGTTAATGTATTAACTTATGAGTCTCTTGTAATCAACGAAGCCTTTGGTATGTGTGAGAGTATTCTCTCACTGATTCTGTATTTAACAAAGTTTATGATCTTATAAAAAAAACCACGATTCTTGTGACGATGCTCACTTGACTTATCATTCCATCTGATTCATAGAAGTTAGTGTGACTCCCCATTTCTCATCTATTCCATATTTTATTCATTTTGTTTCCTTTGTTTCAATTATGTCCGAAATCTTTTATTACTAATCTTGAAACAAGCAATTCTTATCCGTTTTTAAAGTCACAGGCGCACGAATTCATCATATTGTGAAAAATGGCTTAGCTTCGATTTAGTTAGTCATCAATTGGTATCATATCGTATATGAATGGATAAGAGAGGTGAATCATATACCTAATTTCCTAAATTTTATGTAGAGTCGTGACTTCTCACTCTCTTGTGATCATGAAATATTGACTTGTTTCTTTCCATGTCCTTTCAACTCCCTAACGAAAAAGAAAAGTTTTAAGATGTCAATATTTTTAGTCAATCACGCAAAACGTACCGAACATTGCATATTTGATTATTTGTTTGTGATTGTTCGGATTAATATCAAGATTCCAATGCAAATAACTTAAATAAAAAATCCAAGCTTAAGACTCTAAGAAGCCCCAACATGAACATTAAGAAGATCATCAATTAAAGAAAGTACAAATTCATAATATCACGTGTGTGTGTTTTAGTATAATATCATGAGCTTAATGAAACAATTTCTCGTTTTTCCCAAGATGGATAAATTTGGAATAACGCAAGTATTGCTCAAAACATGAGCAAAATATTTCCGTCCAAGAGTGTCCTTATCCAAATCACTACACTCTGTTTGGTAGAGGAGAAAAAGGAGAGAGTGGTTGAAGAGAGAGAAGTTGAAGAGAAATCCACCACTTCTCTAGTTTGGTAGGGGTGAGAAAGAGGGGAGTGAGAATTAGAAGCTGCGGACCCCACACTTTTTAGAGTCTTCACGCATTTGGAAAGAAACAGACGAGAGACACAATTTATATGGCTTTTTCAATTCTATCCTTCATAAAAGACAAGAAAACTTGAATGAAAATGGAAACTGTTGTATATTGGCTTCAAATTGAGATTGCAGGAAAATCTAAAATCGTGTCACGATTTCAGGCACCGTGACACGATTGGATAGGCAGTGAGTGTGGTCTTTGAGATGGAAAATCGTGACACGATTTAGGAAATCGTGACGCGATTCAACTACTTCCTCACCAAGTTTCACTTGAAAGGGACTGGTCACAACGGCTGTTCAGACAAAATCGTGCCGCGATTTTACAGAACCGTGACACGATTTTTGGACTGCAGTGACTAGTATTTAAGTGTGTTCTGCAGCATTTTTGGAGGAGAGCTGAAGCTAGAGGCCTAGGGTTCACAAAGGGGGGAACTTGAGGGTTGAGTATCTTTGTAAGGAGGGTCTCTAGGGTTGGGATAAACATTGTAAACACCTTGGGTAGTGAGATTAAATCATTGGAAGGATCTAAAGCTTCCTTTGTGTATTCTCTAGTAAGATTCATATGAGAGTGGTGAGGGAAACAAAGGGTAGAGATTAGGGAAAAGGCTGATTTCTTGTAACCTCTTGTAACATCTTCTCATAGTGGATTGGAGAGCTGCTCTCTCCCCCAAAGTAGGTCATATTGGACCGAACTGGGTTACCATCTTGTGTGTGTTTGTTTACTTCCTTTTAAGCTTGCTTATCTTTGTGCTTGGCTAGTGTTTTGCGTCATTTTGTTTAGCTCTTGTGTGTGTTGTTGCTTGAAGACACTTAGACCTAGGATTACCACTATCTTTTGCTCCACACATCTTTGTTTTCATTGGTGTGATTCCGATCAAGGTTGATTTCACAACAGAAACTGTTACTGCAGTACTGCTTATTGGCTTAAGAGCTGTGAAGTCTGGATACGAGATACGATACTGCACCGATACGTTGATAAGGATAAATTTCAAAAATCAAGATACGATACGGCTAGGATACGTTAATAAAAAAATTATATAATTAAATATACAATATAATTATAACCATTTTTTTTAATATGCAAATATATTACCAAACAAAAAAATCAGCCATAGACTCGTAGCACATCAACATAAATATAAATAATATTAATGATTAAGAGAGTGATGATTAGTCAATTACAAACACAATATATCACAAAAAGAACACCAAGAGTGCTATATTATATTTATATCCAAAAGGAACATGGTTAGGGTTATTACTATATCGATCCAAAAAAGAAGCACTATATCCAAAAAAGAACACATCATTACTCAAAAGTTAAGTTGAGTTAAGTTATTTTGGTTAACATTAATCGAGAAATATCGGAGCAGGTATTGGTGCAGGATAATTATCAGATACTGTCATGATACGTATCGGGAAGTATCAGGCAGGTATCGGTGCATGATATACAGGGGATGCAGTACGTCATCCATTTTGAAGTATAGGAGCTTCACAGCTTAACTGTAATAGTTTGATTATTTAGGAAATAGTAGGATGTGTATATTAGATAAAACGATTGTATATGGCAATAACAGTAAAAGTTATTTTATTTAGGAAATAGTGGTAGGGTTTTTTTTACAAGAGGGAATAGTAGTAGTTGTTATTGAATATTTAATTAAAAGTGAAAAACCAAATGATTTTTTTTATTTATAGATATCTTTGTTTTTTTTTTGAAAAATAGATATTTATGTTGAGCTAATATAAAAGTAATAAAATTTTTAACGGAAATAATGGTTAGTTAACAAATTCAATTAAATTGACTAATAAATTAATTTTTGGTCCCTTTCAATATAGGGTTAATTAAGTTTTTGGTCCCTATAAATATCTCCAGTTTTATTTTTAGTCCCTATAAAAATAAATCACACTTTTTAGTCCTTACAAAATTTTCTGTTACAGCTTTTAGTCCCTGCTGTTAAATAACCACTAACGGTGCTGACGTGGCACTGACATGTCATTTTTTTTTAAACTTCAAAATGTATGAAATACCTATAATACCCTTACACGTCACTAATTATATATTTTTTTTAAAAAAACTTTAAATTGGGTTATTAAACATTTAAATTAAAATAATTAAATAAGAGATTTTGGAATTAAAATAACATAAGAATTAAAATAAGAGATTTGGGAATTAAAATAACATAAGAATAAGAATAAAACATAAAACATAAACCCTAAATATCCAGATTTGAAGATTTTTCTCGCAAAACAGAAAGAGAAGAGGACGAATACGACGAGGTTTCGTAAAATAGAAAGAGAAACGAAATCGAAACCCTAAATCGAAATCAAAATCTGAAAGCGGAATCGAAACGGCGATGGTGCGAAATCTGAAACGGCGATTTTGTCGAAGACGAAGAGGAACGAATACGAAGCAGAAAGAGAACGAAGAGGAAGCAGAACAGAAAAGCGGTACTGTGCGTGGAAGTGGTCTTGTGTTTTGGTGAGTGTTTCGAGTTATACAC
>Ga0228711_1002472_pt1 | contig 28446 bp, 9 predicted proteins | sample MedpolnodulmetaG_2_FD_177996 | JGI IMG/M metagenome (GOLD analysis project Ga0228711, IMG submission 177996) | Root nodule microbial communities from Medicago polymorpha collected in Santa Monica, California, United States - brown nodules | ecosystem: Host-associated > Plants > Roots > Nodule... | reverse complement strand
TAAATGAAAGAATTGAAAGAAGAGAGAGTAATAAATAGTTAAGGTTATAATAGGAAAAGTAACATTAATGTTGCATTGGTATTGTAAAGCGACATATAATTTGGGACAAATTTTTTTCTCTAAAGCGGCATACAATTTGGGACGGAGGGAGTAAGAAATACAGTAGAATATGGCGTTTAGTTGTCATACTATTTTCTTCTTTTTTACTTTTTTGTTTTATATCCATGCTTAAAATGTTGATCACTGTTCTTGTACAGGGGGCATCAAAAAATCTCAATCTCATGGAATGGGACAAGCTATGGACCATCAATAAAAAAATTATTGACCCTGTATGTCCCAGACACACTGCGGTCATTGCGGATAGACGTGTATTGTTAACCCTCATTGATGGTCCTGAGAAATTATTTGTCCGCATCATACCTAGGCACAAAAAGTATGAAGCTGCTGGGAATAAAGCTACCACATATACAAAAAGGATATGGATTGACTATGCTGACGCAGAGTCCGTATCAGCAGGTGAGGAAGTAACCTTGATGGATTGGGGAAATGCCATAGTAAAGGAAGTAGATAAGGACCAAGATGGGAATGTCACAGGGTTAAGTGGTGTTTTACATCTTGAAGGATCTGTGAAGACCACAAAACTGAAGCTCACTTGGCTACCTGAGTTAGATGAACTAGTTAGCCTGACATTGATGGAGTTTGATTACCTCATTACGAAGAAAAAGGTATGTGCTTGGCTTCTGTTTGTTTCTGTCATTAATAAAGGAAAATATATAATATGTGAACATTTTCACGAGCAATTCACGTGTCCATACGGTTTCTACTAACACAACCAATCAAAAGTTGAAAATAAAAATAATTTCTGAAATAGCTTTAATGTCTTTCTTTTGATTGGCTGTATCTATGGCATTGTGCTCATGAAAGAATTGCACTTCATTAATATTGGGTCGAAGCGTGGAACATTAGTTCTTCTGCAAAGTGTACTATGAAAGACACTTCTTATTTGATGTTGCTGTCTGTTTGTCATTGCATTATCTATTCATTTGGCTTGTATAATTTTTTGTGTATACACATAATCATATTTAGCTTATGCTTTATATTATGGTCAGCATAGCCGCAAAGGATAAGAAACTAATCTATACACTACCATCAGGCAGCCACCTTCCCATCACTCCCTTGGCCCCCACCTCTCTATCTCTATCTCTATCAATCATATCACCCACCAATAAGCCTTGGCTTTAATTTGAGAGAGAGAAATGACACTTTGGTCTAAGTGGATATTTGTTTATACTGCAAGGTGTTTATGCAATTGTGCATCTTACCATATATGTTATTAGAATTTGTTAACGGCTATTATCTGACCTTTCATGAACCTTCCATGGAACTAGTTTTATAGCACCATATTGTCCTTATTATTGTCCATCCTGATCCCATTCTCTTAAAAGTGCATACCCTATGCATATACCTGCTTGCTTCCGTGTTACGTATTGGCATAGAATTTATGCAATTAGTCCTTATCTCATTTTTATTTGAAACTCTCTTAAAAGTGCATACCCTATGCATAGACACTTTGGTTCAGTGTTCATTTCATCTACTCATACTTAATATACATCAAACCTGCTTGCTTCCCTGTTTATGTTTTTATTTGCTTTGCTTGCAGCTTGAGAAAGGAGAGAATGGGAAAAAAGAGTAAATCGTTGATGTGCTTAACCCGTGCACCAAAAAGGAGACTCTAGCATATGGAGACTCCAATATGCGAAATCTTAAGCGTGGAGAAGTATTGCAGCTGGAGAAAAAGGGATATTTTAGGTGTGATGTACCCTTCGTCCGGCCTTCGAAACCAATCGTGTTATTTGCAATCCCAGATGGCAGGCATCAGATATCTTTGAAGTAAAAAACTTTTGTTTTTTAATGACAAGTTGGTAATTTGGATAGCTTTGTGGAATTATTTTACTGTGTACCATCACTACAGTGTTATGCTTATAAGCAACCTTGTATTTGGGTTGTCGACTAGCAATTTGAATATATAGATTTAAATCATACACTAATTTTATTTCAAACACGTTTCATTAAAGAATTCGTTTTAATTATTTAGATTCCAGATAAACAGAAGTAAAAGTATGTTCATTTAGCCCTAGCAAAATAGCTAAAGTTAATTTTGTATCCATATTAACATTCATTATACTACTCAGCTCAGAGTGCAATGATTCAGGTATTTTTTAAATCTCAAACTGCTAAAATTATTCACAATGCCTCACAAAATGGTTTGAAACAATTCACAATGCCTTGGACCCTCCAAAGCTACAACTGTTCAAAACTCATGAAGAAATTTGGGCCTTTTCCTGTGGTGATCATTCTATTCTTCCCTATTTTGATATAATTTAATTGTAAATCATCTAATTTTATATAAGAATAGGAATATCATGAAAACTTAATGTTAATATCATATGGTTGCAATAGTTATAATTTGTTATCCAATGGCTGTTTGGAGCAATTAAAGAGGAAGGAAAAGGCATGTTTGTATTCCATTACGGTAGTTCACAAGTCCCACATCAAAAGTTTGTAAACAACATAGACAAACATGTACCTATAAAAGAGTATTGTGCATACCATTGTTTACCACACCATTCAGGGACCCATGCTTTATAGTTGAGTTGTCCCATGAATTTTTATAGTATATACTAGTCATTGCAGGATGACAATGTTGGGGATTTTAAGTGGATGCATTTTGTGAATGTTTTAATTGCATCATCACGTAGAATCTCCTTCTTTGTTGGTATCGAGTAATGATGGTGTATATTAAAACCAAAATCATTATAAATAAAAACTTTTACGTTAATTTTTCATAAAAAATGTTAAACATACTCTCTGTCTCACAATTAATTAATTTTCATTTTTGTGAGAAGTGAAGTGTTGTTAAGGGTTAGAAAGAGAGCGTTCTATTATTCCTCCATCTTTGGAGACACAAATGGATAGGACCTAAACAATTGTAACTTTTTTCTTTAGCAAAGAGCCCTTGGATTGAAGATAATTTTGTTAGTTTTACATATTTATCCATCTACATAAGTATTTTTTTTCAACAATTTTTCTGTAGAAAGAAAATGCATTTGCGTTTTAAATTTAAAGGGTCTTGCTAGCAAGTGTCTTTAGGGCACTTGTTAAGGATTCAAAAATATAAATAATTGATAAGTTTTATGTAGAAAAAATTACTTTTTAAAGTTTCAATACATTGAATATATCATTCTCAAGATAAAGTTTCTTCTTTAAACTTCTAAACAAGTGCCTTGAGGGAGGGCACTTGTTAGCATATCCCAAATTTAAATATGGGTGTTTTTGTAAGCAAATAGTTAATGTTTTTGAAATTCTATATAGAGGGTTATTTATTTAGGGACAAAGTATTGATCCTAAAGAATCTTATAGTAAATCGCGGATGAAGTAATATTTTTACAACCTAATTAGAGGTAACGCAATTAGTTATTTATTTAATATAATTCTTTGTTTTGTTAAAAAAAATGACATGAATTAAATGAAGGCGGTTGCACAAAAAGTGTTACACTACCTCTGTTTTCAAATATAAAACCCTCTTTGAGTAAATCACGAAAATTAAATAAGTTGGTTGTGGTATTAAATTGTTTTTTTTTTAAATGTAGTCTGCCTACGGAAAAGTTGAACCCAATGAATCAACTGCGTAAGGTGGAGGACCAAACCAGGCCTTGAATGCATCTGAAGTTAAAATTGTGAAATACCTCCTCCCAAAATTCTAAAACCTTTAATTTCATGGGAGTGACTCTAGCATTATAATAAAAACACAGCACAATTGTGGTAGCCGAAAGAGGGTAGTTACCACCAATATCGAATCCCGGCCAGAAGCAGAATAAGCAAGGAGTTTCCAATTGAGCAGATCACGGTCTTTTTTCAAGATTATTGCAAATTTAAGCATAACACATCAAAACCAGGATGTTAACTAATGAAATCAAACCCATCATATTGATCATATTGATTACACTATGCATGAATCATTACCTAGAAAATTCACAATAACTTGAAACTTTATGAAAAGATTGATCAACACTTCGATGAGCCGATGGAGTGGGACTATCATGTCAACCATCGCTGCAAAACCTTTTTTTCTCTTTTAGTTCAATTCAAGCCTTCATTGGAGCGGGATTAGTACCCTAAGCTCTGAACATACATACTCTCGGCGGAATTTCTTGAGATGGAAGGAACTTGTTTAAGTAGTAGGCAACATTGTATACAGTATAATCCTTATTTATCTAAAATAATGCTCTGATCGTCTAGCTAATAGCCTTATGTCAAAATGTTCCTGCAAGTACGTTTTAAGACAATGTCAAACGATGAATTATCAAATGCAACATGATGTATAAAATTAGTCTCCTTGGTTTAATCTATTTGCAGTCAATGAAGCTTATTAGACCAGTCTCTGAACACCCCGGAACAACGAGTTTAATACAACTATGCAGATCGGATTTAATACAACTTGCCATTCATCAATCCATTTTTTTGTCTGTTGCACAATACACTTATGTATCCTCATGTTGGACTTTGGTGAGGCTAAGAATGCAAATAAACTTCCACGAGGGTGCATTATTAGAAGCAAAAATGTGATATCAAACTTCCAAAAGTAGTTTTGGTATTCTCTGTTGCAAGTGTGCTGACTCCATTTGTGATATTTAAAAATAGTACAAAAACTAACAAACCTTGTAGACGTTGTGATATCTATCCAAACCATACCGCTATAAATTCAACCAAAAAACATGTTATAGGAGAATGATATATGACTAACTTCATTAGTATCATATGGCTGGCGACAACAGTTATGATTTGTTATCCAATGGCCGAGTGATTAAAGAGGAAGGAAGAGGCATGTGTGTATTCCATTATTATTATTGTGGTAGTTCAGAAATTGTCCCACATCGAAAGTGTGTAAATAACACAGACAGACATGTACCTATAAAACAGGATTGTGTACATGCTTTAAATCACATTTGAGGACCCATATTTTACGGTTGAGTTGTCCCATGTATTTTTGTAGTATATCGCCGGTCATTGCTCGGGGCGATAGTGATGGAAATTTGAGGTGGAAGCATTTTTGAATGCCTTAACTGCATCATCACATAGATTTTCCCTCTCTGTCGTGATCGAGTAATGATGATATCTATTAAAACTAGTTATAAATCATTATAAATAAGAACTTTTAGGTTTAATTATATAAATATAAATGGTTTCTTAATTTATTTGTTTTGTTGTTTTTAATAGGTCCTTCAATTTTTTTAAAATTTTTCCTTTTGGTCTTCTATCGATATTTCTGTCACTCAAATTGATCTGTTTGTTAGTTTTTTAATGCCTAATATTTAAGATAGTAGGTTTATTTTATGTTACACTGGACCACCAACATCAAATTTTTTTGATTTTCTTCATCTTCTTCCATCATGTTCTTCTTCATCTTCTCCACAATCGTCATCTTTTTTTCTTCTTCTCAAAAACACATAAATTCAACATAACCTAGAAATAACAACAACAATAACAAAATCAAAACTCTTTCCTTCTCAAATTCAAAACTCTTTCCTTCCGAAAATCAAAACTCTTTTCTCATTAATTAAACAGTAACAATCAAAACTCACTCCTCTTCTCCCAAAATCAAAACACATTCCTTCTCTTCACCTTCCTTTTTTATAAAATTGAATTGGAAGGACTGATATTAATAATTATTAATACTAACCAAGGTATTTTTGTTTTTGGATAACAAACTAAAAAGGTCTTAATACTAACAAACTGATATCTTTATTATATGTTGAATTCTTCAAACAACAAAAATAACATAAGATGAACTAAGTTTGTGCATTTCAGTTACAAGAAGGAATTAAAGCAATTGCAGCCATAGTTTGTTTTGAGAAAATAAAAGAGTCACAAAATTCGCAAGTATCACTTAAGCAAAAACTGAAAAACCAATCACTGAAACTATATTTGAACTTATTCACTTGCTGACAAAAAAATTGTGCCATCAACACAAAGGCAAATGGCATCATTCATGCTTCTTGCAAGCATAATTTGTTGACCCTTGAAGAACTGGCAGCATCAGAGTTCATAATATGTTGACCCTTGGGCTTGAGGGCAATAGAGTTATGAATTAAACCAACTTAAAACTAACCCTCACAACCCAAGTTTTGGTTAAAGAGGAGCTTTCATAGCATACCGAGCTACCGCAAACCCAATTAGCGTACCTAGATATACCCCCACACATATTGAATTCTTCAAGAGTTGCGAACCGTGTATCCAAATTTGTACCACGTACCAAAGTGAAATACAAACTGTGTGACTAGTTGTTTATGAAAATTTATGAATTTTAATCAATGAATTGAAGAAAAAGACTAAAATGAACCGTGTGGCTGCAATAGTTATGATTTGTTATCCAATAGATGTTTGAAGCGATTGATGAGAAAGGAAGAGGCTTGTATGTATTCCATTAAGTTAGTTCAGAAGTCCCATATTAAAAGTGTGTAGACAACGGAGACATGCATGTACCTATAAAATATGAGTGTATACCATTGTTTAACTCACAATCTAGGACTCATGTTTTACGATGGAGTTGTCCCGTTAATTTTAGTGGTATATCGTCATTCTTCGGTGACATGGTTGGGATTCTAAATCTTTTTAATGCCAAAGAAAAGAATTATATTAATTAATAAAAAAATGGCATAAGATATGCCAATATCCAAACAAAGCAAAAAGAGAAACAAAAAAAAGTCATGAAACCTGATATAACTTCAACTGCCCCTATTAAACAACCTAATCAATACAAGAATTAATCAACCAAAAGAAAGAACATATCCATGACAGAACCTATGGTTGCAATGGTTACGATTTGTTTTCCAATCGTTGTTCGGAAAAGAGGAAGGAAAAGACGTGAATGTATGTAGCATTCCATTATGTTAGTTGAGAAGTCTCACATTGAAAGTTTATAAACAACATAAACCAACATGTACCTATAAAAGAGGACCGTGTATAACGTTGTTTAACACACATTGTTTAGCACATTGTTGGAGTTGTCCCATGAATTCTAGTAGTATATTGCTAGTCATTGTTGGGCAACATTGTTGGAGATTCTACATGAATGCAATTTTTTATTGTCATTTGTTTCACAAAGAATCTCCATCCAGATTGTCCAATAATGACAGAATATATCAAACCATTTTAAATCATTACAATTTTAATGTCTTGATTTGCTTCACATAGAATCACCCTTCATGAAAAATGTTAACTTATTTTGTAATTGTTAGTTTAAAATATTTATCCATCCATATAATTATCGTTCCAACAATATTTTTTAATTGAGAAGATTTACATTTTAAAATTAAATATGGGTGTTTTTGTAAATAAAACATTAACGTATATGAAATTTTGTAAACAATCTATTTAGGGACAAAAAATTAATTGTAAATAGTCTTATAGTTAGTCATGGATGAAGTAATATCTTTCAAACCCAATTAGAGTTAAGGCATTCATCTAATGTAATTATTTACCTTGTTTAAAAAAAATGACATGATTTAAATGGAGACTTAATGCACGAAAAATGTTACATTATCTCCGTCTTAAAATATAAGACCCCCTTGAGTAAATCATAAAAATCAAGCAAGTTGGTTGTGGTATTAATTTGTTAACAAACAGACTTATGAGCAAAACAAGATTTTGGATTATATAATCCGAAAATCCATATAAAGGGGTTTGTATTACATAATCCGAGCAAATGGTATTTTTGAAGAGAAAAAAATAGGACGTGCAAAAAACATATAAGACGAAAAAAGTAAGTCTTCAATAAAACAGACTTATATGTGATCGATGCAAAAGGATATGACCATTTGGGACTATATGACTACCTATCTGTCTATCACCATTTTGTCTACCGCTACGACCACCATCAATCACAACTTTGACCACCGCCGATCATCATTTCAACAACCGTCTATAGCCACATCTGATGACCACACTTTCTGATGTAACTTTTGAATAAAAAAAACTTAAATTTATACTGTGTTTCTTCAGAGGTAGTGTGATTCACAGGTCAGAGAAACCATGAGTATTGTCCAAAGTCTTAATAGTTAATTTGTTCCTTTCTCGAATAAAGCTCAATCCACTATCATTTGTCCACAACAACATCTCTATTTAATCTTTAAAACATTCTCATAATTACAAATATCCATTTAATCTAAGCACAAACAAAATAGCTGAAAGGCCAAACTGGCCTCCACTGACTTGTGCTAATGCACAAAACCATGAACTTTCAGAGGAAAAAAAGGGGAGGAACAAAAATCTGAATGATGACAATGAATACTACAATTTCAATGCCTCCTTGAAACGAATGCTGAAGTTATTTTCTAGACCTTTCTTACCAACCATGGGAAGATTTCCTTTCTGCATCATTGCTGCAAACTCGTTATAATCTATGCGCCCGTCCTGCACAAAATAATGTGTGGTTGATATTAGTCATAAATGCGAAGCATCAGATTTTTAATATAAGGTGTTCAATTTTTTTGGCAGAAACATTGAATACAAGACACTAAGTTCTTTTACTGTTCTTGTTCATTACAATGAATACATCTATATCACTTATTGTTGAAGATATCGCTTTATCTGATGGGCAATATGGTTATAAGTGGGGGACAACCCATAACGCTAAGAGATTGTCATATAAGTGCTTATTATAACACCTTAATTATGTCCTTATAACTTGCATGATTGTCATATAAGTTCTTGTGTATTACCTATTTCTAAACAAAAGATAAAAACTATTTTCATACATGCTATATGCTATTTTTAGTAGCTATCTTGAAGAGCTTACGAAAATAAGCTGAAAACAGTTCATAAGCATGTCATAAATTGTTTCCATAAGCTCTCCCAAACAGTGTCACAAGTGTTTATGTTAGTAGATAAACTCAAATAAGTCAATCCAAATACACTCCTAGTTCTAAGCCCAAATTCTAAGACTTGTCATGATGGAGGAATCAATTGTTCAAAATAAGTTGAAGCAATGATGAATTGATGCATCCCTTGGTAATTATTTTAACTCAAATCATATATATGAATGAATACAAGAGCCTTTGTCAACAGCAATGAATTTCTATCCATGAAGGCCTTATATATAAGGAGAAAAATGAAATGTAACTACAATTCTATTGAACTATATAGCACTAACACTTCAATTTGAAAGTGTGGCCGGCATCTGACAAAGACACAACACAGATACATGTGGATAGATTCAATCACTTCCACTTTCTCAACTAATTATAGTGTCTATGTGTCAGTGTTAGCGTCGTAAACTACAGATATCGAAGAGAGGGATGACAAAGTCAACGAAGGATGACAAAGTCAACAAAGGATGACAAAGTCAACAAGTTAAGACCACTTACATTATCTTCATCGATTTCTTTGATTATCTCTTCCAAGCGAACATCTTTAATGCCAAACTCATCACAAGCTTGTTGAAGTTCTTCTTGAGTAATATACCCACTTCCATCTTTATCAAAGTAAGAAAAGGCTGCAAACAGATGATCTTCTCTTTCGATCTTGTTAAGATGCAATGTTGCCGCAATGAACTCACCATAATCAATCGTCCCACTATTATCTACATCAGCCTACAATTTCAAGGTATAGTGATATGTTAGAGATTTGAGTTAGCCTGTTAAATAGAACATATTAATTTATTGCTGAAATATATGAAATTCAATTGTATACAACAAATAATAATACATTCGTTCAAAGTTCACTGTCCTCCTCATTCAATGTCATGGTTTTAATATTGTCATAAACTGCTATAGAGCTAAAAATAGGTTTCAATTAGTATGCGCCGTGGTTTTACCAGCAGGTCCGCAACATTGATCTGGGGTCACATCAGCTACAATTGGACATAATTCTCTACAATATCAAGAATTGAGATTGTGATTTAAACCCTTTGTATACGCAAATCCTAGTCGATTTGGGATTTCATCAACTAGGGTCTATGTTATGAGAAACGGAGAGGGTAGTAAGGGATTGGTAGATCATATAATTAGTGAAGGAAATGTGAGCACTGAGGACCGGATAATCATCATGAAAATTTGCAATGTAACAAACTGCACATGCAACTAATTTCCATTAATCAATCATCTCAAAGAAAGCTTAAAAGCTATTGCAAAAGATTTTCACTTTTCATTCATTTTGTAAATCATCAACCAGCTAATATCATTTGTTTCTTTCTACTTTATAACCAGTTCATAAAAAGATACTTACCGCTTGCATTAAATCATAAATTTCTGATTCTTTAAGATTAGCACCAACTTTTTTCAAACCAACTTTAAGTTCTTCAAAAGTGATTTGGCCACTGTTATCTGTATCTATCATCTTGAACATTTCTTTTAATCCAGCCAATTCTTCTTCAGATAAGCTCTCTGCAATGACCTGAAAAACACAGGATGGTAAAATGAAAAAAGGTTCAAACTATAACATCTCATCTTAACCTTGCAGCCAGAAGTCCACAATGAAAGACTTCCAATTTACATGCATTTGGTGTAATTATCGTTATTACTATTATGTCCAGATCATAAGATAAACGAATTTGAAATTTCCATAGTAACAGACTTACTATAAGAGCCATTTTCTTGAGCTTGTTCATAGCAGAAAATTGCTTCAATCGACTTAATACGGCAGAATCAAGTGGCTTATCGGGTGCTACACCATCAACTTGAACCCAAGGATGACCTGCAGGAAATTAAACATATATAATCATGAAAAAAAAAACAAAGTTTATTGGAATACCATATTATGTTTCCCTTATTTTAGGAGAAGCCGTCAATCTTGTGATTCAGAAAAGGGCACATTATAATCCATGCACAAACATCAAATATTGCATACACATTTACTTAAGTGATAGATGAAAGTATGATAAAATGAGCACTTGATATAGATAAAGATATAGATATAGATATACTTATCTATAGTCAAATATGTAATATTTCATATTTTTAAAAATACAAACAGCACTACAAACAGTTAGAATCAACCCGTTTCAGGTTACCGAGACTTTTCAAGGTCGAATTTTACAAGACTTGTATGGTAAGAATAGTAAATATAGCTAGATAACAATGATTTTTGCCTTGAATATTGATGTGGCGAACAAAAAGGAATGGAAAACTTTTTCTTTGTTAGTGTCTAACACAATTGTCACATGAAATTATTGCCAAACCACAAAAAAAATCAACATTAGTATTGTTCAACTAACTCCCACATCCTTGCAAAGACCAAAGTAATCCCAACACGACTAATAATTGGGAATTAAAAGGTTGGCTTGGCGATTGGACTGAAGGAGCAATAAGTGGAGTGATAAGATTGAGAATTCAACCCTTGCCATTGACAAAATACTAACTATACTAATATTTGTCATTTCAAAACAGAAGGAAAAAGAAAGACTGAAAATCAATTAGTAAAGTCATATTACATAATACTTGATGTGCAGTCATCCGCCTTTTAGGATCACGAACAAGCATTTTCCTTACTAAATCTTTTGCACTTTCAGAAATTGCAGGCCAGGGATCTGAAACGAAGTCAAGATCACCACGCAAAACCTGTTCGAATATCCCTTGTTCGCTTTCTACACAGCCATAATAAGCACAAGAGGAAAGAGGTATCAGTAATCAGAAAAATATAGGTATAAATTTACAAGAGCAAAGGTCAAAATGACGATGTTCAAATGATCTCACCAGCCCAAAAAGGAGGTACTCCACTCAAAAGAATGTAAAGGATAACTCCCGCACTCCAAACATCTGCTTCAGGACCGTAACGCTTTTTCAAAACTTCTGGGGCAACATAATATGGGCTGCCAACCACATCAATAAATGTATCACCTGGAAGCAAAATATCATATCATAAGTTTTTCTCCATGTAATCAATTTGCATTTTCAATTTCAAATTGTATGAAGCTTCAGTTAAAAAATGCATAGGTTTAAAACACAGAATAAAAGCACTCATTTTTCATGAAAATAAATAGAATAGCTGAATAGGTACTATGATTGATTTAGGTAGAGACTAAGCTTAAAAAACCATAATTTTATAGGAAATAATAACATCTTTAACCTTATATTTAATCATAAAAATATAATATGACAATCATCAGAAAGTACCTGGCATAAAGAACACAGATAATCCAAAGTCAATAGTTTTGAGTAGTGAATCCTCTTGCTGATTGACAAAGAGAAAATTTTCGGGTTTAAGGTCTCTATGCATCACACCAAGAGAATGGCAGGCTTCAACAACACCAACTATAGTCCTAATAAGTTCAGCTGCCTTTCTTTCGGTATAATGTCCGCGCTGAATAATTCTATCGAAAAGCTCACCACCTGCACATAGTTCCATCACAACATGAACCGCCATTGCATCTTCATAAGCACCTTTGATGGATATAACATTAGGATGACCAGCCAAGTGGTGCATTATCTGAATTTCTCTTCTCACATCCTCGACATCCTCATCAGTTACCAATTTCCTCTTGGCAATAGATTTACAAGCATACTGATACCCGGTTGCTTTCTCGATACACAAGAATGTTGTCCCAAACTGACCCTGTCCGAGTTTTTTCCCTAGACTATAGAATTCCTTGAAATTACCGGTTTCTCTCTGCAACACAGAATCAACACGAAGTCCTGCACTAGAACTTCTCTTCACAGAAGGTCTCCTGTGTTTCTTCTTCTCCTTTTCCGATTCCGGTTCTGATTTCGTCTCTTGTTTTGTCTCCGGTTTCGGCATAGTTATCTGCTCAGGAGGTTTGTTTTGAACAGGCAAAGGAGATTCAGGCTCATTATCAGTCGTCCCCTCATTTACTGATCCTCTATTAGACACTGATCCTTCAGCATCAGGCGGTTGCGACCGCCAAATCGCAGCGGAAAATGATTGAATAATACCATTCTTTGAAATGCTAGGACCAACACATGTATTCCCCATTTTGCCTCACTTCACACAGATCTATTCCAACTTCATCTGCTAAAACAAAAACACAAGATCTGAAATTCAGAATATACAAACTTCAAAATCAAATCCTTAATAGCATGCATCTAACTATCTAAGTCAAACCTCATATATTATATCAATAATTTATTATAAACAAACAAATCCAAAGATTCAATAGCATCAACAAAAAAGTGGTATATTGAACTATAAAGCAGAACTAGTTTTATAATAAAAAGATTAATAGCTAATGATTGATATTGACACATGTATCAAAAAAACAATGAACAACCCAGTTGGTAAAATTAAGAAAAAATCAAACTTTATTGAATTTTAAAGGTACCCTTTTGGATAAATGCATCAAAAGAACATAAATCATGAATTAAAAAGAACAAAAAAGTAGAAAGATTGAAGAAAATAATAGAGAAAAAATGAAGAAGTTGAAAGAACTGAAGAAGGGAAAGAGGTTGGACCAACCAACCTTTGAGTTTACCAAGTCAGTTGAAGTTGATGAAAGAATGTGTTAAGACAAAAATGTTGGTTCCTTGTGTTTGGTTTTGTTTGATTATTAAGATTAACAAGATTGTGACCATGCTTCTGTGTGTCCTTCGTTTTCGTTTATTTCCAAGTTAGCTACTTTTATTTTTTTATTAAATAAATAATAAATTGCAATAATGGGCTTTTCTCTTTTTATAATCTTTTTTATTCAAGTCAAAAGATTTAATTTGATTTTTCACAAAACATAATGGGATATATTTAGTTTTCGACAAAAAATTATACTCCCTCCACCCTATAGTATGTGACCTAGTTGAGTTTGTCATATATTTCAATGCATAATTTTAAACTTAAATACCTTTAATAATTTATTTTAAAAAATACTGAAAATTTGATATTTTAAAAATATGAATTCAACATCATCTTATATGTTATATTTTGTATTTATATATTAGTAAAAAAAATAGGGTCAAACCATGTTATATGAACAACACTACACATTTTTAAATTAGGTCATTTAAAATGGGACGGATGGAGTATTTAAATTAGTTGCTGATATTTTTATATTAAGAATAAATTATTCTTAAATTATTATAATAATAGAGTGACTAAATTTTTCAAGAGACTGAGAGACTACCTTTAAAAAATATATAGAGACTAAGTTGTATGTTAGATATTATTTTTCATATCAGTATTTATATTTTACTTTTTTTAAAGGAAGTATGTATAAAAAAACTAAAGTAATTTAGAAATGTTGATTAAAGAATATTATGTTATTTATAACTTGTTAGGTAAAAGAATTTTACACAATTAACAAATCATAATTAACATACGTATGATTAAAAATGATTATAATTGCTTAAAAAAATGATTACGATTAAAGATAAATCTTTTAATATTTATGACCAGATTCGCAGTACAATTTTTTCACTTATTGTGTATATATGATTTAATCTTGTAAGCCGTTTTCTTTGTACATTTTCTTGTATAAAAAAATAAAATATCTTTTCAAATTTCAACCATTATTTTCATTCTATATATATAAGAATTTAATCAATACACTTTATAGTGTACAATTATTTTACACATGCATATGTTGTATCTCAATTAATTAATATAAAAACATATAAGTTGTCATATTTATTTACTCAAAAAAAAAGTTGTCATATTTATTAAATATTAAATGAATAATAACATATCATTGGATAAATATAAAATATAATTTTACGCATAATTAAACTTTATTATATAGAAAGATAGTGTTTGTGTTGTAAATAAATAAGAAGAGTGTTAGTGCATCCGTGTGGGAAAGTGATAAACGCGTTCCGCGGTGCAAATGAAAACGCTGATTCCGGTACACTGTCTGTACATTGACTGGAATATACTTTTCTGTTTCATGGTAGATTATCAATGTTTTGATTTTTTTTTCGTAAATGGGAAGTTATTTATATTTGTTTTTCCTGGATAAATGAACTATCTTATAGCTATCCGTCATGTAGGATTCTCTCCATTTAGCAAAATAAATGGAAAATGTAATTTAAAGAGAGATATGGGTGGCAAAATGGATTGATTAGATGAATATGAATTTGGATCTAAATGGATGGATCAAAAAATGTTCATTAGTCTATTACAATCCACTATTTTTTGAATTTTGCTCTTCCCCCTGTACAAAACACTCGCGCCCTGCAGTCATGCCTAAATAACTAACGTTGCGTGAGTTAACTAACGTTGTGTTAGTTAACTCACGCTACGTGTTGTTTTAAACAGTGCAGAACACCTCATTTCATCATTTGTCATCTAAAATCTAAAAAAATCTCAAAAATCTATCTCAGATCACCCAAATCCAAAATTCCATCAAGTTCAAATCAAACAACACTCCAATAACAAGTAAGTTTTCATAATCAAACACCATTAACCTTTTATGTTTATATGTTAGATTTTTTTTCTCTTAAATTAGAAGTTTTTTAGATTTAGCGTTTGTTTAAGTTTTGGTTTTTTTGGCAAGAAATCATACAATGTTTACATGAAAATGACTTTTATTACTTAAACGTTTAGATGTTTGCATGTTTATGTTATAATTTTGAGTTTTATAGATTTTTTTTTAGATTTAGGGTTTGTTTAAATTTTGATTTTGCTTGCAAGAAATGATACAATGTTACATGTAAATGACTTATATTGCTTAATTGTGGTTAGATGTTTGCATGTTAATGTTGTAGTTTTGAGTTGTAGGGTTTGTGTATAATTTGCACTCCAAGTGTTTGATGAAATGTTTGAATGAGTTATTCATTGATTGTTTTTAATTTTTTACTGTGTAGATTTGAAGCAATGGTCGGGTGGATCGACATTCATGCACAATTCAACAGTGGAGAACCTCGAAGGTTGAAGGTTCGGTGCCTTGGTGTAACGTTAAGAGGTCTCAAGGATCAACTGAATGAATTCAACCAAGGAGTCAACCCTAGAGACACAAGGAGGGCGGAATATGTTCGGTATAAACGTCCAACGCTCGACGAGGGGAGAGTATCATTCACTTGGGTGGAATTAAAGAACGACGAAAACGTGAAGACCATGTTTTGGGAGCACATCATGTTCCAGTGGATCGATATGCGTGTAACGTTGATGAGATCAACTGAAGATATCATCAAAAGTTTGATTCCGCCAGAAGATCGTGATTAGGTAGAGAATGCAACTTCCAACTACAATAGTTGTTTTCCTCTGAATGGGGTAATTCAAACTTGTTAAACGGCAGTTCCCAAGCATTCACCCGGAAGTGTTATTGTTTCATTCAAAAGATTAAATTCATGTTAGTTTAGTTTAGATGAAGATATTGAATTGTCAAGGATTGAACCTCATTCTTTTGGCACTTGAATACCATCATCTAAACCAAACTAACAAGAATTTAATATTTTGAATGAAACAATAAAACTTCCGGATGAATGCTTGATAGCTGTTGTTTAGCAAGTTTGAATTTACCCCATTCAGAGGTAAGACAATTGTTGTAGTTGGAATGTACATTCCCGAATGTAACGATAGAACATATTTAGGAACTTTATGTAACGTAACGTATTGTAACTTTTATTCGAATTTATTTAATACGTAATTTTTATTATAATTCACGCTGAGTTTAATTAGTCTTTTTTGAATTTACGTAATTTTTATTCGAATTCACGCTGAGTTTAATTAGTCTTTTTCAAAAAAATTATTCTTTAATACACAATTTTTATTCGAATTTATTTATTTCATATACAATCTTAAAATAAATGAAAAAAAAACAAAAATAAAGGAACACAAGTAATAGATATAAAATCTCATTTTATTAATATAATTCTTATTACATTTACAATGGAGTAAAACTAAATCTGCGAAAATATAAAAACCACCAGAAAACCTACCTTCCTAGAGTAAAACTAAAAAAAACCACTAGAAAACCTAGCTTCCGGTGGTAAAACTAAAATAAATCCACAAGAAAAACAGTTTTTCTGGGATAAACTAAATCTGCACATTTAGTTTTATCCAATCTGGTTCTTTTTCTCAAGAAAGTTGTTCACTACTCATCATTTTATCACCAAAATTGGCCTATTTCTCTTTTTTCACCAAAATAAAGACGAAAGAAAGAAGAAGATTCATAGGGGGGGGAGGGGATTGAGGAGAAGTGAGAATGTGAGACGGTATGAGGAAATGGGAAAGTTTAGAGGTGCATTTATAGGGGGAGATTGTAACATAGGTTATATCTACCATAAATATAGTCAAAAAAACGTGAAAAAACTTAACAAAAACGTGCAAAACCAATTAAATTGCATTGAACACCGTCCAAAAAACGTGTTTCTCAGTTCTGACCACCGGCCGACGTGCGTGAGTTAACTCGCGCATATGCCTGTGGTGCGTTAGTTAAGTCAAGCAGTGTGACTTAACTAACGCAGGGGCATTATTGTCTTTTCAGCTGGGTCCGAGTGAAAAGTGCAGGGGGAAGAGCAGAATTCCTATTTTTTTTGGTTAAAAAAACCATCTTATCAATCCATTAAGTCATTAAGTACTATGTCTATCCAATCCATCCATTATTAGATTTTAATGGATGGATAATTCATTCGATCCATAAATCAAAATGTATTATTTTGTTTGAAGAGGTGTATTATTTATTAAAGTGTTTTTTTAGTAAATTCAATCCAAATAAATGATATATAACCAAGAGTAATACTTTTTTTTAAGCCCTGTTTGACATAAGTCCAAATATTTTAATAATTCAAAATAAAAATATTATTAATTATAGAATTGATAGTGGTAGTGGTGGTGGTCAACTCACCGTCGTCGACGTTGACCAGGTTGGCCCTCCGGCGACTCCACAAACGATGGCAGTCCGGTCAGTTGACGCGGCGGTCTACCAGTGGCTTATGGTGGTCCACAACAGAGCTCCGGCATTGACTGGTCAAGCTCCAGCGTTGACCACCACCTTTAATAAAATAATATTTAATAATATTTTAATAATATATTAAATTAATAATATTTCAATATTAAAAAATTCTTTTTTTTGTCAGTTTTTTAATAAATTAAATTATTTATTTTATCAAATATATATTTATTTAAATAAAAAAGATTAAATATTATTTGAAGTTATCTATTGGATTTTTTTTAAAGAGGTGATCCAGTGGATTTTTAAAACAAGGTGGATGGACTCGATCCATCCATAGTTTTTAATGGATGGGATTCAAACCAATCCATTAACAAATTTTCTGTTTGATGGATGGATTGGATCGATTTTATAGTGGATGGATATGGATCTCATGGATCATATTGTCACCCCTAGTAAAGTATCTTTTAAATATACTAGACTCTAACTCGTACGATAGACGAGTTTTGTAGAGTTTTATAAATAAGTATCAAACTGACTATATTATTAATTTTAGAGTTACATTCAAAGTCATAGAAACAATAAAAAAAATAAGTGATGATTGAGAGTGGTCGACATGCAAAATCTCAAAAATTCAATTTACAAAAGTTTGCAAGGGTTGCTAAATCTATAAAATGAAAAGGATTTGTTATGTAGTAACCGAAAGGAAACAAAAATGCTGTAAAGGAACAACTATTAGAAAAGTTGCTATCAAAAAAGGAATCGTTGGGATGTTACTGGCTTAAAAAAAGGCCTTTACGATTGAATGTCCATTTTAAAAGCAACAACATTACAATAAAAATGCTAGTGACCTAGCGGTAAAGTTTTAAGGCGTTGTCATGTGCTACCCGATTCGATTCTCTGCAAACCTTTTTTCACAAAAGTTATTTAGACCCACCAAAAAGGACGGGATTAGAGTTAATTAAGGCGTTTTCGATTCTCTGCAAACCTTTTTTCACAAAAATTATTTAGACCCTCCAAAAAGGGCAGGATTAGGGTTAATCAAGGCGTTGTAACTAGTTTTTTTTTAATAAACCAACAAAATATATTCATGATACGTGTTAAATTCACAGTGTAATAATTAAAGAGATGTGTTATTTAAACAACCATTTGTATGAGAACTTATGGGACAAACATAAATTTACAGAGAAAATTAAGTAAACATGAAAACCAAAACACTATAGAGATAAAGTAAAAACACAATGTAAGTATGAGAGAGAAAGTTGTCACACAATAATTTAAACAAGGATTCAATTTTTTCTTTGTATAGATGAAGTGACAAACCGCCTTAAAATTGCATGCACATTTATCAGGTTTCAGATTTAAATCTAGATGAAGACGTCTAACCTAATAAAATTGATATTATCAATGAAGTCAGACCTTACTATAGGGATTCAATTTTACAAATGATATTTACGGGGTCCTTGAAAAAGGAAAATGATTAATTAAATCTAAAACAAAACAAAGATAGCTTTGAGAAGAGCAAGACGACATCGCATAGATGATTATTGTGATTTCCATTCAAATAGACATTTCCTATAATCCTATTAATTATAGGATCCCAAAAATCAACTCCCTCAAATTAACACTTATTTGAAGCTCAAGATAATTAAACGGTGCATCTCACACCTTACAATTAAGTATTTGAACTGCCTCCATCAACCTTGATGAATTAACGTTAATTCCCACAACCATACTTTTAAGAAATTTTACTTTATGCCTAAAATCAATACAAAAGGCAGAAGAGTATCGTGATTAAGATAATATGTGTTTAGTGTTTTAGTAAAGAGTGGATGTCCCGGAGCTTGCCTCGATCCAGGTATATGTTGAGGGTGAAAATCTGGTTTATCTCTTCATCATGGTCTCATCGTGTCCACCTAACTTGGATGACCATTTCCACGATCCTCCTCAATCATCATCATGTTCTTTTAGGTCCTGGCCGAGTATACGCACATGATTGATGACACCTTTAAGACCGGTCCACATCCCCCAGGCATGAAGTCTTTAAGGGTGAAATTCCTAAGACAGTTAGGTAATTCCTTTAGTTGCGACAAATATAATGTGAGAAATTGTCGACATAGAGGCCATCATGTTAAGCTTAACATTAATAAGTACTCTAGTAGATATTTATTTCTATGGAAGTTTTGTATCTGAAATGAACATGTTGTTCAAGCGTTTTTTAATTGATAAATCTTTACATGAACGCATAAGTGTCTTGTTTCATATTTTCTTGTTTTTTTTTTACTGCCTATGTATGATTCAAATGTCACATTTGGCATTTTAATTATTCAAATGCATGTTATTTGGTAAATATGAATAGACTAGTGGAAGGTCGTTGATTTGTTTCAACTATCTTAGTAGCTCATTGAATTATGGTATGAGTTGTTTTTTTGAGTTCGTTCTTCATAAGATGACAGGTTTAATGTTTTTTCTACATCCCTCATAGGAGAGTTTAATCGTATTTTTTGTTGTTTCCTCTTGGGGAGAGATACTTCGTCCATTACTTGGTATTTTGGGTGCAAACCACAACCTTTTAAAGGGTTTGACATGACAATTTCACAATCGATACCTCTTGGGGGGGAATTTTTATCGTATTTACAGTCTATCCCTCTTAGGGAGAGATACTTTGTCGCTTACTTGGCAAGTTTTGGTGCAAACCACTCCATTACGAAAGGGTATGACACAACAATTTTACTTCATTATTCTTCTAGTTGGCTCATTTATAAATACTGCAAAAAGATAGCAAAACAACACATAAGTACATAGGAAATGGGGGACTCGTTAAAAACTAGTACCATTATAAGATAAAAGAGCGTGTACCCCATCACTTTTATTAAATAATAATCATTGATTGAGGAAACTCTACAAAGGTATGTGAATAAAATTTTAGCAAGCTTTGTTAAGAATTGCATGGTGGAGAAGAGGGTGTCATGCTTATTATATCAAACTAAAAATAAATAAATTCTAATAGGCTAATTTCCAGTTCCTCAGGAGTGTTTCATTTTTGGCTTAATTGATCATTTGGTCTCTTAAACTATTTGTTGTTTTCATTTTGGTCTTATAAATTATTAACGTTACAACTTGGTCCCTTAAATTAGACTCCATTAGCCAAATAAATTATGACCGTAAAAAACGTTAACCCAATGTCTAAGATGTATACACATTGTAAGTGGTCAACCAAAGACCTCATTCATTTGTTTAATATTAACCGTGTGATCTTTTTTTCGAAATGACAACCATTAGATCATGTATGTCTCTTCATCTTCTTCATCTTCATGACACCATCAACACCTAATTTTTTATACCTTTCTTCATCTTCTTTCATACTCATCTTCATGAACATCTTCATACATTTTTCAAAGAACTTCAAACAAACCTAGAAAAAAAATCAAAAGATAAATTAACACACAAAAAAAAGTCCCAAAATCAAACCCCTTTCTCATTAATTAAACAGTAAACATATCAAAACTCATTCCTTCTCTTCACCTTCCTTCTTCTTTTCCTCAGCTCTTCTCTCTTTTGTTCCCTACTCCTGCGAAATAGTAACAACAACAGCAACACAAAAAAAACTCCCAAAATCAAAATCACTCTCTCATCAATTAATTTTAATAAAACCTTTTCCTTTTTCGTTGTTGGTCTGAGATCCAAAGTTAAAAATTCATCTAGGATCCAAAATAAAAAATCAACCCCTTTGAACTCTACACTTTCAATTTCGACCAAAATAAAAAATTGATCCTCAACCCTCTCCCTCTCTCTCTCTCACTTTTGATTTTGGATGTGTCGCAACTTAAAGACACGATATGGGTTACTTTGATTGTTGTTGGGTGTGTCGCAACTTCAAAACGCGGTTTCTTGGTTTACTGTTTGTTTTGGGGATCCTGGCTTGTTGTTCAATCTAGGTACGGCTATAATGTTGTTCGATCTAGGTAGCTGATTTTGCTTGGCCGATTTGACTTGTTGTTGCACTATAGTTTGGATCCTTTATTCTGTTTCGTGTTGGCATTTTTTTTTTGTTGCAGATTGCTGTTGTAAGAATTTATTTGAGATGGTTGGGATTGATTTGTGTGTTTGTTGTTGTTGGGTTTCTGGTTGATTGTTGTTGAACTAATACAATTTTTTGTGTTTGTTTGATTTAGGATATTTTTTTGGGTTTTATTGCTGGATATTTTGATCTCTTTTTTCTGGATTTATTTGGATGATTTGATGAATGTATGAATATGATTGATGAAGATGAAGAAGAAAAGGGGGAAGAAGATGAAAAAGGTTGAAAAAAGTTAGGTGTTGATGGTGCGCCGTTAGAATTAGTAGGCACGCATCATCTAATTGTTGTAATTTCTAAAAAAAATTGAATGGTTAATATTAACCAATGGTAAATGGTTTTGACGGCGATGATTTATTTAGCTAATGGAGACTAACTTAAGGGACCAAGTTGTAACGTTAATAACTTATAAGACCCAAATGAAAACAACAAATAACTTAAGGGACCAAATGATTAATTATGCCTTCATTTTTTCGAGTTTCTTACATGTATCCTTATGTTAGGAGCTTTTTTTTTAATTCGGTAAGGACCTTCCAGTTGGGACTTAGTTTTCAAACTTATGTTGGTCCCATGGAACGTCTGAGAGCAAAAACACCTTCCTTCATATCCCTTGCTATGACCTTAGAGTTATATTTCCTTGCATCTCGGGTCTCAATTGTGTATTCTCGAACATACGACATCTCTCTCGCTTCATCAATCAAATCAAGATTCTTCTTCAAGTTGAGGTTGTTGTTGAGGGAAAAATCCTCATTTGATGCTTTAAGGATTCCAAACATAATAAAATTATTATCTTGTTATTTGTTAACGTGTTTTTTGATAAATGTTTTGATGGAGAAAGTTTGGTTAAATGGTGAGAATGTTCTGGACTCAGAAAGATAAGGAAACAATCTTCATCAAGACAACAAGCAAACAAAAGGATAAATATGAACTTTACAAGTATTGTCAAAATCTACATAGTTTATTCCAAGAATAAATGTTATTCTCTTTGTCTCACCAAAAGAAGGAATAAACGGTCATGTGAATCAAGATCATTAAAAGAAAAAATATCAAGCATATCAAGACATTATTGTACACGGGTCACGTGATCAAAAGAGAACAAAATCAACAAAAAGGCCTTAGTATTTTCCGACCCATTAAGGAAAGAAATAGGGATCTGTCAAAGTGTTATCTTATTAAAAGATCCTTGCGACAAAAGCATATGACATCAAGATGTGATCAACATGTCTTATCACATTGGCTGGAAACAGGCTCCAACAATATTACAGCTCACAACAACTTGCAATATTGGCTAAAATTATTTTATTTATTAATTATATGTGTTATATATGTTTACTTGCTTGTTTGTGCATTTGTTTTGGGATTTTTGGCCTAAAAAGGTATTTTAGTCATTTTAGAACTAAGGGTATTTTGGTCATTTGGTGAGTAAGGGTAAATTATTAATTTTAGTAGGAAGGTTATTTTTGGTGTTTTAGTGAGAATAGTTGTCTTTATTAAGTTAGAAGTAACTAGTGATAATTATTCGATGTTTTAGCGAGTTAATGACTAGTAACTTTTTAAAATTTGTTAGTAAGAGTTTAATCCCATTTTGAATATTAGTAACCTAGCCCACTAAGGAGAAGTATATATACTTAACTAATGAAGGAAAATTAGGGTTATAAATATTTAATTCTCATAAAAAAAGTTAGAGAGGCTAGAAAGAGAAAGTGGGAAGATAGAGAGAAGAATATAAGAGGAAAGCTAGAGATTGATAGCTAGAAGAGGAGAGTGAAGTCATAGCTAGAAGATTTTGAAGATTTAAGGTAAGCGGGATAGTTATACTCTACTAAATAAGCTATAATCTAAATTTTCTACTTATGGGTCATAATTGATTTTGAGTGATTATGATTTTTATGTTGATTTTCGTGCTTATAATTGAATGATGATTTTGGGTATGTTAAATTTGTGGTAAACTTGTTGTTGGTGTTTAATTTTCATTGTTGATATAAGTTGAAATGATTTATTTGAAGTTTTGGCTTAAAGTGATGAAAATGAAGCTGTTGTTGTTGATGAATACATGATTACATGATATGAATGTTGTTGGTGATGATAATTCATGAATGGGTGATGATACGTTTAAGTTGTTGTTGTTGTTATTGTGATGTGTTTGGATGAATCAAAATGTTGTTGTTGGAACTTTGATGTTTTATGTGAAAACTAATTGAATTGTTGCATAAGCTATTTTGAGGGTTGTGAAAGGAGTTTATTTGATGTGTTTGAGCCTTGGAAAATGACTTTAATGGTTTTGGGAAAAAGGGGAATCTAAATAAGTACTTTTGGGGCGTTTTTGACGAAAATCCGAGGTCAAAACACACCAAACGGACTTTTTTTGTAGCGCCGGCGCCTGCACTTACGCGCTAGGTGCCCAGTTATAGAGAGCCAACTCCTGGCCCTGATGTGGCAGGAACAAAAACTAATGTTGTTTCGCGTTTGGGTGCTTGAGGGGCGACATGTATGGTTCCTAGGCATCTTTAAGTGATGTTCTTTTGTTGTTTTGATTAAAGTTCTTGCTGGAACATAGTATGCTTGAACTTATATTGGTTTTGTTAAAATGGAGAGAAACTTGAATTAGAGATGAACTGGATTTTAAAATAATCGGACAATGATTTTCTTAAGAGCAATGATGATGTTTTAACTTGTCTACTGTGATAATGGACTTAGAAGAAGCATATAGGTCTGATAAGGATTATAGGCACATGAAACTTGGTTTTTGGTAAAAAAGCAAAGATAGACGAAACATGGGATTTTCATAGACGAACTTCGGTGAAATTTTGAAATAAGACTTGTTAGTTTGCCAATGACTTACATTCATGATAATATGGTAGATTATGATTGAATTGTGGATTTATAGGCTTGAGATATGATGTATTGTGTAAAAATATCAAAATAGGTGATTTTGTGAAAATAGACAAACTTTGTCAAAATGATGTTTTATGATCAAACAACTTGCAAATGACTTTATGAACATGATGACATGGCGGAATAAGAGTGAATCAATGAATAATTGGTGTTAAATATGTTGGTTATCATGATATGGTGAATTACTTGTCTTTATACGATTTGTACCTTGTAAAACAATATTGTTTCTTTGTGGTGATAATTGTTGATGACACTTTATTGATTATGACATGTTGAATTGTATGGATGTAAAAACTTGATAATGCAACGATGAATTTTGGTGAAGATATTATATGATGGTGTGAACTGTATAATATAGAATTGATGTTTGTGCATTTTCGAGCCTTTACTTGGAGTCCTTGCATTCAATGTCATGTCGAGTCTTAGTGAAGAACATAGTTGGAGAGAAACTATGTTATTGGTGAAGAACGTAATCGAAGAGAAATTACGTTAGTGGATTCAATACGGTAAAACTATCTCCATAATCCATTTGGTACCACATGCATGTAGAAGTGTTTAGAACATTGCATGCACTTGGAGTTTGGTGAAATGTATCATACTTGAATATGTGACTTGGTGAATATGCGTATAGGTGAACTTTGGTAAATTTGTGTGAATAAGTGAAAAGGTGAATTTGTACACGTTGTTTTATTGTGCTTGTACGCTTGATGAAAATGTTGATGTGGAAATTTATTGTTGAATGATTTAATTAAGTGTCTATTTATCGATCATTAAAAATGAATATGTTACTTTACTTTCTTTTTGATTATATATTAATTTTGGAATATAATCTAACCCACAATGGTCGTCTGGTTGACCGCCTGCTTATTTGTATGAATGAGTAGACGACACATGTAACGACCTACTTCTATTAAAAGCGATCAAACACGCGAATAATACAAATATTCAAAAAATAAACGTCACATCACGTCTTCAATAATTCTCAAAACATGCATACTAAAATTTCACAAAACACGTCGCAACGGATAAATAGCATACAACTCCAAATAGCCATGTCATAAGCATCATAAATACATCATCATATAAGTCTCAATAACAGAGTCGACATCAAAATGAAACAAAGACCGACATCCTAAACCAGAGCCCTAAACTAAGACTCCAAAACAGATAAACGAGGTAGCATCCAAAGCTAGCCTCCAACAACTCACCAAGCAAAGATAAGCTAATCTTGCACGCCGTCTACACCATATCCAAAGCTAGCCGACTACTGGAGGTTAGTACACATTTCATAAACAAAATCAATTGAAAAGGTTTTCATCAATTTAAACTTCCAAATGATTTAAACAAAATAATAATTCAACCTTCAAATCATTCATCAACACATATAAAGTCACATTATCACAAGTATACAATTTATCAGTCACATCGATCACCAAACACATAAGCAATTAGGACCCATGTCAAAATATGCAATGCGCCTAGACACGACTTCTATATGCATGTGGTACCAGTCATTGCCAAGGTCGTCACCTCATGATGCAACAAAAACAACATAATCGTCGCCAATATGGATATAAATTCGTCACCATCAGTCATGAATGCATGAACATATGACTCAACAACAGTGCATATGTTCACAACAAATTATCGTCAATAATTGTCTCCAATATTATACATGCAATCACTGCATTCGACCTCAACATCTAGCATGTATGAGTTCAACTCATCAACAACCAACAACATATAGGTATCATGTTACAATTCATTGACATAAACAACGACATAAAACACCGTCATCAAATTCAACACTTTCAAAGAAAGTCAACACCTTGACCATAAGTAAATATTGAGGAATTCGACGCAACAACATCAACTCACCCTTATTTCATTATACTTAATCATATACACATGATTACAAGACATTCATAAAGTTGTCATACCATTAGGACACAATCCGATAAAGTCTGTCTATTGTTCACAACTTTTAAAACAATTCTAGAAATTCAACCAAACTAATCAAACATGTCCAATTGCCTCAACAAAGCATATGCACTACTCACATATGTTCATAATAGCTTAGACATATGAGTATCCTAGGCCAATGCCAAGAAATCACAACATCACGACAAGTTCGTCTCATTTCTTTCATTTTCCAAGTTATGCCACAAACCAATTCAAACAAGTTCGAATGTCTCAATTAAGTATATACACAATTCACATATGAGTGCGGAAGTGTATACATCAACGTCTCATAGGCCAATTCACTTAAATTTCAAAGTTTTGCAAAGTTTGTATCATTTTACCGTTTTTCCAAGAATTCAAGTTTTCAATGCAAAACCAAGTTAAAGTCCATGAATCTCATCCAAAACATTTTATACAAATCCTAAAAAGGCTAGACAACCCTAGTCCTACCCTTTTTCCTTGAGAAATCAAGTTTTCGGAAAAATCCATGTTCTTTAGCCATTTTCAAAAGTTATGATATGATTCACAAATCCAAGTCCAATCTAATTCAATTGATGTTTCCAAAGGTTTAGAAAGCTCAAATACATTTAATAACATCAAAAGAATCAGTTTGGAACCACCCAGATTGATCCCCATAGCCCGAAACACCCAAAACGAGGTGTTCTGTTACTAGGCAACTCGCCCTAGCGAGATATGTCTTGCCAGGCGAGTTACACTAGAACAGGTCACCATGTTCTTGGTGTTTCCTCTCGGGAATTCAGTATTTTCAACCCCAATTTTGATCCCCTTGACCTCAAATTCGACCCCAACACATATACACTTGATTACAACCACAAAAGGCCTTAAAAACAACAACAAACATCATATTAAAACACTAATTCATCTCAAATCATCATCTAGTTCATTCTGGTCCTTCACACCTTCATAATTCAAACCACTACTTCACAAAATAGAATACCCATGGTATAATTCAGCAGCAACAACATATCCAATTCAACAACTTCATTTAAACATGAATTCATCACAATCAACCACAACAACACTAATTTATACCAATTTGAACAAAAATCAACAAAGTTTCATATAACCACGATTCAAGCATGTAAAATTGATAAGTGTCAAAAAGGAGTTAAATAGACTGTACATTTTAGGCACTTTGATTACTTGGTTTGCAAGTTATCCTACGAAAAGCTCACAAATACTGAAGAATCACTCAATTATGCTTTTCACATCTAATGCCAACTCTTTGTAGGAAAATACACGCCTAGACACTCTAGAAGCAAGAAAACATGAAGAAATGCAAAAGACAACTTTTCGAAGATCAAAGGAACAAAATAGGCAGAATTACCAGTTTACTGGCCATGGCGAGTAAGTTTACTTGCGAGGCGAGTAAGTTTACTTGCGAGGCGAGTAAGGCGGTCTAACCCTCAGAGCTGACGTGGCACAAACCCACTGGTGAAGAAACCATTACTCGCCATGGCGAGCGTTTCTACTTGGGAGGCGAGTTCAGACAGAACAGGCCATATAAAAGCTCATTTGTTCATTTCAAAGGGAATTATTCATGAGAGGATAGTTTAGGCCACCAGAGGAAGAGAGAAAACAAGGGAAAACACAGAGAGAACCTAAGGAGCAAGGAGCACAAGGATTGAAGGAAGACACAAGATCATTGAGACATCATGGCTTG
>Ga0228711_1002470_pt1 | contig 28464 bp, 25 predicted proteins | sample MedpolnodulmetaG_2_FD_177996 | JGI IMG/M metagenome (GOLD analysis project Ga0228711, IMG submission 177996) | Root nodule microbial communities from Medicago polymorpha collected in Santa Monica, California, United States - brown nodules | ecosystem: Host-associated > Plants > Roots > Nodule... | reverse complement strand
GAGTGCTATTAAAATATGCAGTCAACACAAGTCAACCAGTTGAAACCCAATTTCATCTCTGATAAAAATTGAATTTTTTGAACATAATTAAAAAGTTATTTATACTAAAACAATCTATGATTATACATTTTTATAATACGAATACTTAATTATTCAAATTAAGAACAAAACTGAAACCTGTGCAGCAGCAATTCTGAGAAGTGCTCTTCGAATTCTAGTATCACTCTGCTCAGAGATTCCCATCTGCGTTCTAACCAATTCCCCAGTCGTCACTGCACGCTTGCTCTTCAACGACGACGTTTTGAGTCCAAGAGCTTTCTTCACCTTACTAGCCGCCATCGAAGTCCGCGACCGGTGCAGCGAAGCCGCCGGAGCCGGATCCCTATTTCCCCTCTCCGACTGCGATATGAATGTCAACGGCTTCGGACCGGAGCTCCGGCAAGCCGCTAAGAGGATCTCATACGCAGTTTCACGGAGCTCCGATGAGGGTAAATTCGACGGAGGATCTCCGAACGGCGAAGGAATGTCGTTGATTGGATGAATAGGCATGGTGTTTTGCAGCGGTTGGTGGTGTTTCTTGTTGTTGAAACTCATCGACATAACATTCCTAATAAGATAAAAAAAACCTTTTTTATTTGATTTGATGATTATTATAATAAATAAATTAAAACGGAAGAAGGTTATTGGAAGAAGTTTTAAGAAGTGGGGTGGGGGGTAAAGTTTGAAAGTTTATCTGTGCGTGTGAAGTGGGGTTTTGGTTGCTTGCTTGGGTGTGAGTGAGAAAGTGTTGTGAATTGTGTGATGATGAAGATTGATTGAGGGCTTTTTGTGGGACAAATTCTTACTTGAATTTCAAGATAGCTGCTTGGTGGGGGCAGATCAGAGAGAGTTTTTTGAAATTGAAGAATGAAGGAGTTTGGTGGAGGGTATAAAAGATAAGGACAAAATTTAGTACATTATTTAGGTGCTGCTAATCATTGTAGTACACCTCAATTACAATGCGCAATTAGTACAATGAATTGCGATTGTATTTATTAGTTATTACTTAAAAGGGTTGTTAACTCAAGTTAAAGAGTTTAAAAAGGAAATTAAAAATAAATTTTATTTTAAAAGTATAATTTTTTGTAATTTTTAAGACATTGAATGTATAAGTTTCAAAAAATACTTTTTACATTTATCTTTTTGACTTATGTCTAATGACACAAGTTAACATTTCCTTGCTTAAAAACATATTTATTAGTACACCTCAAATAATACGATTGGAGTATTATTTATTAGTTGTTAAAAAAACTATTATTTATTAGTAAAATACTTAAAAAAATATTTATTATTTGTTACAAAATAATTATTAATTATTAAACTCAATTTAATTTTGTGTGAACAGACATCTTTTTTGTTTCTCGTCCCTTATGTTGGTTTTAAAAAGATCCAAGACTCAACCAATGAAGAAATCGGCAGGATGGCAAAGCACTTTCTTAAATCAAAGAGCGTATTCAAACTCATGATCTCAAACTCAAGTATTAGTTATTTAAAGAGTTATTATTTGTTTTTATTTATTGACATTGATTTGTTTCCTATTTTATTTCTCTGTTGTATTATGTACTGGTTACAGTACATACTAGGTTTTCTGACAGTGACATAGATGGAATCATCTTATATTATTCAACTACTATTTTAAATGATCTGGTTTTGGTTGTATTTCTAAAAAGAAAATGGTTTCGGTTGTCTTTTGCTTGAGATGTCAACTTAAGTCAGTTTTTTATTTTGAAGTTTTATCGGAGGATTATTTCTAAAATGCATTTGAAAATGAGGTTGTTTGATTGGAAATTGGAATTGTCGGAGTGAAATCAAGTTCAAGCAATATAAATTTAGTTTAACCATTTTTTGATTGTTTCTTGAAATTAAATTAAAATGTTTTCTTCTTATTTTTTTCTTCTATTATAGCAAAAATAATGTCTCTTTCATATAGATATTTCTGAGAAAATATGTCACAAATTTATTTTAAATATATATTTCTAAGAAATTTCAAAAATATTAGAGAAGAAATATATCAATTATGGAATTGTTTTTCTTATGTAAAAAAAAAAACTCAAAAGGAAACATTCATGTCCAAGAGATCGGTGAACATTCAATCAAAATCTAAGGGTGTGTTTGTTTCAAGTTTATCAAATTTATTCCTAGGAATAACATTTCTTGGAATAAAATTCCCATCTTTATATGCCAAGGAATGTTATTCCAAGGTATTTAGGAAAAATATGTTTGGTTAACTTTATAGTATTCTTAGGAACCATAAAAATAGGGATTATAATAGATAACTATTTATGAATTTATTCCTATCTCCATGGGAACTTTATTCCCATCCTTTTCCTTGGGAAATTTTTTCTATTCCCTGGAACATTTAATACCCGGGAATAAAATTTAGTAAACTTGTAACAAACATAGGCACATATATTTCTATCATTTTATTCCCGAGAATCAACAAATATAACTTGAAACAAACATACCCTAACAGTTCAAATTTGAGATATGTATTTTAAATTATAAAATAAAGTTAAATATGCCTTTTTAGACAATTTAATTTTGATTAAGCAGTCATTAGTAATTCGAATGTATGAACGATATATTATATTAAATTTTGATTTTGATTGAAACTAAAAATATAAATGTATGTTACTTTCAAATTATAACAAAATCAAACAAACAATGATTATCTATTTCAATGACACCAACGATATAACAAAAAAAATATAATATAAATTCTTTTTTTTAAGGACACCAACAACAATCATTATTATAGAAAAAGTTTTTTAAATGTATAATTTGGATAATGAAAAAGTGAGTATAACATTTTTTAAATGATAAAAGAAAAAAAAAACTGAACACATATATACTAATCTCGTGTTTGTTACATTTTTATTTTAATATTTAAATTTATTCTTGTATATTTATTGTATATGTTGTTTGTATTAAAAGTTGAAGGTAATTTTGAAAAGATAAAAAACCAATTTAAAAAGAGTCAAAATATTCTATTTTCTTTATATATAAAGATATAGTACAAAAGATGAACAAAAATGGGATGTCTCACAAGAATTTCACTTCAAAGTTATCAAAACACCCTAAAAAGTACGAACATAAATAAAAATATACATGTGTGCCGATTGATTCAACCCTGCTTTGCATTGCACCCGTGATTTGCCTCCCTGATAGTATGATTTTAATATTTTACAAACTTCTTTCCAAGTTATTTTTGTGGAAAATTATATGTTTATTCCCTTAACTTAATTTTAGGTAACAATTTGATCATTTATCTTTCTTTTTTTATATTTCATGATTTGGTCCTTTTGGTCCATTTTTATATGGATTTTCAAGTTTTAAATTTATGGTTTTATTTTTTTATGGCCTTTCAATCTTCAAATCTATGGTTTTTATCCATGTTTGCATAAGAATATTAGATTAAAAGGACAAAATTGAAATGAAAAAAAGATAAAGGACCAAACTGTTACCTAAAATTAAGTTAAAGAACTAAAAATGTGATTTTGCCTTTTTTTTTTTTAATAAACAAACTTCTTTCCAAGTTGTCCAACACAGATGGTTAGAAGCATAATCAGTTTGTCCTCGTGAGCTTAACTCAATTGGTATGGACAATGCATAAAATATGCAAGGTCCGGGGTAAGGACTCCCTGCAAGCATGACATGCCACATATGTTGCATGCTTCACACCTCCTACTTGCTTGCATATGCTTTACACCTCCTACTTGCTTGCCATGTGCTACTTTGCTTCACCATTATGAATTGAGGAATGAAGGCTATATATAGAACAATTATGTGTCGTGATCAGACATAGAGAAAACAATTAAAATCACACTTTGTAACATACACTTGAGTGTATTTTGGTGAGAATTCTTGTTCCATTTGAGAGAGTATTTTAGGAGATATTAAGAGAAAATATTGTCCTTTGTCCTCATTACTATAAGAGGACTTGTTGTACTCTTTTCTTTTACATAGTGGAACTTTGCTCGTGATCGCCCGTGGTTTTTTACTTCTCATATTGAAGAGTTTTCCACGTAAATCTTGTGTGTTATTTCTCTTGCTATTTTACTTACTTCTCTTTAATTCTCAATTGTATCGATCCTGTGCTTCCGCATTGCGCTGATACCTTAACAAGTGGTATCAGAGCTCTCAGTTGGGAATTTCAAAATTTCTCCTAAATTTGACATTGAGAAGTTTGATGGCAAGATTAGATTTTCTATTTGGCGAGTCCAAATGAGGGCCGTTCTTACTCAGAACGGATTAAAGAAAGCTTTAGATGGAAAGACGAAGAAACCGGCTTCCATGACCGATGAGCAGTGGGACGAGTTGGATGAAAAGGTGCTTTCATCAATCGAACTTTGCTTGTCCAAAGAGGTTCTCCGTGAAGTAGTCAATGAAACAACCGCTGCGGGATTATGGCTGAAGTTAGAAACTCTATACATGACCAAGAACCTTGCAAACAAGCTTCGTCTCAAAGAACGCATATATACCATTAGAATGGTTGAAGGTACTCCAATCCAATCTCATCTTGATGAATTTAACTCTATCATTTTGGATCTGGAAAATATTGATGTTAAAATTGATGATGAAGATAAAGCTGTTTTGTTGGTTGTCTATTTACCTTCTACCTACAAACATTTCAAAGAAATCATGTTGTATGGAAATAATGATACCTTATCCTTTGAAGAAGTTAAATCTAATTTATTGTCCAAAGAAAAATTTGATCTTGAAGTTCATTCTATGGACAAGGGTGAGGAGGGCTTAAGTGTTAGAGGAAGAACTTAAGAAAAATGGAGTACCAGTAACAAAAAAATCCAGATCCAAATCCAGAGGACGCAAATCCAACAAAACCTGTCGCTATTGCAAGAAATCTGGCCATGAGATTTCTGATTGTTTTATCTTGAAGAAAAAGCAAGAAAAAGGGAAAACTCCACAATCCCCTGAAGCTGCCAATATTGAAGCTGATTCTGGCGATGACATTACTTTATCTGTTGTCTCCTCTAATAAGAGGAGTAAAACAGAATGGATTCTTGATACTGGATGTACTTTTCATATGTGTCTTTATAAGGATTTATTTACCACTTTTGAACCTGTTGATTGTGGTGTTGTCTTGATGGGTAATGATGCCCAATGCAAGGTTGCAGGAATAGGTACAATTCAGATCAAGACTAATGATGGTGTCGTCAGGACTTTGACTAACGTCCTCTATATACCTGATTTGAAGCAGAATTTAATTTCACTTGGCACTCTTGAGTCTCTCGGGTGCAAGTACTCAGCTGAAGGTGGAGTTCTAAAGCTATCGAAAGGTTCTCTTGTTTTATTGAAAGCTAACCGAATTGGTAGTTTATATGTCTTGCAAGGGACTGTTGTGACAGGTTCAATAGTTGTATCATCTTCTATGCCTGAAAATGATGTCACTAGATTATGGCACATGCGCCTGGGCCATATGAGTGAAAAAGGCATGCCTCTTCTGAGCAAGCAAGGTCGTCTTGGTAAACAAGGCATCAGTAAGTTGGAGTTTTGTAAACATTGTGTTTTTAGGAAACAGAAAAAGTTAGTTTCTCTACTGCAACTCATCGTACCAAAGGTATTCTTGATTATATTCATTCTGACCTTTGGGGGCCTTCGAAAGTTACTTCCTATGGAGGACGCCGCTATATGAGACTATCATTGATGATTTTTCTCGTAAGGTCTGGGTTTATTTTCCGCGGCATAAAAATTAGACTTTTCCCACATTCAAGAAGTGGAAAATTCTTGTTGAAACTCAGACAGGGAAGAATGTGAAGAAGCTCGAAACAGATAATGGATTAGAGTTCTGGAGTGGTGAATTTAATGAGTTCTGCAAAAATCATGGTATTGCTAGACACAAAACCATTCCAAGGAATCCCCAGCAAAACGGTGTTGCAGAACGAATGAACATGACTCTACTTGAGAGAGCTCGATGTATGATCTCAAATGCTGGGTTATGGCATCAGCGTGATCTTTGGGTCGAGGCAGCATCTATTGCATGTTACTTGGTCAACCGTTCTCCACATTCGACACTTGACTTCAAAGTTCCAGAAGAGATTTGGTCAGGTAATCTTGTTGATTATTCTAATTTAAGAATTTTTGGATGTCCTGCATATGCACATGTCAATGATGGCAAATTAGCTCCAAGAGCTGTTGAGTGCATATTTCTTGGTTATGCATATGAGTCTAAGGGGTATCGTTTGTGGTGCTCTGATCCAAAATCACAAAAACTAATTCTTAGTAGAGATGTGACTTTTAATGAGGATGCATTATTATCTTCTGGAAAACAGTTTTTGTGTCTTCTTCTACTAGTATAGGTAATCTGCAAAGTACTAGCGAGAAGGTGGAGTTTGTATTAAAGCATGCAACTCCTAATGTTGATGTCCCATCTTCCTCTACAAATGAATCCAACATTGATGACCATTCTGTTGATGAGGACCGTGATGATAGTACCAATTCTCCTATTCAGCAACAAGGAGATGATTACTCTATTGCCCAAGACAGAGTTAGAAGACAAATTTGAAAGCCAGCCAGAAACAATGATAGTGACAATTTAGTTGCTTATGCACTGTCTATTGCACAAGAGGTAAATGATGGTATTGAACCTGCCAGCTATATTGAAGCTGTTTCTTGTGTTGAATCTTCTCGGTGGCTAGTGGCTGTGAATGAAGAAATTGAGAGTCTTCATAAAAACGGTACTTTGGTTTTGATGGAGCTTCCTAAAGGCAAACGACCATTAAGGTGTAAATGGATCTATAGGAAGAAAGACGACATTCCCGGGGTTGAAGATCCAAGATGCAAAGCACGACTAGTCGTTAAAGGCTTCAATCAAAAGGAAGGTATTTACTTTAATGAGATATTCTCACATGTTGTTCGTCATACTTCGATTCGTGTTTTACTTGCATTTGTTGCTTTGTTTGATTTGGAATTGGAGCAACTTGATGTTAACACATCTTTCCTACATGGAGAGCTTGAAGAATAAATTTACATGAAACAACCTGAGGGATTTATTGTTCCTGGAAAGGAGCATCTTGTCTGTCGTTTGAAGAAATCCTTATGTGGCCTTAAGCAAGCTCCGAGGCAGTGGTACAAAAGGTTTTACTCTTTCATGATTCGGCAAAGTTATTGCAGAAGTCAATATGATGAATGCATTTATTTTCAAAATGGATCTTTTATATACTTGTTACTTGATGATATGCCAATTGCATCACGTGACAAGTCCTTGATCCATAAATTGAAAACTCAACTCAGTAATGAGTTTGATATGAAAGAATTAAGGGCAACAAAGAAAATTCTTGGTATGGAGATTAGTAGGGACCGTCAAGTTGGTAAATTATTCTTATCTCAACAAAAGTATATTGAGAGAGTGCTTGATAGGTTTAATATGAATAATTGCAAACTTGTTTCTACTCCACTTGCTGCACATTTGAAGTTATCTTCAAAACTTTGCCCAGACACAAAGGAAGAGATGAAGCATATGTCACATGTTCCTTATGCTAGTGCAGTTGGCAGTCTTATGTATGCCATGGTATGTACTAGACCAGATCTAGCATATTTTGTTAGCATGGTAAGCCGGTATATGCATAATCCCGGCAAGAGTCATTGGAGTGCTGTAAAATGGATTTTTCGGTATCTAAAAGGTACTTCCGGTATTGGCTTGGTATTTGACAGGAAAATGGCTACAACCAATGATGTTGCAGGTTATGTTGACTCAGATTATGGTGGTGATCTTGATCGATGAAGATCTCTTTATGGTTACATCTTTACTCTCTGTAATAGTGCTATCAGCTGGAAAGCTACACTTCAATCTATAGTTGTATTGTCTACAACTGAAGCAGAATATATTTCAACAACAGAGGGTGTTAAAAAGGCTATTTGGCTTCGAGGTTTGGTCAATGAACTTGGTCTTACACAGGGAGTTCTTACTGTGTTTTGTGACAGCCAGAGTGCTATTCATTTGACCAAGAATAATCGTTATCACGACAAGACCAAACACATTGATGTAAAGTGCCACTTTATTCGAGATATTGTTGTTGCTGGTGAAATTGTAGTTGAAAAGATTCACACTTCTGAGAATCCAGCAAATATGCTTACCAAGCCACTTCCAAATACCAAGTTTCAACATTGTCTGGACTTGGTTGGTCTTTATAGTACTTAAATGCCCTTCAGGGCTTTATTTGGCGATGAGCACTTGATGAATTCGAACCAAGGTGGAGATTGTTGGATTATGTGGCTCTCATTCAATTCCTTCATCTATAAGCTATTTGTGGTCAAGTACTTAATTGTGAAGTTTTCTTTTTCACTCTACGGCTCCTTATTTCTTAGTGGGTAAGGACTGCCTGCAAGCATGACATGCCACATATGTTGCATGCTTCACACCTCCTACTTGCTTGCATATGCTTTAAACCTCCTACTTGCTTGCCATGTGCTACTTTGCTTCACCATTAAGAATTGAGGAATGAAGGCTATATATAGAACAATTATGTGTCGTGATCAGACATAGAGAAAACAATTAGAACCACACTTTGTAACATACACTTGAGTGTATTTTGGTGAGAATTCTTGTTCCATTTGAGAGAGTATTATAGGAGATATTAAGAGAAAATATTGTCCTTTGTCCTCATTACTATAAGAGGACTTATTGTACTCTTTTCTTTTACATAGTGGAACTTTGCTCGTGATCGCCCGTGGTTTTTTACTTCTCATATTGAAGAGTTTTCCACGTAAATCTCGTGTGTTATTTCTCTTGCTATTTTACTTACTTCTCTTTAATTCTCAATTGTATCGATCCCGTGCTTCCGCATTGCGCTGATACCTTAGCAGGCACCATAATGTAACTTGTAGGCACAATTATGCAATGCAAATATTCTCTGAACGACATACTCTTCTTAGCATAAAGTAAAGCAGGAACTTAATTAGAAATAGTTTCTTCTTCCCAAAGTTTCCCAGTAAAGTGCCTTTGATTAAAATGGAAACGTGCTTTGATTGTGTATCCATTGTTTTGATCCTTTGCACTTGTTCCTCCTCCTCACGTTGACTACTTCAAACCACCAACTTGACAAGTGATATAAAACTTATATTTGCTTTAATATAGAGCTCGCATTCTCTTTGTAGCCAAAATACCAATGGACTGTAACAGATATGTTTTTTTGTACATTTATTTCTATGCCAAACTGTTAAGAGTCCTCCTTTCACAAACCCATCAATTTGATATGTAACATTTACTTACTCTAGCAAAAATTGTTGACTCCCTTTGATTAACCTTTTACTTCCAACGGTTCACATTGTGTTGGAATTTTTCCCTCTTCCATTAGATTAGAAGGGCAACCTTTTTTTGTTTTTTTTCCATCTTCTCAAAGAGCAAAATAGCATCATCAGGCCTTTCTTCTTTGCAAAACTCATCCACCAATGTTTTGTATGTAATGACACTAGGCTACTTGTCTTCTTCGGACATTCTAAAAAGAAGCGCCATAATCTTATCAACATTACAATTTTCACACCAACAATCAGTAAACAGAGTGTAGGTAACAACTGAGGGAGAAAGACCCCTATCAAAAAGCTCATGAAACAAACCTTCAGAATGGATGAATCTGTAGGCTTTCCATAGCCATCTTATCAGCACCTTAACACAAGTCCTTGAACATTTTCATTGCATAATCCACTTCTTAAATGTTAACCAAGTCGCCGATTCCTTGACAAATCCATGAATCAAAACACAATAAGTCTTCTCACTAAATGTCATTCCACATCCACCTATCCTCTCCACCATTTTGAAAAACACTATGCGAACAAATACGCTCATCAAACCAACCTTTCTCCTCCATTTCCTTATCAAACTCCCAACCAAAACCCTTCTTCTCATTCAACCTCATCTCCATCAAATGAACCAACCCGTATTTCTAAATAACTTCCAACAAAGTGTTGTAACAGTAACGATCAGGATCACAGAGACCCTTCAGCAGCATTTCAACAAACAGGTGGTAGGTTTGATGAACAAGGCGAAGATTGCCGAGGCAGCAAAGGAAATTACCATTTGGAAGGTGTTTGGCGAAGATTACCGTTTCGTTGGGAATCTATAGGCACTAGGTGAGTATTTTCCTTTCAATCAAATTTTCTCCAGTGAACTATCAAATTAGTCCACGAAATTATAGACAGCCCATATAAATTTGCAAAAAAGCAAGATTGGGTTAAGTATATGACATTCAAATATTTTGTTCATTTTATTAGGTGAGTTCATTAAGCTATGAAGTGGCCGTTAAATTGACTGATTTTTTCCCTAATATAACGGTTTTACTCTTCAATACTTCAAAATTTGTAATTGTGGTGAGTTTGAAATCGAAAACTGACAAGGGAATATGTTGGTTAACTTTACTTTAACTGAACATTGTTTTTTTTTTTTTTAACGCATTAACTGAATTTTGGTTAGAAGTTGGTTAATTTTTATTTTAATTTGTTAACTTTGACTTAGTTGACAATTATTAAACTTGTTGTAAAAATTCATATTTTAGATTTATTTATTAAATGATGTATGTAATCTATAATAAAGATTATATACATTATTAATTGAATAAATCTAAAATGTAAATTTTTGTTTATAATAGTGATCAGATAGTGTAAATATCTATTTCAAGAAGAATGTAAATAGTTTTGAGTTTTCATAATGAAAGTTATCCTTTTCTCTTCCTTTGCATTTCCACGTTGAGTGGGAGAAAAATTTACAAAATATATTAAGAAAGTTGCAATGATTAAATAAAAGACATTTCAAAGAAAATGTGTAATGTTTGACAATTGAAGCTATGTAATCATTCATGAACAAATATTTTTAAATGGTAGTTTCTCTTATCGACATAAGTTTCTCTATAACTAGAAACATTTTAGAGTCAGAAAAATAATTCAAAAAAAGATAAAGAACATCACATTTTTGTGAGTCAAAATTCTGCAAAAAATAATGTTAAATCATTATTTCTTTTCTTTATTGCACGAGAGAAATTGACAAAACTTTATTTTGTAAATTATCATTTGTCATACCCCAAATTTTGACCAGTTAGAAATTTTTATTTGTATTTTAAACAGCTAGAATCTTTGCTTTGTTTTTAGATAAGTTACACGTTCTTTTATTCATTTTTTGAAGTATTAAACGTTTTATTCATACCGTAGATAGCTAAAAATATTTTATTCGCATTGTAGGCAGTTTAATCTTTTTTGTTTCGTTTTTAGATAATTAAAACATCTTTGTTCGTATTTTAGAATTATTATTCGTTATTTGCTCAGTTAAAAAGTTTTGTATCCGTATCTTAAAAGCCGAGTAGTTTTGTCGTCTCAGACGAAATTTTGGCAGAGAGGTATTTTAAAATACCTCATTTTGGTTACCGAAAGGGACATTTTTATTTTTTTTTATCTTTTCATCTATTTGATAATTATTATTATTTAATGTTATTTATGCACTTTCCTTTTATTTTGCATTTGTTTTTACGTTGTTTCTTTTTTTTTCTCTCATTTACAAGTCACGTTTTTTTCTCTTCTTTTCTTAAAAATTATCCCTTTTGAATTGTTTACTTGAGTCTTGTCCACGTGTCACTTTACTGTTGGTCAAGAATGGAATCCAAGGCTGCAAACCCTAGTTTTGTCAGCTATAAATAGTGTCATTATTGCACTGTAGCGGTCAGAGAGAGTCAGAAAAGCAACAGCAATTATTACAAACACAAAATTTTCCTCTCTCCAAAATTTTCCAGATCAAACACAAAGAAAAAATCAAAAAATATCAAGAACACTCATGTGTTCTTCGTAGCTCCAAAATTTTTCCAGATCAAACACAAACCAAATCCTCAAACCAACATCACATAATCAAATATCACATCATCAAACAAATCCAAGCTCGAGTCTGAGCCAACCCACTGTTCATAAACTCGGACCCGAACCTACAACAATCAAGGCCTCGGATCCGAACCCGTTTTGGTACAGAAGAAGGAAACCGAGCCGGATTCGTGCTTACGAGGGTAGATCGAACCGAAGAAGAGCAAGAGAAGGATAGAAGTTTTCCGTTTTCTCAACGTTTTCGCCGATCTAGAGTAGAGGTAACGGTTTTCAGTCTCATCCATCCTTTCTTGCTTTTTTTTTTCTTTCGAAACTTGCATCGTAGATCTAGGTCTTTTGTATGGGTTTTTGGTGAAAATATTAGTGGATCTATAAAGAGGAGAAGAAGAGGAGTCGGATGGTATAATTTTTTTTGAAAAAAGTAAGAAAAAAGCTCCGACGCGGCGGCGCTATGGCCGACCACCGCGTCGGAGCACCACCAACCACCGTCCCAGCTCGGTTGAGCTCTTTGCACTGCCCAAAGAACGGTCCTGGTTTTGACCCCTAAATTTTATCCAACAATGTTAATGACAACGTACATATCCTTTACTATACAAGTGGGTCAAACTTTTGTGACCTAAAAAGAAGCGTATAACACAAACTTAGCATAATGGTGGCAATTAGAACTATTTTTAGTGGCTGATGTCTATCGTTTCCTTGGTATAAAATCTCGTATTCGTTTGAATATAATCTCAAGTTCTTTCCAACTACAAACAAAATGGCAGGTGGGTCTTATGTAGATTCCGGAAATGTCAAGCAATTTGATGGCAAGGTAACAACATTTGTGTTGGTTACATCTTTTGTGGCAGCCATGGGAGGTCTACTCTTTGGTTATAACTTGGGAATCACAGGAGTGACTTCCATGGATCCATTCTTGATCAAATTCTTTCCAAGTGTTTACAAACAAATGAAAGGTGAAATCCATCGCGAAAGCCAATACTGCAAATATGACAATGAGCTCCTTACTTTGTTCACATCTTCCTTGTATCTTGCTGCATTGGTAGCTTCTTTCTTTGCTTCCACACCACAAGAGTGATGGGGCGCGAGATTTCGATGTTTCTTGGTGGCTTGTTTTTCCTCATTGGCGCTTTGCTCAATGGTTTTGCTCACAACATTGCAATGCTTATCATTGGCCGTTTATTTCTTGGTTTTGGTGTCGGATATTGTAATCAAGTAAGCATAATTAAGTATCATATTCATCACTACACGTTTATTTCAAGTGAAAAGAAGAAACCTGATTTATATATGCGTAAATGATAACTAAATTGCTTTCCTTTTTCAATAGTATGTTCCTGTGTATCTATCATAAATTGCTCCTCCAAAAATAAGAGGTGCACTCAACATGGGTTTTCAGATGATGATCACAATTGGTATCTTAGTAGCAAATCTCATCAACTACGGAACTGCCAAACTTGAAAATGGTTGGAGAATTTCTCTAGGCGTCGGAGCTGTTCCTGCAGTCATAATGTGTTTCGGATCACTTTTCTTAACAGACACACCCAATTCCATGATTGAAAGAGGCCAAAGAGATGCAGCTAGGAATATGTTACAAAAGATTCGTGGCATCGACAATGTTGAGGAGGAGTTTCAGGATCTTATTGATGCCAGTGAGACAGCAAAACAGGTGGAACACCTGTGGAAGAACATTACGACACCAAAATATAAGCCTCAACTCACTTTATGCACTCATTCCATTTTTCCAACAGCTCACTGGCATCAACGTTATCATGTTTTATGTACCCGTCCTTTTCAAGACTCTAGGCTTTGGTGATGAAGTTGCTCTCATGTCTGCAGTTATCTCCAGGGTTAACGTGCTGCCACTTTTGTATCCATCTTCACTGTTGATAAGGTTGGAAGAAGGTTTTTGTTTCTTGAAGGTGGTGTCCAAATGTTTATTTGTCAGGTGAAAGCAAGTTTTAACTTTAACTATTAATTAATAACATTATATACACTGTGTATTGTACTTTTAAAATGGAACTATTTTTCAGAAGTAAGCAATGACATGCACGACTAATCTAAAGGTATTATTGTGTAGATAACCACAGGAACCATGATTGCTTTAAAGTTTGGAGCAAGTGGTGAAGGATCATTAACCAAAGGAGAAGTCGACCTTCTCCTATTCTTTATATGTGCATATGTTGCAGCATTTGCTTGGTCTTGGGGCCCGCTAGGTTGGTTGCTACCAAGTGAAAATTTTCCTCTTGAGGTTCCATCGACAGGTCAAGCTATCATTGTTGCCGTGAACATGTTATTCACATTTGTTGTTGCTCAAGTTTTCTGCATTGTCACTTGAAGTTTGGTCTTTTCTTCTCTGCTGGTTTTGCGCTCATCATGACTGCCTTTATTGCCTTCTTCCTCCCCAAGACAAAGAATCTCCCAATTGAAGAAATTAGTAAAGTATGGAAATCACATTGGTTTTGGACAAAATTTGTTCCTGATGTTAACACAGTTACCGATAATGATCGCAAGGCCACTGCTCAAAGTTGAACAAATATTCCCATTTACAATGTACGTTGATGCGAAAGAACAAACTAGATTATGGAATGACTTGAAAAGTAGTTGACTTGTTTTCTGCAATCAAATTTCAAACACGTCAAAGATTATGGTGCCTTACTAGCTTACGTAAGTTAAGCATTATACCTGCTACAAAACTGTGTCATTCTTTACAAATAAATTTATATCATTACTAATTACTTAGTACAAAAAACAAGTGCGATCATCATTACCATAAACAGATCAGACCGATTTTAATTTGAAATTGTACACATGTGTATATATTATACACTTCAAAGGCATTCTTTCTTGCACAAGTTTTTAAGTGCAATACTAAATACAACATTATACAGATTTTATACTCAACGAATTATAAAATCTGATTGATATGCTAAATGAAACAGGTCTGCTCCCATACTACTAGTTTCCCAAAAATGGTCACAATTTGGAATCATAAATACGAATAACTATGTAACTGATATTGATTCCAATAAAGCATCCAAATGCTGTTTAAGTTTCACCTTTGTAATTGCACCTTCCTTCCTGCTTCCTGGGAATTCCTCCCCGTTCTTGAAGAGTATCAGGGTTGGCAGTCCATAAACTTTATACTCTTCAATTAGCTGCGGGTTAGCATCATGATCAATCTTTACAACTGTTAATCTGTCTGCATATTCCTGCAAAATAATGTATAAAAGTATTTAGTTGAGAAACACTAAGATCCCAAAGAACGTTTAAGAATAGCTCCTAAGCTAGAAATATCATATCAACCATTCTACAAATTATAAAGCATTCTAATTTTTATTGACTTTAATTTGCAAATAATGTCAGCTTTAAGATAAATGACTATCTAACTATCTATTAAATTTTTTCACTTAATGTCTCTAACATGTCCTGCATTCGTATGAATGATAATGCATTAACCTAAAAAAGATAAATGACTAACAAAGCACATTACTAATAAGCTCTATTTGGTATGGCGGTAACATTGCTTTTCTCAGATTCCAATGAGTACTAATTGTGATTTTTACTTCGCTCGAAATTATAGATTCAAATCAACACACAGTGACTCGGCATCCTACCATGAATGCTACACACCTTAAATCAGACCATCAGTTTGGGTTTTGGACAAGAGGGAGGGAAAGACTTACTTTTCCTAATAAAACTGAAGACACTAGACATTTTTAAAAACAAATTAAGTGTGATTGAAGTATTACGTGATCATTTATCATGTTCATCCAAATTTTTTAAAATATCAAATAATATAAAAATATAAACTTAACCCTCCAAAATCCTCCCTTCAAAACCCAACTCGCAAGCAAACACTAATTTTTATCACAGAATGAAGCCAGATTACAAAGAGAAAATGTTGTTTCCTCAAAGTCATTATCCTAATGTCACGGTTACTGCATTTGACAACAATCACCAGAAGCATAAGACATTTTGTTGTAATGTGATTTACAATGAGATTTAGTCTACAATCATATTGCAAGCACCGATCAAAGCAGCACTTGAAAGATCACACAACTTTCACAAAACATCTATTATAAAAAACAAAACACCAGCGTACAAAGAACATTGTTCCTGTCGAGTGAAATCCACATGTTCCATGAATCGAAGATAGAAACACACAAAAAACAAAACAACACACAAAAATTTACATTTCAGCACCTATTGTCTTAAGCAACACCCCAAAAAGAGGTGTTATAGTCTATGTACACAAACATTGCTTTCAGTTTCAATTAAGTTCCGCAGACCAATATAAATGATTTTAGAGGTATCCATTACTGCAAATTCAGAAGTATTCCAATTAAACAGTGTATTGCATGCATAATGCAATTAAAGTTAGTTTAAACCAAGAAATGCAAAATTAAAAAGTAGTTGTATCCGGCGAAAACAAAATAAAAAGTAAATTAAGTAGAGATAGATAGAAAGAGAGAAAGGGGTACCTGAGCTATGGATTCCATAGCTGGAGTGATCAAACGGCAAGGACCGCACCAAGTAGCAACGAATTCAACTAGAACCGGACGCTCAGATTTCAATACAGTTTCCTTGAACTGGCTTTCATTGATTTCAGTGATACCGCAGTTCACTGTAAACTTGGGAACAGAAGAAGAAGAATTCGAGAAGCTTCTTTTTAGAGAGTAGAGTCTTTGTCGGGTTGACCGGTGAGAGCGTGGTAACGGAAGAGATGAGGATACGGAGATTGAAGCGGTAACTGTACGAACAGGAAGCGTTGGGAGGGTTAGAGTGAGTGAAGCTGAAGTGGAGGTTACCGTATCCATTGGATTTCAATGAAGCCGAGCCAATCGAAGTAGGAAATATAGATAGATAACGGAAAAAATAATAATCACTTTCGAATATACCAGGATGGATCGCCAATACCTCCCCCTAATATTATTTTCTGGCCACAAATTATACAATTACAATAATTTTTTAATTATATCCGATACCGACATATATAATTACACTGAGAATTATGTGATTTTCTCAAATAATTATTAAGAGTGTTGGTGTATCAATGTCTCTGTCGTGTCGTGTCTGTGTCCATATCCGTGCTTCATAGATATCCGCAAGGTTTTAGATTCCAATCTCAATAAATTTGTCCAACTTGGTAATTTTGCCATTATCAGTTCAATAAGTTTTTTTTTTTATTTTAAAAATCAGTTCAATAAAGTTTTACAGACAATTGCGAATAATTTGGTGATATTATTTTTTTAAAGAAATTTGGTGATATTATTGAATTGCAATAAATATTTTATGACATAGTGACCAAATTCTTGTTAAAAAACAACTTTTTACTAGTACTAAACTAACTAAATTGTTGGCGTTAAAAAAAAAAAATTTACTTGTAAAAAAAATTATATCACTCCTGAAGGACAATCCTGACACATTTTCTTCATAAATGAAGATGACACAAATTGTCTTTTTAGTTAGGGAGAAATTTGTCATTCATATGATATTACCCAGCCAGATCAAGGTATACAATATCTGATTTATACGAAATAAATAAAATTCTAGTTCTAGTTTTAAAAAAAACTAACCTTCAGCAGCATTAGGTTAAAGTTCTCTGTTTTAGGAGGGTTGCTATTTTGTAGTGCAGTGAAAACTTGTGAATTGATGATGAACACATTTAGCACAAATGGATGATGAGACAAAATACTTTTCCACTTTCCAACATAACTCTTGAAGGCTAAAATCCTATAGCTTTTTTTGTATTATAAAGGCAACTTAAAAATAAACAAAAAAGTTCAATCCCGAAATACAAATACCCTAAATTTGCAAGTGTACAAAATTTATGGTGTCATAAGCTATTTAAAGGATTTGACATTGATCAACTCATCTTTCCTCATTATTCGTCATAAGCTATTGCATCCTGGGTGTCAAAATATTCATAATTATCTTCTTCATCGTCATCATCCTCTTCATGGTCGTTAAATTTAGGTAAATTGTTAATTTCAATGGAATGTAGTACCAGCTCATTAGCCACTTTTATATCTTCCTCTGTTTTTGCTAAAGATAGAAGTATATTTTTAGCTTTCTGATCAGGAAGAAGTCCATTCAATACCATTTCTTTAAACCAGTGAACAGCACTGTCAAAATCTCCATTTTTCCCATGCGCATCCATGATAGTGGTCAAAATTGTTTGATTGGCCTTGATACCCCGCCCAAGCATTTCCTCATACTTTTCCATTACCCTCTCAATATCATTTGCCTTAGCATACCCTTTTATTAAGGTTCCATAAGTGACAACATTAGGTTCAAAACCATCTTGTATCAATCTTTTAAAGAACTTCTCTGCACCTTCCATGTCAGGAGCATTGACATATGCTAATAACATGGTAGTATATGAGCAAAGATCTGGCATGTACCTGCGTGAAGAAAAGTAAAATGATATGGTAAAATTCTACAGCAATACATATCCTGTAAATTCATGCTTGGACCAGTACATGAATTTAAAATGATTATGAAAAATGCTTGCTGTTCGTTTCTCGTGACCGAACACAAACCATTCTCCAAGGCAGGATTTCTTGTTTTTAACTTTGCTTTGGATGCTTCTTAAACATTAAGGACAACAGTGTAAGGGATATATGTAGGTTTGTTTGAATTTGAATAGCTTAATGGCAGATTCGTTTAACATTAAACAAAATATAAACTAATAAATGATAGAAAGAAACACAACTTACTTATCCCTTCTCATGCTCTTAAATACAGTACGAGCTTGTTCTACCATTCCCGATATAGAAAATGCATCTAGTAAAATATTGTAAGCCTTCCGAGTTGGTCTGCAAAAGGAAGAGAATGCTGTGATTTTCTTAAAACATGGATAAATTAAAATTTATTTAGCAACAGGATCAGAAAATAACAGTTGTCAAAACAGACAGTCATTTAACTGAAAAATTCCACATAATCAAAATCTATCAAAGAAAAAAACTAATTGTTTATGCACAATAGAGGGAAGTCAAATCACTAGAGGTAGGGAAAGACCTAGAAAATCTATAAGAGAAACTATTAAGAAGGATCTAGACATTAACGAGTTGGAGAAAGACATTGTTTTTGATAGAACACTATGACATCATTTGATTCATGTAGCCGACCCCACTTAGTGGGATAAGGCTTGGTTGTTGTTGTTGTTGTTGTTTATGCACAATAGACATCAGAACTTGGTATATAGCTAGGAATATGAATATTTCTATGATTTACTCACATAGCACCAAGGCATAGTGATGTTACCGTGGATCGATATTTCACTTGAAATTTGTGCTTCCAAAGATATTAAATCATTAAAACTTAGAAGAGTTGCAATATGTAATTGAAATTACTAGTTTTCAAGGATGATACAATAATATAAAATAGGCACGCCTATCAAATAATGGTAAACTTAATTTTACTATGCTAAACTATCCAGCTTTCTATAAATCTTGGCATTAGTAATTTTATTCTCTCATTCTCTGGCATACCTGACGCCAGCATCAAGCATTTCCTCAAATACAGCCAATGCTTCTTCCTCCCTCCTGGCTTTCCCATAAGCATTGATGAGTAAGGCATAGCTAACCACGTCAGGTCTGAGATCAGCTCTTTGCATCTAAAATTAGGCATTCACTTCAAAATCTGATCAATTAACTATAGACAATAAATTAAAGGGGAACATATATACAGGACAAAAACCAATGAAACTCTTGAAAATACCGCAGATTAAATAAATAATCTGTCGGGAAAATTCCATAGAGTATCATTGTTTCTTGCGTATAAGGACCAAGTTTCATAACTCGGAAAATTTGATATTTTAATAAAATTCTGACCATGTTGGCATGTTGAAAGGTTTCTAAGCCATAACAGAATTTAAATTGCTTATTAGTGAGAATTAGCAATTTGATAAGACTGTTTTTTACCTCTACGATGTAAAGACAATGCCAAAGTAGTTGAAAATTTAGTCTTTACTTATGAACTACAGGATATCCTACGTGAAGAGGCAAGAATAGAATTTCAAGTACTCCAGAGCTCAAAAACTGTTGCTATTGATGTACGGTATAATAATTTGATTGATCGTATCTAATTAAATAAATAATACGATGTTTAAAGGTTGTATTATTTGTGGGAATTAACAATTTTATAAGACTGTTCTTTACCTCTACGATATAAAGACAATGCCAAAATAGTTGAAAATTTAGTCTTTACTTATGAACTACAGGATATCCTACGTGAAGAGGCTAGAATTTCAAGTACTCCAGAGCTCAAAAACTGTTGCTATTGATGTACGGTAGAACAATTTTGATTTATCATATCTGATTAAATAAATAATATGATGTTTAAAGGTTGTATATTCAATTTTTGGAAAAATGATTATTGTAGTAAGCACGCATAGGATACAAGTTACAACACGGATGACATGAAAGAATCCTAAATCTATCACGGACTTTGAAAGTAAATAGATAGATATTTAAATTTTACCTGATCATATATGTTTGAAACTTCCTTGTAATTTGTTTCGAATGACATCAAACTATTATATGTTACTGTAGTTTTTTCGATTCCCCGTTCAGCCATAAGTGCAAATGTCTGGCGAGCTTTTTCATGACTTCCAGCCTTCTTATACATATAAATCATCATATTGAACATCTTCTGATCTGGTTTCAAAGGTGACTTTTCATCATTCAGTAGCTTGTCAAATACTTCTTCAGCTTCCTTAAACTTGTTCCCCTGCAGTTGAATTAATTATATAAATGCAAAATTGAAATTTCAACACCCAATAACAGTCTATGCAATCAAAATTCACAGAAATATATACTGAGTTCAACGTAGTTATCAAAGAAACATGAGGAGATGAGTAAGAGTTGAACAATCATTCTTGGGACAGTCACAACTAGTTTCGGTTCATGGTGATTTTATCTTGTAGCCTGTTGAAAATATACGGTTTCACCATATGTCTCTCATTTTCTTTCTTTCAACATAGCCCATAATATATCTATGTTCAAACGCACAAGAGAACATATGTTTAAGGTGTTTGTTTCAACTTTAACCAAACATGTAGAAATTAGAGTTAAGAACACAAGTGATCGGTATTATGCATTTTACTTCAACAGAAAATTTCTTATAGTTAAACAGAATTATAACGACAACAATAATCCCTAGCACCAAGAGTAATCCCATCAGTGCAAATAAAATAAAGGGAAACAAAATTGCAAAAGGTAAATATGTATGTTACCTGAACATATGTTTTAAGTATTATCTGATATGTGAAAGCAGAAGGTTCAGGGCCAAATGTCAGCATCCTGCGAAAAATCGCCTCAGCATTGTTGTATCTGCTTCCTTTTCCATATGCTTCCATAAGTGCAGTTTGAGACACTACATTTGGTGCATAGCCATTCTTATTCATCAAGCCCAACACCTTCTCAGCACCATTGAAATCTCCAAGCTTTCCATAAGCCGTAATAAGCATAAAGAAATCCATCTTACCAAAATCCCACCAGTTTTGAGCCCTAAGCCATTCAAGAATCTAAACAGAACAGAAACCATATAACAACCAACCGACAGTTAGAATCTATGAAGCACTGCTAATGTCAAAAACATAGGACAATGACACCCATACATAATTATTTATTTGTTTATTTATTATAAGGTGTGTTGAACGGACACCAAGACACACCTAATACAGTAGGCATACATGCTTCAGAGGTTAGAGTCATTCAAAAAAGCTAATAATTAAAGAAATTAGTTAGTAGTATACTTTGTCTGTTTGTCATAGTACAATTAATTTACACATGCATCCAATGATGTGTTGCTACGTCAATTAATGAATATGAAAACACATGAGTTGTCATATTCATTAATTGATGTGGCAACACATCATTGGACGTATGCATAAAATAATTGTACATTGACATAGCATACCAATTAAACTCATAATTAAAAACCAAATTATCCTCAAAAGAATCACACACCATCCTACAATCAGTTGGAATATATGAAGCACAGACTATGACATGAACACGTACGGGTAGCTCAACTGGTTTGAGCTAGTTTAGGAGTTGAAGGTTTAGGGTTCAAGTCCCGGAAAGGTGAAAAAATAAACATAACATACTAACATTTGTCATTCAATCTCAAAAAAAAAAAAACATTTGTCATTGAAAAAATATTAAGTGTGTCATAGAACATGCCTAATACCAGAGGTGTCCACTCTTCATATGTTAGATTAGAATAATTTAGAAAAGCTAAAATTAACACCAAATTATCCTCCAAACAATCACACACGCACAACATTAGGAGTCAAATTCATAAAAAAGAAAAATAAAATAAAATAAGATACAAAGGACACTGCATTGCAATATACCTCAGCAACAAGGTTCCACTTTTTGAGTTGTTTAAATCTAATCAAAGTACCAACAATAAGGTCTTTAGGAATAGTTTGATTTTTCATCTTCTCCGAATTGAGCACTGAAACAGCAGAACCAGTCTCATCTATTAACTTCAAAAGTCTCCACCAATTTTTCTGTTCAGCTTCATCGGCAGCATCCTTAAAAACCACCGTTTTCCTCTTCCTCTGCATGAACTTTCTTGGTGTCAACATACCCTTACACATCACCTTCAATCTCCCACTCATCTTCACATTCACAATTCCATACTCCAACTTCCTGCAAACACAAAGTGAAGAATTCACATAACTATCTACACCCAACGAGTAAAGTAACTAACACACAAAAACACTTCAAAATTCAATTACACTTTACCGTGTTTGTAGAGGTTGCAAAGAGAGTTGCCCCAACCCTAAGTGATAGTGTGACTTTGAAATGAGACTACACATAACGAAGAAGATATAGTTGAGTTCTTCTACTTCTGCGTTTTGTCCCAAAATTGAAGAAGAAGAAGAAGAAGAAGAAGAAGATTATGTTAATTAGTTAGTTATAAAAAATATCTATCTATTCCATTTTTCAAAAAAATAAATTAAAAAAGTATTATTAGTTGGGCTGGACCGATCTTTTCGGAACAGGCCCAATAAAATGGGTCCATTTATATTTAAAAAAACGAAACTCTGTTGGAAACCAAAAAACCTGGCATTAGCCGCGTTACTGTGAAATTGTTGATTTGAGTCACGATCATGTCTTCTGGCGGCGACGGCGGTGGTGGTGGCGGTGGAGGTAAGCTTTTCTTCTGTCACGTATGCAGTCGGAGAGTTACCTGCACCGACGATGATTCCGAACCTTTCTGCCCAATCTGTTTTCAAGGTTTTCTCGAAGAATGTGAACAACCCGAACCTAACCCTAACCCTAACGTGATTTTCCGCTTCAACCATCATCACGATCATTCCTCCGATTCAGATTCCGAATTCCCATTCCATCCCTTCGCTCTCCTTCCATTACTCCTTAATTCTGCTACTGTTTCCAGGACTCAACCCGATTCCGACAGTTTCGACCCCTTCGCTTTCCTTCAGAATCATCTCAACGGCCTTCACGCCGACGGTGCAAACATTCAATTCGAGATCAATCATCCTTCTGAATCTGAACCAGGGTTTCGTGTTCCCTCTAATCTTGGCGATTACTTCCTCGGTGCTGGCTTCGAGCAATTGATTCAGCAGCTCGCAGAGAATGATCCTAACCGTTATGGAACACCACCGGCATCGAAAGAAGCTGTTAAGAATCTTCTGACGGTGACTGTTGATGATGCGTTGTTGAACTCGGAGTTGAATCAATGTGCTGTTTGTCAGGATGAGTTTGAGAAAGGTACGCAGGTGAAGCAAATGCCTTGTAAGCATGTTTATCATGATGGTTGCTTGCTTCCATGGCTTGAATTGCATAACTCTTGCCCTGTTTGTCGACATGAATTGCCTACTGATGATGCTGATTATGAGAACCGGGGTAGGGATGATAACAGTGGCGATGGATTGAGGTCTGTTGTTGGTGGTAACAGTAGTGGTGGTGGTGGTAGCAATGGTGGTGGAGGAGGAAATAGACCTGTCCACAGGACTTTCAGAATATCTCTGCGGTATCCTTTTGGGTCAGGTGACTCTGCTCAGGACTCTGGTGAAAGGGGATTTGGAAATAGGCAAGAAGATTTGGATTGAAAGTTGTAAGTATCTAGATAGGTATTAATCCTTGTTAAGTTGGTTTTATGTGATGATTTTCGTTGTTATTTTATAATAATCAGTTCAGATACATTATATTTTGATTAGGATTTAGGAGTTAGGTCAGGGTTATGGGGACCGGCATAAATATTGTGTTTGATCAATGGTGGAAAGATGACTGATATAATATGGCACTGAATCCACCATGGCTCCAATTCGACACTAACAATGATTAGGATTGAATCTTTTGTTTGTTTAGTGTGCAAACTTATCATTTTGTAGTAAGTATGAAATAATCAACTATATTCATTTTTTGCCAATGATGTGCTTTGTTATTCTTTCTGGGTGCTGTTAAAATTATGTGGATTCATTTGTCTGTTTACTTTGATCGTATATTTTAGTGCTGTTAAAAAGTGTTTGGATTCATTCTTATACATTCTGACGTTCAGTAAACCACATCAGATGTATGTCTAGCCTGTTTTATGGTTTATAGACTTTCTTGGTGTTTTTTCTTTGACCAGTTTTGTTGGTTGTTCTAATTATTGAGTTGATTATTGTTATACGTTTTCAAGACTATCATGTATATTCTTGTTTTGTAGTTATCTTTATATTAACTGTTAATAAGCTGAAGTTCATCTGAGATTTGAATCGGTCTTTCTATGTTTAGTTATCAAGTTCTGGGTATTTGCTTTATTCTTGAGTCTTGAAATTTTGTGTAAAATTGTTTTCCTTTCTTTGTTTTATTTAAGGCAAATGAAGAGAAATAAAACATCTGTTAGTGAATTAAAAGGAATTTAATTGAAGATTCAATTAATTATATCTGCAGGTATTATTCGGTGTTTGAAACTGGGAACCATCTTTTGCAGCTCATGGGAGTCCGTGCATATTTTACTTGCATTGTTATGTTCATAGATGTTCTTGTAAGGATATATTGTCATCCTCGGCTAGTAACTTTGTCCAATTAAAGGTCGTTTTTCCAATCTAGTGGATAGATGGAATATGGTATTTTGTGACAGTACAGTTTTTGAGATTTTAGGTATTGCTGTCCAGTGTTGATAGCAGATTTTCACTGTTGTGTACAGTTCATCTTCACCAATCATTCAATGTTGATTGTCATCCTTTATCTGCTCTTCTTTTTTGCAACATTGAACTAGTTGTATTAGGTTGCAATTTGGCATCATCGGTAGTATCGATGATTGCTGAAAATCTGTCAACCGTGATGATAAATGAGTGATCCAGGTAAATTGTTGGTTTAATTGATTAGGAAACACAAATGATGAGTTTTTTCGTGGAGAAAATGGTGGTTAGACAAAAATTAGTAATTAATTTCTGTGTTTAAGATGGACCGGATTGTCCATTGTGGGTGATGATTTTAACACTGGATTTATTAGTAATTGAAAAATAAGTGGTCTGGATTAATGACTTGAAAGTTGAAACCAGGTCAATTTCAAGAGGTATCTCACCGGAACTACTACTGTTGGTGGCTGTAGATGCTATGCTAAGTAGGATATCTGATGAGTGGATGTTCTGTCTCCTCTCTTTCTCATCTAATTATTTCTTATCTTCTTTGTTGGTTTCTGTTTGGCAAGAATTGGTATGCCACAGGCTTGCATCAATAGAATTAGCAAGGATCACGAAAATGGGAATTGTAGTAGATGGAGGATGGGGATGATTATGTACTACGAGTCATTAGGGTATGCGACCAAAGAGCCATAATGTGAATAGCTCACCTCTCCCAATTGCTCCAACCACTTTCATAGCAGGACGATGGGTAGGTGACTTATATTAGAGTACGATTATGTACGACGAATCACTAGGGTAGAGCCATACATCACAAGGACACTTCTATGTTTTAGGTTTCTAAGCTGTTTTATGGTCTCTGATTTGCTGCTCCATTGTAATCTTTAATGCATGAATGTGAATAGCCCACCTCTCCCACCACTTCCATAGCAGGGCGATGGGTAGGTGACTTGTATATATTAGATAAAAATTGACAAGGGGGTTATGACAAAAAGGGGCTTATTGGGTGGTGAATTGTTTTACATGATCTGCGGTAGATTAATACTTAAAAATCAGTTAAAATTTAAACAATAACTGGTGGTTAGTTGAAGGTCATAGTATTATTACTTGTCCTTACAATTTATATTTGTCATTAGGTTACAGCCTTTGCTGTAAAAATCGGAGAACCTTAATTTTTACTATAAGGGGGCAATGCTTTTTCATTTAAGTTTTGAACAACTTTTGAACATCGGTCCACCATGAACTACATGTGACATTCTCTCCCTAGTAGTTGTTGTGACAAAATTCTTTCAAGATTTTGATTGCAACATGATTTGCAATGAACTGATATAGAAGATTCAAAAGTCACAATGGATCAAAGGACAGACTCGACATGGTAGCAAACAAATGACTGGCTAAATATATTTTTAGTCAAATAATCATTTCTAATTTTGTTTTTAGTCTATCTACCCACATTACAAATTGCAAAACTGTATGCTGTTTGTTTTTAGGAATTAAATGAAGAGTTCTGAATTTTATAGAAATTAGAAACGTTTTTAACCTTAAATGGTGTACACGGCAATTTGAAAAAAGTAGGAAAAAGATGTAGACTCATACAAGTTGAAAAGTAAATGTGTAATCTTATATGCAACTTGGTCCTCTGAATATTTTAATGCGACCCATGTTATATTTTGAATTCACCTTGAAGATCATTGTGCTTTAGTTGAGTTTCATCATCCTATAATAGCGTATACTTTCGTTTCGTACCAATAGATTTAGTTTTCAAGAACTATTTTCCCTCGTTACCTGAAACAATCTCAGTAATAATTGTAAAGTCGTCAAAGGATATGTCAAATAGATCGGGTCCATGTCTAAAAGAGGGGAAAACTGATTAGATCAAGTATTGCAACACTTGGGGGGTTTTGATTCTAACGCTTGTGGATGGTGCAACATAATTTCAAATAACTGGTGTGACATGTCATAATAGAGCCGATATCCTAAACACATGCATGTGAATTTGTTGAAACAGGTGAGCACAAGAGCAAATATGGATGTGAGAACAGAGAAAGGTTTCTAGAGGGGAGAGCAAACTCCTAGTGAAGAAAAATGACACCTAAAAAATAGGTGTGATGTGTTTGAATAGCACCTAGAAAAGACTTTGGGAGATTTTAAAAAGTTAAATCTATTTTAATATATATTTAAGATTTTATACCTCAAAAAAATTTATAAAAATTGAAAGTGACATGAGAAATTATCAAATAAATAACATTTAAATCACGATTTATTTTTAGAAACAATTTAATCAATTTAGAAGGGAAAAAAAGTCATGTACTACTTTCACTTCCAAATTCTTTCAGCTTTGGTCTAGGTCAAATTCCTTCATCCAGCCAGACAAACAAAGTGTGGGTGTGAGAAAAAGACAAACCAAAACACAAAGCATCTTTCTTTTGTGCCAATTTGTTTGTTGTTGATAGTTTCTTGGCCAATATTGAAAATATTTGTGCTGTCCTTTGTTTGACTCAATGTTGCATAAGCATAATTTATTGAAGCACTCTGGTCTTATACCGTGCTACGCAAGAACAGGCAAACAACCGCAATACCCAAGTTGATTTGTTGCACAATAATTGGACAGGTGGAACTTCTCTTATTTTTTTAACTTGGTTGAAGTAATCAACGAACCATTCTTAAATCTTAATCTTAAAGAGTGCTGTTCAAGGCTGAGTCAAACAAAAAAGAGTGTTGTACAAGGTTTGTAACATTGAGGATCTGATATATAATGAACTAATTAAATGAAATTTTATCAAATCCTTGAGTGCAGAAGTGAGTGAGTTTTGCTCTTTTTATTACATATTTTCTCCTCCCCCTCGAGAAAAAAGAAAAACAAACAAACAACAGGAAAAGGACAAGGCCTTATAACTAAACATGAACAAAGTTGTTTGCCTTTATGCCCTTTCAGGGCTCTTTGCAGGGGCCATTTTCAGCTCATGCCTTTGTGAAACTCCAAGGAATTATAAAGCAGAGACTGATTGCAATCTCTTTGACAATATTGGTGAGTTCACTCTTGTATTATATCCTAATTTCATCATTTACTAACATATATATACAACTTAATTACAATATAACAAGTATTGAACTAATAATAATTTGAAAAAAGTGAATTAATTGAATGTAACCACATATGTCAGTGTCAGACACCAAACACAATTTTTAATAGAATAGAAAGTGCAATCATGCTTATATCATTATGTTTGATTGTGTAGAAAAATCATTCAGCACAATGCCACAAATAATTCTCAATGGCTTCCTCATTCTGGCAATCAAGTTCCTGCACTACCTACTCTCGAGGTGTTACAGATCAGCTACACCTTACACAATGATTGTTCCATTTTGGGTGGCTTTTACACTCTCAGTTACCTATATGTCAGAGTTATCATTGAGCTGAGATTGAGAGTAAAACAGATTGAAGATTGTCAACACCATTCAGCATAAGTAATTCCTTTTCCAAATGACTTATCTTCAAAGAG
>Ga0228711_1002468_pt1 | contig 28466 bp, 25 predicted proteins | sample MedpolnodulmetaG_2_FD_177996 | JGI IMG/M metagenome (GOLD analysis project Ga0228711, IMG submission 177996) | Root nodule microbial communities from Medicago polymorpha collected in Santa Monica, California, United States - brown nodules | ecosystem: Host-associated > Plants > Roots > Nodule... | reverse complement strand
TCGCTCTACATTTTATTTGCTAAGCGGCCCATTGGCATCACATAATCCCCTATTTATAGCATCCACAAGGTGCAACAACTCAGTAGTTTTATCTATGGTCCAATCTACGTAACTGTTTTTGTCTTTACCCTTTTATCGGTTAATAATAATAATAATAATAATAATAATAATAATAATAATAATAATAATAATAATAATAATAATAATAATAATAAAAACCAAAACAACAAACACAATATCAATGGAAAGAAATTGGAATGAAAAAATGGAAAGAAAGAATCGGACTAAGAAATCAAAATAAAAAAACAAGAAATCAGGATAGAAAAAAAACAAGAAATCATACCAAAAGAAAGAAAAAAAATCAGAAGGATTTTTTTAACAGATGAAAATAAATCATCCGAACAGATGAAAAAGAATAAGAAAAAAAGTTGGCATTGAATAGATGAACTCTCACAAAATCTCAAGGGTTTGTGTGAGATTGTTTGATGTGAGTAGTATTTATATTTTTATCTAAAAAGTCTCACAAAATCCATTCCATGCAAGAATCCATCAAAATCCATAGACTTTTGAATATCAAGAGATAATTTTTAAGTCATCAGAAATCTCAATTGAATACCAATGGATTTCATTGCCCTCGTAAAAAAGTCATGATTGTCTCAATTGAATACTACAAGATTTCTTTATATTTTATAAAAGTCTTAATTGAATACCACTAAACTTTTTTATTATTAGAAAGTCTTTTAAAATCCATTGAAATCACGATCCAATACCAATACACCCCCTTCATCAAAAGCAAATTTATCTGTTGGTACCTTAGAGACACCGTCAAAGTGATTTCATAATTCCTTTCCTTTGACATACATTCTCAAATGAAATTCCCAACTATGATAATTTATGCCAGTAAAGTAGACACAAAAATGATCTATTTCTTTTTCTGAAGCCATGATATAGCAATTAGCAAACACGTCCTTTCAAAGAAGAAACGCCAATTAGCAAACACGTGAACAATTTGTGAGCACACAATGGCAATCGAAGAACAAATAGCAAGACACGACTAAATCACAATAAGATCAAACTAGAATACGACCAAATCGCAAATTGCCACAGGTAACTAGATTTTTTTTAAGTGGTAAATAATGTCTTCTCGTGAATTGTATGACGGGCCTGTTATATCAGGTTAAACGTAGGACCACTTCCATGAAAAAAACATGTCAAATTACCATATTTATTAGCATCGTTGAAGAGGAAAGGGCAGCTCAAATTCATATTTGAACATCACATTACTGGCTTACAGCTCTAACAATAATTTCTAACGCCAATTATGGATGTGATGAATAATTTGTTCTCACTATCAACCTTGCCATTTACAATCTGCACTTTGTTGCTTCTCTTTGTTCTCTTTTCGCTACGTAGAAGCAATATTACTACGGGTGCAGCTTCAAAGACACCACCACCACCACCCGAAGCTGCTGGCGCTTGGCCTTTAATCGGCCACCTCCACCTGTTAGGTGGTTCCCAGCAACCTTATACCACCTTGGGAAACTTAGCCGACAAATACGGACCCATCTTCACCGTGCGTTTAGGTGTTCATCGAACTCTAGTTGTGAGCAGTTGGGAAATTGCTAAACAGTGTTTCACTATAAACGACAAAGCCTTTGCTTCTCGTCCCAAATCTATAGCCTTTGAAATCATGGGTTATAACTCTTCCATGTTTGGTATGAGTCCCTACGGTTCTTATTGGCGTACATTGCGTAAGATCACCACTGTCCACGTCCTCTCAGCTCAACGGACAGATATGCTTAAACATGTTATGGAATCTGAGGTGAAGAAAGCTATGAAAGATAGTTACTCATTTTGGCTAAAGATGAAGAATGATGGTAGCTCTGAAAGAGCTATTATGGAAATGAAAAAATGGTTTGGTGATATAGCGATGAACGTTATGTGTAGAACGGTAACGGGGAAATTTTTTGATGGTGACGAAGAAGAGAATCAAAGGATTAGAAAATCCCTTAGGAACTTTTTCGATCTCAGTGGTTCATTTGTTATATCTGACACGTTGTCGTTTTTGAGATGGTTGGATTTGGATGGAAAACAGAAGCAAATGAAGAAAACGGCTAAAGAGTTAGATGATTTTGTTCAAGTTTGGCTTGATCAACACAAACGCAACAAGAAACCTGCCGGCACCAAACTTGACTTCATGGATGTGCTCCTTTCCACCGTTGATGATCAAGATATAGACGGTCGTGATGCTGACACTACAATCAAGGCAACTTGTCTGGTATGTTAGTTTACTCCCACCTAAAAACATGAAACAATAAGTTAAATCCATTCCACGTGTTTTTTTAACCGAAAAAACTCACTTATCACTATTCAAACCAATTTTTATTGCAGGGTAATTTTGCAAGTTTCATTTAATTAACTAAAAAACAAAAATCTCTTTTCAATATCATGGATGTATTAAGCTAACAAATAATATAATTTTATACTAGTTTTTTAATTTTTTTAATTACCTAATTATACAAGAACAAGTTACGGTGCCTTTACTAGCAAGTTACTACTGCTGCCACTACTAGAGAAAATACACGAATATAGAGAAAATACCTCAATAGCTAAAGTCCAATCCTCAAACTATTCACAATAATGAACAAACTATTTTCAAAAATTCACGAGTATAGAGAAAATACCTCAATACCTAAAGTCCAATTTAGAAATCCTCCCTTAAAAATCTGGATTATGCTCTTGAAAGAAATTCTTTCCTAAAATCATACCTTAAAATGAAAAAGAATTACTTCCAGTAAACACGCGAATTTGCATGAAATAACTTAGCAATATTCCAAAATCGAAAGAATGCAGCAAGGTAAATTTAAGAGGTGACAAAATTCAATTTAGATGTACAAAATTGCAGCCAGGTGGATGATCAGATATTCTTAACTTCTACACTGGCTCACATCCTTTCACCATTATGATGGAATGTAATTTATGCATATTACATATGTTTCCTGTTTTATGAAAAATATGACAAACCATGTAAAACCAATTCACTTTTATTGCTCTTACCATGAGTTACTTCTCCTACCACTGAGCAAGTTACTTTTCCTTCTCATACCATGAGTTGCTTTTAGTATAAAATTAAATGATTAAATAGGTGTTAATGTAAAATGAAGTAATTATATGATAAATTACGAACTACAAGTTGAACAACAATATCATTTGTCTCTAAATGTCTAAACTAAGTTAAATGGGATAAATTCGGTCACACTGAAACAATACGGTTGCTGGTGAGATGTAAACAATCTCGTTAAGTTATAGCTTTTAAACTTTCTAGAAAATAACTTTCAGTAATAGTTTGTGGTACATGGTGCTAGTAGCGAGGTATGAGGTTGAAGGTGGGCGTGTGAGGGATGGTCGGAGGTTAGAATTAGTTTGGTGGAATCAAATGGTAGGCTTTAGGAGGGAGGATGGAATGGTTGTGGGTTTGTGGTTTGATGATCATTTGAGGAGGGGGAAATTCTAGGCGACTGTTTAATTTAGCATAGAATCAGATGGTTAGAGTTGCTGAGATGTTTTCCTTAGATCGGCGGTTAGGGGGAGAGACTTGGAAATGGTAGCGGCAAATTTGCATGGGAGAAAGAGATGTTGGGGGAATATTGTGTGCTTTTAACTGTCATTTTTCTTCAGGTTGATATAGAAGACAGGTGGAGTTGGCAACTCACACCCGACAAAGGGTACACTGTTAGTGGTGTGAATAAATTTTTGACGGCGGTGTAGCAACTTAATCGAGATGAATTTCAGGAAATTATATGGACTAAATTTGTACCTTTAAAAGTATCTATCTTTGCTTGGAGGTCTTTGCGGAACCGTCTTCCTACAAAAGACAATCTAGTAAAACGAAGTATTGTCCAACCACATTTGAATGTTCGTGTTTGTGGTTGTGATCTAGAGGAGAATATGAATCATTTATTTATGGGTTGTGAGACTTTTTGTAGAGTTTGGATGTTATTACGACATTGGTAGAATATGAATCATTTATTCAGTTAACCCCTCATATCTAACTCATCATGTTGTGCAATTTAGTATGTTAAGGGATTGGTCTAAGAAAATAAAGTCTTCCTTGCATATTGTTTGGTTGCTTATGTTTGGGTGATTTATAAGGAAATGAATTCATGTTGTTTTCGACAAAAGGAATGGCTGGTCATTTGGTCAACAAAGTTAAAATCTTATCATTTTCGTGGATGAAAGCTCATAATTATTGTTTAGTTTTTGACATACGTCGTTGGTGAGTTAATCATTTAATGTTTATGGGATTAACTACTTAATGGTGGTCTTTGGTTTGTTCGTGCGTTTTGACGTAAATACTTTTTTGTACTTTGTTGTCTTCCTTTGCACTTCTTAGTTAGAGAGACGCTTTGGTGTTAATTTTGTCTTGTTCAAAAAAAATAATAGGCGGCTATCATCTCTTAACTTTTCTAATACTTTTAAATTTGAAGTAAATATCTTTCTTTTTTTGTCAAGAGTGAATATCTTATTTAAATGATTTTAAATTAATTACCTGTGTGATTTTTATAATCTATTTTATATTTTAATATACATTTTTTAAGATTCTTCATGACTAGGGTGAATTATTTTTTAAGATTTTTTAAGATTCTTGACTTAAAATACAATTTCAACTAGGGTGAATTATACTCTGCCGAGGAGTTACAGCGAAAGATGAAGATAAAAGAAAACAAATGAATGTCCTCATAGATTTTTTTAGTTGCGACCTTATAAATACTCAACTTTCAATTATCTATACTAGTTAATGAAATTGATCAAAGTTTTAAAATGAAAAATAATAATTACTGTAATATTTTGCAGGCATTAATTCTAGCAGGTACAGACACTACTGCAGCAACATTGACCTGGTCTCTATCTCTACTTCTTAACAATCCTGTAGTTCTAAAGAAAGCCATTCAGGAATTAGATACACAAATTGGTATGGAAAATATGGAAATAAAATCAGATTTAGCAAAGTTTGAATATCTCCAAGCCATTATCAAGGAAACATTGCGTCTGTACCCAGCCGCACCACTCGATGTGCCTCATGAGTCCATTGAAGATTGTACCGTTGGTGGATACCACGTGCCAGTTGGTACGCGTCTCATAACTAACCTTTCAAAACTTCAACGAGATCCAATGTTATATTCGGATCCGTTGGAGTTTCGACCAGAGAGATTCCTCACAACGAACAAAGATGTTGATGTCAAAGGCCAACATTTTGAGTTGATTCCATTTGGTGCGGGTAGAAGAATATGTCCGGGAATCTCATTTAGTCTTCAACTTATGCAAATAACACTTGCTACTTTGTTGCATGGATTTGACATAGTGACTCTAGATGGAGGACCGGTTGATATGCTTGAACAAAGCGGGCTCACCACAATCAAAGCCTCTCCACTTGAAGTCATTCTTACTCCACGTTTGTCTACTAAAGCTTTTAGTTAAAATTAATGCTTAAGGTTATGTCTCAAAAATTAATCCTCAACGTGGTGTCAAATAAATGCAAATACAAGCATAGTTCCTGTTGACCAGTTTTTGCTGTACTGCAGAATTTGATAGTAACTTTGTGGTTTTTTAAAGAGGCTCAATTTGCAATTTGTAGGTATGGGGTGTGATTGAGTGAACAATTTTCTTCTCTTCATTTAGAAGTGTAAAGATAATTTAAAAGGAAAAGAAAAAAAAAGTATCCCATTTTGTGTAAGACAGTTTTTTCTTTTTCTTTTTGAAGGATGTAATGTAACGACAGTATTTTCTTTTAGAATATCCCCAATAGTAGATTCTCAGAAAATACTTCGAGGTTTTCCTCTTCTTTAAAATCGTTAATTAACTGTCTCATTTGGAGAACGAAAAATAATATCAAGCCAACAAGAACAAAATAGACGTTTCAAGATCAACCCAAGCAAACGATGGGAACAAAATTAATCCAATAGACGATAACAAAAGAGACACTTTGTGTTTCGTGTCTTTTGTGTTGCTTAAGGAAAAATGTGGGCTGCGCTTAGTGCTTGGAGAAAACTAAAAGGCTATGTCAAAATTCAGAATTAGGCAGTGTTATAAATGTTTCAGGAAATTAATTTGACAGATGTTTAACGATGTCAAGGGGAAGGGAGGTTAGTACTAATTAAGAAAATAGAGGGGGCTTTGGGCACATTTACTGTTCTGGACCAGTCAGAAGGCCAATCCTACGATGGCACATAGACAGGAAGTCCTCCGGATTAAGGTGCATCACCTGAGTGAGCACGCTAGTGCTGGTGCAAACCACCTTACTGAAGCACACCTATGTGCATTGTACGCCGTACATGTGGCCTCCAACAGCCCCCTGATGAGGCGCCGCAACTCATAGAAGTAGTTAGCGCCTCCTTCCTCTATATAAGGGTGACTCCGCGTCACCCTCAATCACTACTAGGAAAAGCAAAATTAGAGAGGGAAATTAGTGACGGAAAAAATAAAATCCCTCACAAATTCCTTGGTCGAAAAATTTAGTGAGGGAATTAGAGAGGGATTTCATGTTTTCCCTCTCTAAATTTCCCTCACTAATTTTTGTTTTTTTAGTAGTGAATGTATGATTCATTTCCAAACATTTTTACACATTCAACCTCATTTCACACATGACTTAAGCGTTTGAGTGCTAACGTGCCTGCAGTCACCCTCCATTCCACCGCGAAGATTTCGTCGCCACCGCATCGGAGCACCACACCGTTACCGTTGCCTTCATCTGTTTCTATCGGGCATATCATTTACTATAACCTCAGAAGAGATGACGGTAATTTCCCATAATTTAAATTTTTATATAAAAAAAGGACACCTTAAATTAATTTATATATTATATGTAGGGTTAAATGATATTTCACTCTTCCATTTGAATGAGTTTTGGTTCATATATCCTGTAAAAGAAATAAAAAAATTTAATTCCAACTTTATCATTTAAAGGATCTTTAATTTTTTTTTACCTTCGTATTTTTAACCGTGCAAAATTGATAACGTGACAAATTGTTTTGCTGTTTTTAGTTGACAAGTTTGGAATCTTCAAATGCATAGTGTAATGTTTCATATGAAATTTCTTTCTACTGCTCGAAATATTCTGTATGTAGGTATATAATTCTATCATCTTTTATAAGAAGTTCTTCAAAGTATTAAAGGCCTCATATTCTAACAAACAAAAAACACCTCATATATTAACTTTGCTTTATACCTCAATTATTTTTCAAAATTATTGGGCTGGCCCCTGCATGTGTGTTTTATCTGCCGCCAGATAGTGCTCCTCGATCCCTGTTTATATACGTTCAAATCTAACCTGCAAAGAAACCAACATCACACATTACACTACAACGCTAGCTATAGTACTCCATTTCTAACACCAAGCAAATAATGAATAATTTGCTTTCACCCTCAACCCTTCAACCATTTACAATATGCGCCACTTTGTTGTTTCTTTTCATTCTCTTTTGGCTACTGAGAAGCCGCATTAATACTAGTGTAACTTCAAAGACACCACCACCAGAAGCTGGTGGAGCATGGCCTTTGATCGGCCACCTCCACCTCTTAGGTGGATCCCAGCCACCTCATGTCACCTTAGGGAAGCTAGCCGACAAATACGGACCTATCTTCATCTTTCGTTTCGGTGTTCACAAAACGCTAGTTATAAGCAGTTGTGAAATGGCGAAACAATGCTTCACCGTAAACGATAGAGCTTTTGCTTCTCGTCCCAAATCTATAGCCTTTGAAATTTTGGGATATAACTTTTCCATGATAGGTTTCAGCCCCTACGGTTCTTACTGGCGCACAGTGCGTAAGATATCCACCATTCACGTACTCTCTGCCACACGAATAGATATGCTTAAACATGTTATGGAAACTGAGGTTAAGAATGCTATGAAAGATAGTTACTCTTGTGAAAAGATGGTAACAGAAATGAAGAAATGGTTTGGTGATATAGCGATAAACGTGATGTTTAGAACGGTGGTTGGAGAACGTTTTGACGGTGAAGGAGAAAAGAATAGACGGATACGAAAAGCATTTAGGGAGCTCTTCCATCTTTGTGGTTCCTTTGTTATATCTGATTCGTTGCCGTTTTTAAGATGGTTGGATTTGGATGGAAAAGAGAAGGAAATGAAGAAAACTGCTAAAGAGTTGGATGATTATGTTCAAGGTTGGATTGATCAACACAAACGTAGTAGGGTTCCTGGAAATGAACGTGACTTTATGGATGTTATTATCTCCATTGTTGATGATCAAGAAATTGATGGTCGTGATGCTGGAACTACTATCAAAACTACGTGTCTGGTATGTCACTCTTTATATCCTTGAAGTTAAAACACTGAATCTACCCTAGATATGCTTCTAACAAAATTACGGGGTAATAGTCATTTTGATATGAATGTGTGAGTAGCTACATTAATCCTTCAATATATTAAAATTCTAAAATAGTTACTGAAGGTGTATTTTATTAGTCAAAATAGTCTCGATATTGAAATACTCCATTAATGCTGGCATTAATTCTATCATACAGGATGTATGAAAGTAATAGTATTTTTAATTATTAATATGAAAATAAGTAAGTATATTGAGCGATTAATATGACAATATTAACAAGACATTTTAACGCAAGAGACTATTTTGATTAACATCGTGCACTATCAGATACTATTTTGAAATTTCGATACATTGAGATACTATTGCGAATATTCGTTATACATTCAGAGATTAAAATAATTATTATCTCAAAAAATTACTCTAAATATGAAATTATTATATCCTTTTTTATAAAATACTAGTTTTTTTAATGCTTGTGTTTGAACGTCTTAATTTTCTTATATCATTCAACATCTTATTTTTTCTTTATCTCTCTTTCTTTTGTATCATTAAATTATTGGTTAAAATGCACTTTTGGCTCCCTATGTTTGGCTCCGTAGCAATTTTGGTCCCCTATTAAAAAAAATCACTTTCCAGCCCCCTAACTTCACCCCCTTTTGCAACTCATAGGCTCTCTTTGATTTTGACCGGGTCAAAGTTCAAGTGGCCACTCAATGGACGCCACGTGGAATTTTTTTGTAATTAAAAATAAAAAAATGCCACATAATTTTTATTGAAATTAAATAATTAAAATAAATTAAAAAAAACACCCAAATATTAAAAAAATATTCATTCCTCCTCTCTCATTCTGGTAGTCACCAACAACCACAACAAAACCAATTGGAACACCAACCGCCGCAAGCGTAATTGGCACCGGAGGATGAGGCGGTGAAGACATGACAGCAAAACCCAGCCTTTGTCCAATACCACCAATACCAACAACCATTTGAGCAAATTGTTCATCAATCCCAAAAACCTTCTGATTCTGTTGTTGCAATTGTTGTTGTTGTTGAACCCTAACACCATCAGAACCAAAGGAGGCAAATTCGACAAAGACAGAGATGAAGAAGTCAAACCAAAGGACGAAGATGTCTCCCTCATAGGCAAATCAGGTTTTTTCATGGTGTTTTTGGCTCGACGCTCCCGACTTTAAACCTCACGAACGCCGACGTCAGAGTTTCTCTAACAATCTTCATTGATCTGCCAGGAATCAAATCAATCCGGTTCAGTTCGCGGTTTTTCACCAAAGAACAAATCGCACAAGAGTCAATCGGTTTCGGTTGGCTTTTTCCAATTTCCGGCATTTCAACAAGTGATTTATCTAGAAAATTCTCGATCTCTTGCGGCCATGGTTTGTAACATTCGCCGGACATGGAGACTTGAACGGCGTGTCCAGCCATGTATTCACGATCTCGAAGACTTGAACTGCAATCGGAGAAGAAGAAAGGAATTTCATGGTGTTTTTGGGGCTTTTTAAAAGGGGGATGATGATGAATATGTGAATTTTGCCTTTTTTAATATTTGAGTTTTTGCTTTTTTCTTTTAATTTTTGGGTGTTATTTTAATTATTTAATTTCAATAAAAATTATGTGGTATTTTTTTATATTTTTAATTAAAAAAAATTCCACGTGGCGTCCATTGAGTGGCCACTTGAACTTTGACCCGGTCAAAATCAAAGAGGGCCTATGAGTTGCAAAAGGGGTGAAGTAAGGGGGCTGGAAAGTGATTTTTTTTTAATAGGGGGCCAAAATTGCTACGGAGCCAAACATAAGGGATCAAAAGTGCATTTTAGCCTAAATTATTATATCTATCATATCACTTTCTTTCTCTCTATTGGTAAATAATAAATTGAGTTTGGATGTTTAAAAATCATATTCCTTTTTTTAATAGAATAAAACCGTTTTACTTTGTTCATTAGTTTAATACTTTAATATTTGATACACTTTTTGACACACATTTTCTCACACCGTTATTGATCGATGAAATTTAGCTCAAAAAAAAAATTATACGAATCTCATCAAATCATGTGGATCTCATATAAATTTAATGGGACTCTATATGAATTTTAAACAATAAAAAAGTGTGTGCTAAAGAATGTGTTGTTTGCATAGTTCTTTTATATAATATGGGTCAGTGTCGTGCCCCTGGCCACTGGTTAAAAATACCAAAAAAGAAAACTTTTTAAACTTTTATGGATTGATTACACAATTTTCAATATAATAACTACTATATAACTTTTTTTTAGTATCCTTAACTAGTGTTTCATAGGCACCGATTAATATTTCCCATATATAATATTAATGTCTTGTCCTTAAATTGATATATTTATTTATGATTTAGTAATATGAAATGTATTTTAATCTTAGCCTATTAATTTGTCATAATATCTATGTATCTATCTACTCTTGTATAATATACATATTTAATTGAAATCTTATCATCAACTTTTTTACATTCATAAAAAAATATATTGTCATATTCATATAGTTGTGTTTTTATCATTTTGTTTCATGTGACAGATATAGTATTACTTTGTTTGCAAGATATTGTTCCTACTTTTACATTGCAATTTTTGTTATTTAATTAGGTGATATCGTTGCCTTTCTTGCTGTGTATTTTTAGTAAAGAATAGTAGTGATCTATTTTATTTAAATTATTGTTTTTCTTTTATCAAACAATAATATTATTTGTGCACCGTGTACCGACAAGTTGGTGATCCACGATAGATTGAATTAGTTATCTATCCATTCACGTTTAAAAAACATGTGATAAAGTCCAAGGGCATCTTGATTGCTAAAGCCATAATTGGTTCTTCAATCATTTTTTGTAGGTCCAAACATGTCATGTGAGATTTATCATCTTTTTTTTTTTGACAAATATAAAAACTCAAGATTTGTCGTTAACTTATTTTTAAATCTGGATTTTCTCTCTCTTTCTTCCTACTTTTTATGACTTAGTAGCTGCTGGAACATGTTTTCCTTGGGGAACAGTTCTCCGACCTGACTTTCACATCACCCAACTTCAATGGACAATGAAACTAGATCACGTTCTTGAATTTGTAGAACACTGTGGAATACAATGATGGAGATGCCCTAATTATAAATTTAAAAAGTAGGAGTAGTAGCAAAACTACAATTCAGTGGACCCATAGAGTTGATTTTCATAAGTTTGCCTTTGAGAATTTAGATATTTTTGTTGATTGATTTGATTCATTCTTCGTGTCCAAAAATTTGAGTTGTGATCTTTTATTGGAACAATCTATGGTTCTCCCAACATAAAAAAGTACACATGAAGACAAAGACTTTAATCATAGTTTGCATCATTTGTCAAAAAAAGATGTTTGCATGTTCTCAAAGATTTTTTATTTCAAAATTTTTACTATTTACTATATTTTCTCTCAATTAAACTAACAAGAAGGCTAAAAATATAAAACATTTTTCACAATATTTGCAGTCATTAATTCTAGCTGGCACGGACACTACAACATCAACATTGACTTGGGCTCTATGTTTACTTCTCAATAATCGTGAAATCCTCAATAAGGCCGTACAAGAATTAGATACACAAATTGGTAGAGAAAAGATGGTAATGGAATCAGATTTGCACAAGTTAGAGTATCTTCAAGCTATTATCAAGGAAACAATGCGCTTGTGTCCAACCGTGCCACTAAATGTGCCTCATGAGTCCACTGAAGATTGTACCATTGGTGGATATCATGTGCCTGCTGGTACTCGTCTCCTTACAAACATTTCAAAACTTCAGCAAGATCCGTTTATATATTCTAATCCACTAGAGTTTCGACCAGAGAGATTCCTCACGGCACACAAGGATGTTGATCTCAAGGGCCAACATTTTGAGTTGATTCCATTTGGTGCGGGTAGAAGAATGTGTCCTGGAATATCATTTGGTCTTAAGCTAATTCAAATAACACTTGCAACTTTGTTGCATGGATTTGATATAGTGACTCAAGATGGTGGACTAGTTGATATGGTTGAACAAAGTGGACTGACCAACGTCAAAGCATCTCCTCTACAAGTCATTCTTACTCCACGTTTGTCAACACAACTTTATGATCAGAATTAATACTTGAGAGTTGAGACTATGTGGTATTTAGGCATAAATAAATAAACATGAGGATATGTAATTATTAAATAAAAAATAGGTTTCTTTGAATAAATTCATGTTGTGCTTGCAATTACAGTTAATTTCTGACTTTTATATTTGAACATGAAATTGAATTTGGAAGTCTATTATGGCTTAAGAATATGTTGGTAAAATGCATGTCAATTAAACTAAGCAAATAGTCTTCAACAGAGAGAGGAAAAGCAAATATTGTTAATTTGTGGACAACAAATTATCACGCATCGGGTTTGAATCCTCTCCCGCATGCATCCCTCTCCAACAAATATATTTTGAGTGAAAGGAGTGAGAAGATGAGGGAAAATAAGTGTCGTTCTACCAACGACGGGAAGCACTTCGATGCCTTTAAGGCGCCAAAGGCCCTTTCAACGAATCTAGTCCGTCTAATTCCTTCAGTGCATAGATTATGACATGTGTCCAATCCTTTTACAAGAAAAAAACAGAAGAAAAACTGAGAAACCGTAGCTTCCACCCACCATCAACTTGCCTTCCGTCGGCCGCCGCCAAACCGTCGACTGTTGTTCATACAGGTCCTCATGAATTTCAGCATCAGAAAAGTCATTTTCTCCCTCAAACCCAAAATTCAAACTTGATTTAAACTCACTTCACTTTTCTCTCTATAAACCCTAATTACTTTTTGGGTATCTCAAAATATTATTCAGTTTCAAGAATAAAAAAAAAACATTTCTTTTTCTCTGTGGATAATTGAAGAGATTTAGCCTCGGAATTGTGAAAATCAAAACCATATGCAAAAATTGCTCACTTGAATTCAAAGATTTTTTTCTCTCTTTTGGATTGTGAATTTATATTAGTTTAGTGACGCAAGAAGAGAGACAAAGAGTGTGTGTTGTGTTTGATCGAGAAAAAACTTAAGACAAAAAAATCAAAGAAAATGGAAAGAAAGAGAGACACAGTACGGCGGCAGGAGGCACGACACAGCGGCGGGAGGCAAGTTGGTGGGTTGATGTCAAGTTGGAAATGGGAGGAAAGGATGGAATGGAACTGATACGTGCTCTGTTTTTCAAGGGTTATGTTTGGATTGGTGGAGAGTGGTGGAATGGAATGGAATGGAGTGAGATAAGGCCACATTCCATTGTTTGGTTTTGTAAAAAATGAATGGAATGGAATGGAGTGTGATGGAATCCATTCCATCCAATACCACTCATTCCTTCAATTTTCCATTCCACCCAATTTGGGGTGTATCCAATGGAATGGAACATACTAATAATAAAAGGACAAATTTATCCCTAGTTTTTCTTATTACGTCTTTCTCTCCTCCTCTACAACTCTTCACTGTCCATGAGATTTTCTGTTATGACAACTCTTCACTCCAGCAAGTAACTCAAATTTCTTTATTCATGTTTGTGCTCTTTAACCCATATTTCTTCTGCATCTTTAACCCATATCCTATGTGTCAAACAGTTTTGGTCCATTACCAACCTGCGTCATTCATGTTTTTGAAGAACAAAAATATAGTTGCACTTTTTAATACCTACTATTAATAATTAACAAGTTTTTTCCATTTCAGCCTATTATACACGACGAATACAATTCATAAATTGTAAGACTTCAAATTTTTTTTTTATCATAGTTATATATTTTGTTATCATTTACATATAAAGGGTAAATTTGAAATAAAAAAATTATAACTCATTTCATTCCGTCAGCTTTCCAAACAATAGAAAGGTAAATTTGTTCCATTCCATCATAGAATACCCAAACAATGTAATGGACTCTCTATTCCATTCCATTCCGTTCCACTCTATTCCATTGTGTTCCATTCCAATCTGCTCCGTTCTATTCCGTCAATCCAAACAGAGCCTAGATTTCTCACAGGTTTTTTTTCTTTGTCAATAAGGATTGCACACGTGGCACGATCTGGTACATCCAAGAAATTAGACGAATGTGATTTGTTGAAAGGCACATGCCTTTGGCGCCATAAAGGCACTGAAGTGCCTCCAATTAAGTATTGTTCCGTTCCGGTGCTTTTTAAAACACAAATCAACCTCTTTCCATTTGCTTAAAATGGCATTTGATTAGATATGGTAGTTTTGATTTTTGGTAATGTATATTCTAGAGTGAACCATCATTTAAGTGGTTCACCGGTGGACCAATTTAAATAATAATTAAGAACCATTGGATCACTAAAGTATATAGATTTTAATATGCACTTTATTTACTAGATTTGCTTCTCTCATATCTTCCACTCTTTCCATAACTTCTCAATCTCATTTCTACCTCTGCACTTCTGTAGTAAACGTTTTTTCTTACCATCGCCATCATATCTTACCACAAACATGGAAATATTATTGAATTATTTAATTTTGTTTTATAAAAATGAATTGCTTAAAAAATTGCTTCAATTAATAGCATTTGAAATTGGTGGATGCAGAGTTTTGTAACAAAAGACATTTTTAATGGTTTCATGGATATCATATTCGACATTAAGATCTAACAATTAACGTTTCCAACAACAGAGAAAGCATTTTCGAAATTGTTTTAAGAAATTTTTGTTGTTTGTTTTAGATCTAAAATGTTTCCTTTATCAATCAACTCGGCTAAAATTTTAATTAACAAAATATTTTTTGATTTGAAATAAAAATGACAGTGAATTAATTTTTAGTGAATGGAAGGTATGGCGGTGATATAAAAACTGCATATTGGAAACTCAAAGGTGGGATAAATGAGGAAGAAGAGAGATGATGGAGGAAAGGGATTGCATGGGCAAGTTTCATATGCTACTGTTTTTATTTTTAACTGATCTAGACCTTTGATTATTTATGAAATAAATCTAACGGTGTATGAAAGTGGTCCACCGCTGAACCACTTAATTGGTGGTTCACCTTAGAATTCACCGTATTTGTGGCATTTAATTATTCCTTAAGATATGGTGTTTTCCACGATATGCGACGACCAAGACATGAGAGTTTAATCCATGCTACTTGATATATGCATATAAGATACCAAATCACCATAGATGATAATTTAAAGTGTTATTTCGGCTTCGTTTAAATCAGACAATTATAGTACATAAACATAATTAAGAAAGTCTTACATGACATTTTTCCTAAGGATGTTGTATCATTATGACAATGTTGGCATTGATGGAAGTTTAATTCATGGAAATTTACTGACAATGTTGGCATTGAAATGTCTTATACTTAGTGTAGTGATTTGTCGGTCTCTTCGAAAATTTAAAAAAATGGACAAAACATGTTTTGTATTCTACTTAATGAGCTATGTATGTTGTCAAGCCTCCATAATTAGTTATCAAAATCGAACAAAACATATGTCGACTTAAACCACCAACATGACTGAAGCTTCACCCTTTTACACAAGACCTACAAATTATCCTCCTTTCGCTGAAAACACGCCTGATACGCTCTTTCCAAATAGTCCAAGCAACAGAAAGCCAAATCACATTTAGAGAGTTTCGAACTTTATGCGAAAAACCCTCTAAACTACCAAAGTGAGTAATATGCTCCTCTAGGCCGTCATTAATAGTTGTATAGAAACCAAGTCAATTGGAAATAAAATACCAAATTCTACCAAAAAAATCACAATTAACATAAAGGTGATTAACATCTTCAATGTCGCCGCAATTCATCATACAACCATGCTCATTAGCTGCTAAAATGTGTCTCTTCATCAAATTATCCACTGTTGACGCTCGATTAAACATCTGGGCAAAAATAGATACCTTAAGAGGAACAACCTTTAACCAAACAAAAGTCTAAGCATTCTGGTGAACGTTGTTACTTCCTAAGGGAAGAAAATAAACTTCATAAATATTTTAAATAACAATTAAATAAAACCCAATTTGTGTCCCCGTGTACGCTTTCATCACAAATCAAACTTCATATTTCATTCTTTGATGCCTACAACATTATATTAATGTAAGGGTTAATTTTCTTGATAGTATCAAAACTTCTCAATCAAAAACAAATAAGCAAGACAACCAAGTCATAAACTTTAAGAAAAGTCCATACACATTTTCTTTGCAATAAAAAGTTTAATCATTTGAAAAAGATAGTATGATGATCATGTAGTCCTCTAAACAGGGTTGTATCTGAGGCAAGGCGAGGGCGACTGCCCTAGGTCCCAAAAAATAAATACGAAATTTAGGCCCCAAATTTTATTTTTTTTAGGGGTCTATTAGGCCCTGAAAGAAATTACTCAGTTTTGTATCAAGTTTGATGTTTATATATATTTATTAGTTATGATCCAAGTTGTAGGTTTACCCTAGGCCAGCAAAATCTTAAAAACGGCCCTAGCTCCAAATTAAGTGAATTGAGAGATTTACCGAGGATATAGTAGAAAGATTTGTGGACATCAATTTTAATATATTAAGAATAGATAAATCCTGCTTATTATGATTAACTAACTATGCCAAGAAAAATCAAAAAAAGAAAGTATGATGTTAAAGTACGAATAAGAAAAACTGGTTGGAGACCCGTCAGTAATTAACTTTAAAATTATTTACAAAATGAGATCATGTCCTCCAAATTAGTTTTTTTGAAGAGGACTTTAATTTTAATATATTAGTAATAGATCGAGAAATATAAGGACTTTGTCAAAAAAAGATAGATATAAGGATATGATATGATATAGATTATTGAGATTAATGAAATAAAAGAAATATTAATGAGTGTCACGGAGCACTCTTATTAATAACTTTAAATGTAACAACCTTAAATGAAAGATTTTTATGAAATTTTTAGTATTCAATGATTATTGGACATTTTTAAAGAATCATTTTTTTAATTTAAAATGTTTAAAAAGTGCTAGCAAGACCCATTAAATAAGTATCGTTGATTAATTAAGGCAAGTGTGTCTTCTAACCGGTTTATAAATTCAAATCTATACAGGCAGCTTAATTAGAAGCCAACATCACATTACAGGCTTACAGCTCTAGCTATAGTTTCTGACGCCAAATATGGATGTGATGAATAATTCATTCTCACTATCAACCTTGCCATTTACAATCTGCACCACTTTCTTGTTTCTCTTTGTTATATTTTGGCTACGTAGAAACCGCAATATTACTACCGGTCCAGCTACAAACACACCACCACCACCACCTGAAGCTGCCGGTGCATGGCCAATAATCGGCCACCTCCACCTCTTAGGTGGTTCCGAGCAACCTCATATCACCTTGGGAAACTTAGCCGATAAATACGGACCCATCTTCACCGTCCGTTTAGGTGTTCATCGAACTTTAGTTGTGAGCAGTTGGGAAATTGCTAAACAGTGTTTTACCATAAATGACAAAGCCTTTGCTTCACGTCCAAAATCTGCAGCCTTTGAAATTTTAGGGTATAACTTTTCAATGATAGGTTTCAGTCCTTATGGTTCTTATTGGCGTACAGTTCGTAAAATCGCCACCGTCCATCTCCTCTCAGCTCATCGTATAGATATGCTTAAACATGTAATGGAATCTGAGGTAAAGGAAGCCATGAAAAATAGTTACTCATTTTGGGTAAAGATGAAGAAAGATGGTAACTCTAAAAAAGCAACTACAGAAATGAAAAAATGGTTTGGTGATATAGCTATAAACGTTATGTTTAAAACAGTAACGGGAAAACATTTTGATGGTGGCGAGGAAGAGAACCAACAGATTAGAAAATTACTTCGGGACTTTTTCGACCTCACAGGTTCATTTGTTATATCTGACACGTTGCCGTTTTTAAGATGGTTGGATTTGGATGGAAATCAGAAGGAAATGAAGAAAACAGCAAAAGAGTTAGATGAGTTTGTTTGTGTTTGGCTTGATCAACACAAACGTAACAAGAATTCTGGTCGTGAACAAGATTTCATGGATATGCTTCTTTCAACCGTTGATGAAGATTTAGATGGTCGTGATGCTGATACTACAATCAAAGCTACTTGTCTGGTATGTTACTTCGCTACTCGGTGAATTGGGCAACCGCGAATATAGTTTGAAACTCGAAATAATTAATTCGTTGAGTTTAGTTCATATAACAGATAACTTGAAAATTAAGTTTGTTAGTTATTATATAATTTAAATTTAAATTATAGTTCAACTTGTTATTCATGAATTAACTCGATTATATATATTATTTAATTATTTTTAAATAATCATATATAATTTAAATTATACTATATATATATATAAAGAGAATATGGGATTTTGATAGTAGTATTTTGGGCTAATTTTTTTGTTATTCCAATTATATCATTAAACAAATTTTTCTATAATAACGTTATATTGTTGATTTTTTAAAAAAAGATAAGAATTTTTGTTACATTTGTTATATTATTGTTGTCATTGAAAAATATAAATATGGTTTGTTGAGTTTGTTACATTTAAAAGTCACAAATATCTATACTTATAATTTTAATCTATATCAAAAAAATTATATAAAATATTGTTTGTAAATATCATTCATAATCTACACGCGTTAGCGTAATAAAAAGAGCAGAAAGACAGACACGTGAGTATACGTCTTTCTACTAGTATTTAAGTAAGGGTCATGCTAAATTGTGTCCTACAGGCACAAAATAAGGAAACGCAAAAGTAGAAATATTCCCTTAAATTTATACATTATATTTATTACAAATTAAAAAATTAAATTCAAATATTCTTGGTTGATTCACCTTTTGCATGTCTTGTACGGAGTGAATCATTGTTGTTTAATATATCTCATTTTAGTTTGTTCAAAAATAATTCAATGCGCATATTCCAACAAAATATTACTATATTTGATTTATTAACTTGTGTCTTGAAGACATAAGTTAATATTTTCCTTTTAAGCAGTAGTATTTTGGTTTTGAAGTGTTCGTGACCGCCTATGTTCTTGAAATAACTTTTATTTTAATACTATCGTCTTATAAAAAAATTAAAATTAAAAAGTCAAAGATATAAAAGTTTTGGCTTCTTTTGATAAAGAACTTTTAAATTATATAATTTGAGTAAATCAATCAAATTGTTGTTAATGTTAAATGGGCTTAGTTTAAGCTGGTTAATTGTCTATACATAAAAGAATAAATTTTAAATTGTTGTCCGGCTTATCTCTGGAATCGAGTTGAGACGATTTAATTAAAATAAACTCGACTCATTTTTAATCTTAATTGTCTTGGGCGGCTAGGATTTTTAAAATGATAGTAAATATTATAAAACTAAATCACAATCGACCTTTTCAAAAGAAAAGAAAATATATCTTTTTACAAACAAAAGAAAATAGTTAAATACCGTCTTCTACTATGTGTCGATACACCCACACATATAATATACTATAATTCCACCACCAAAATTGCTCCAACAAAAAAAAAAAAACCACTTACAAAAAAAAAAAAAAAGAGAAAATTTTAAAAAAAAAAAAAAAAAAAAAAAAACAAAAAAAAAAAAACCACTTACGAGGCGTGCTCAAAAGTGAAACACTAAGCAAAGTACAAGCTCACATATAAAGAAGAGGGTGACAACACCAATCATGGTAACAAAAAAAAAGATGGCTGATTTGTTTTCAACCACAAAAAGGAATTCAACTTCACTATATCAACGAGAGCAACAGGATCGGAGGCCACATTTTTTAAGATGTGGTTATTTCTCTCTTTCTAGATTCCCACACAAAAGCCAGCCAAATTACCTTAAAAAATAAATGCGAAGATCGAAGCATACTCGCCAAGTGAACAAACTGATCAAAAGGTTCTCCAATAGTGCCAGATGGGACAAAATCAATGTCAAGCCAACGCCACAAAGACATCCCACACACTGCCAAATAAGATGCATCCAAGAAAGAGGTGATCCGCCGTTTCGGTGCACCCGCAACCTCCCACGCACATGATATTATTAGGTTGAAGGACTCTACGACGCAACAGATTCGTTGGAATTCTATTGCGAAGCAGACGCCACGCGAAGACAGACACCTTGGAAGGAACGATCTTATGTCAGACATCATACCCACGACCCCTAATGGTAACCTCATCAGTAGCTGTTAGAAAGCGATAAGTGCCACGCACCGAGTAGCCCTGAGTAGGTTCAAGCAGCCACTGCCATCTATCATTAAGAAGATCCTGCAAAACAATGTTATGTAACAAAGATAAACACTCCCTCAGCCTCTCCTCCTCCCACGCCAACAGACCATGACGCCATACCCACGCGCCTCCTCCTTTCTCCCAAACTAACGACGCCATTTCAGCCACCGAACACTCTTGATGCATAGACAAATCAAAGAGTCGGCAGAATCTAGTTTGTAAAGGAACTCCACCTACCCAATTATCAGTCTAAATATAAGTGTTAAGACCATTACCGACTACCCTACGAGTGTTCTCCTCAAAGCAATTTCCCACATACAACCCATCCCCTATACGAATGTCACACACTACCATCCACCATAAAGAAGTGTGTCTCCCTCCTTCCGTCAACTGGCCCCCCTCCTCCCCATATCTAGCCTTCAACACTCTATACCACAACCCATCCTTCTCAACCAGCATTCTCCAACACCACTTCCCTAAAAGAGAAAAATTAAATTCTCTCAACCGCCTAACCCCCAACCCTTCATCCTCCTTCGGGAGACATATAGACTCCCATTTCCACCAAGCAATTTTCCTACAATCCTCACAACCCCCCCAAAAAAAAATAAAAATAGAATCGATAGAAGAAATTATACCTGCAGGGGCCTTGAAGAAGGAAAGAGAGTAAACCGGGAGCGAACACAAGACACATTTAAGTAATACTAGACGACCACCAAAAGAGAGGAATTTATGAGTCCAGGACGACAATCGAGCAACAATACGATCTATCACTAGTTTTCAAAAGGTAATTTTTTTGACATCTCCACCAATGGGCAACCCCAAATAAACAAAGGGTATGCTTCCCATTCGACAATTCATCACTGAAGCAGCTTCTGACAACCAAGAAACAGAGACATTTACACCAGTCAACATACTCTTATTAAAATTCACCTTCAGCCTCGAAATATCCTCGAATAAGAGCAACACTACCTGCATAGAACACACATTCGACCAAGTTTTTTCTCCAATAATAATAGTGCCATCCGCAAACTGCAGATGGGATAAAAGGACCTCACCATGTTGTCCTACACTGTAACCGCGAAATAAATTATTAGACACCAGGGCATTCATCAACACATTAAAGCCTTCAGCAGCTAGAAGAAATAAAAAAGGCGATAAAGGATCCCCCTGCCTGAGACCACGCTGAATCGAAAACTCCTCCGTTGGTGACCATTCACAAGAACAGATGCGGTTGCCGTTCCTACGCATTCTAAAATCAATTTCCGCCATAGGGTTGAAAAATTCATATTAAACATCACCGAATCAAGATATTTTAAATTCACCGAGTAATATGCCTTCTCAAAATCAATTTTCAATAACAATAGTTCCTTTTTCAATCGTTTAGCTTCATCAATCACCTCATTGGCAATGAGAATACCGTCTAGAATCTGCTTCCCTGGAACAAAGGCTGACTGAGAATCAGAAATAACAAAACCAATAACCGCACGTAACCTGTTCGCTAAAACCTTCACCAACACCTTATACATGCTTCCCACCAATGATATAGAGCGGAAATCATTGAGCCTTTGAGGGTTGTCCACCTTCGAAATCAAAGCAGTAAAAGTAGAATTCACACCTTTCGTCAGTTTTCCATTTCGATGAAATTCCGTCAAAAAACGCATAAAGTCATCCTTTATTTCTTGCCAAAATTCTTTAATGAACCAAAACTAATACCATCCGGTCCAGGGCTCTTAAAACTGTCACAATCCCAGATTGCCTCTTTGACTTCCTCTAAAGAAAAAGGCCAAACTAAAGTCTTCCACCCCCCGGCCTTTCCCCCTCACGAGTTTGATAATGATTAGAGAAGTGATTAAAGACTGTCCTTCTAATGTTTTGAACACCTTCAACTTGAACACCATCAACCTAAACCATCTGGATACCTAAAACTATGAAAGGTCGACTTGAGTTATTTATACACAAAAGGTGATGAGTATGTTAGGATGTTCTGATTCTTGTCAGGATGAAAACCCTCAACATTTACTTCTTACCTCCTTTAATCTATCAGTTAAATAAAATGAGCTATTCATTTCCTCATTATGTATATACATATTATATATTAATTACAATATTCTAGGTAATTCTTAATATTTGTAAAAAGTGTTGAGGCACTACAATAGATCGGGTTGGACCACCTTTCTTTTTTAACTAAAAAAAGATAGAGTAAATCAATATAATACAAATTTGATAAAAATAAAAAAGATAAATTTACAAATAAACTCACAAAACTATTTTGATACTATAAAATGCTAAAATACATAAGCCTATAAATATGATTATATTTAAGTGTTGGAAAAATACATGTCTCTGAATCTGTAATATTGACGACACCATAGTTATATATTGAATATGCACAAGATCGGACCATCCTACTTAAATACCTCTGATCTTAACAATATTGGAAAATATTATGCTACTTTAAAACTCTCAAGTAATTACAAAGGCCCTTTTGAACTTTTTAGTAAATATCTTATTTAAATTATTTTAAATTAATTGCCTGTCATTTTAATAATTTATTTGTTTAATATTCTATTTGAACTTTTTTTTTTTACTTGACTCAAAATACAACTTCAACTTGGGTGAATTATATTTTGCTGAGGAGTTACACCGAAAGATGAATAAAAGAAAGGGGAACTTACACTCATCTCTGCTGAGGTTTATTAAAATGACAGTGACACCCCTTTAGTTTTAAAACTTACACGAATCTCCCTTAAGTATTTATGAAATAGACAAATGCCGCCCTTATCTGCTAACATAGTTAATTTTCCGTTATCTTTTCTAGTTTGAAGAATAGCGACATGAACAACGAAATCGGCAACACAGCAAGAACATATTCTTCATGATTGCTGAATGAGAACATTCTAACATACATATGTTTTTAGCTTCTCATAAATCAACAACACATGAAATGAGTTTAATAACAACAATTCCAATAAAAATGACGCATGCATAAATAACATGGTAAATTCAAGTGTCAAAAGGTGAATAAGATATGGTGATGCTTTTGATATTCTGTCACATGTCGCATGTTGTTCTTGAATTGTTTGGAATTTTCTTTAATGGAATTAATCAAGTAAACTAATTTAAGTCATATGTCTAATTTCGTTGGAATATAAGGTCTTTTGAGGATTTAAATGTTCTAAAACGTTCCACTAGTTTCTCTCCATATTTGTTTTGAAAATCAGTTTTGAATTATAAATTTTTCTATGATTATTTCTTGAAAATTAAAAATATATGTATGTTGTTAGAATGTTGTCTATTTAATTTCGTTCATATGTTGGTTGATTTCTGGAAAACTAAAAACATATGTATGTTAGAACATTCTGTTTTAGCAACAAGAAACAATATAATGTGTTCTTGTCGTTCATGTCGTCATTTTCATTGTTCGCATTACAACTTTCTAAAATTTTGTTAACAGTGTTAACGAAGAAGAAAGATATTTGTCTATTTGATGGGAACTTAAGGGAGGTTAATGTAAGTTTTAAAACTAGAGGGGATGTCAGTGTCATTTTAATAAACATCTAGGGTGGTTAATGTATTTTCCCTAAAAGAAAACAACTGAATGTTCTCATAGATTTTTTTTTAGACGCGACATTATAAATACTACAACTTTCAATTATCTTAACTAGCTGATGAAATTGATAAACTTTCAAAAAATAAAAATAAAATATTATTGTACTATTTTGCAGGCACTAATTCTAGCAGGTACAGACACTACTGCAGCAACATTGACCTGGTCTGTTTCTTTACTTCTTAACAATCGTGAAGTTCTAAAGAAAGCCATTCAAGAATTAGATATGCACATTGGTATGGAAAATATGGCAATAAAATCAGATTTAGCAAAGTTTGAGTATCTCCAAGCCATTATCAAGGAAACATTGCGCTTGTACCCACCCGCGCCACTCAATGTGCCTCATGAGTCCGTTGAAGATTGTACTGTTGGTGGATATCACGTGCCAGCTGGTACGCGTCTCATAACTAACCTTTCGAAACTTCAACGAGATCCAATGTTATATTCGGATCCATTGGAGTTTCGACCAGAGAGATTCCTCACAACACACAAAGATGTCGATGTCAAGGGTCAACATTTTGGGTTGATTCCATTTAGTGCGGGGAGAAGAATGTGTCCTGGAATCTCATTTGGTCTTCAACTTATGCAAATAACACTTGCTACTTTGTTGCATGGATTTGACATAGTGACTCAAGATGGAGGACCGGTTGATATGGTTGAACAAAGCGGGCTCACCACAATCAAAGCCTCTCCACTTGAAGTCATTCTCACTCCACGTTTGTCTACTAAAGCTTTTAGTCAAAATTAATGCTCAAGGTTATGTCTCATGTAAGAATATATAAACACGAATTCTCCTCAAAGCGGGGTCAAATAAATGCAAATACAAGCATACTCCATGTTGTCCAGTTTTTGCTATAACGCAGAATTTGATAGTTACTGTGTGGCTTTGGTGAATTGGTGTACCGACTTTGGAAAACTTTGGTGCCTACAAAAATCTGTATTTTTGGTTGGTGTTTATTACGTGATAGATTACCGACTAGAGTGGAATTGTGACGTACATGTGTAATTTTGAGTGTGTATCTATGAAGTTTTATTTGGTGTTTTATTGACATTGAATTGGCTAGTCATTTGTTTGCGATGTATTCAAAGACAATTTGGTTATAAAAATTTCGGGACAGACATGGAAGCAACTTTGTCATCAAATCATGAAGTAATGTCGAAGATTGTTGAAGAATACCCCCATAAGATCAAACATTTTGGATGTCTGCATAAGAAAGTCATGATGAAGCTATTGAAAAGAGAACTATTTTGGTTGAAGCCATGAGCCAATATCCAATCTCTTTTACGTTCGTAACTTTCATTATCTTTTGTCTTAATATTTAAATGCATTTTGCTAAAAGACAATGCACAACTTGAATCTTGATGGTACACAATCCACAACTAAAATTAATTTTTTGCTAAGAAAATAATTTAAATGATAATGGTTTTCTAAAAATATACATTTGATGTCGCCTTCCCTAGGCATACGATGCAGACAGGTTGAGGTATGTGCATTAGAGGTAAATTAAGTGGTGTAAAGAAAATATACACTTCTAAATTCAATATCATATCCAAAATCAAATATACATTTTTTTAGTTTAGAAACAAACTTTAATTATGAGCACAAACTTGTTTATGAACACATTTTTATTTAGTAATTGCATTTCCATTTCATGCTTGTTTATCCTATAAGGGAACATAGTCTTGAGTACTACTTTTGACCATAAAATTGGGCTGGAAGGCGAGGAGTGAGAATGACTTGTAGAGGAGAAGCTTTGATGTTGGTTAGTCCACTTTGTTCAACCATATCAACTGGTTCTCCATCTTGAGTCACTATGTCAAACCCATGCAACAAAGTAGCAAGTGCTATTTGCATGAGTTGAAGACTAAATGAGATTCCAGGACATATTCTTCTACCTGCGCTAAATGGAATCAATTCAAAATGTTGACCCTTAACATCAACATCCTTGTGTGTTGTGAGAAATCTCTCTGGTCGAAACTCCAATGGATCAGGATATAACATAGGATCTCGTTGAAGTTGATAAATATTTGTCAAGAGACGTGTGCCTGCAGGCACGTGATATCCACCCGCGGTACAATCCTCGATGGACTCATGAGGCAAATTCATTGGTGCTGGTGGGTACAAACGCAATGTTTCCTTGATAATTGCTTGGAGATACTCTAATCTTGTCAAATCTAATTCCATTTCCATAGTTTTATCACCCATTTGTGTGTCTAATTCTTGTACCGCCTTGTTCAGGACTTCTCGGTTGTTGAGAAGTAAAGATAGTGCCCATGATAATGTTCTTGTTGTAGTGTTTGTACCAGCTAGAATTAGTGTCTGCAAAATAGAACGACGGCACTTTTTTAAATTCTTACACTTTAGTAGATAAGAAATAACCTAATATTAATAGTTCTGGAATAAATGTCTTCAAAAATAGTTCTGGAATAAAAAATATCCATGATGCAACCTTTTTTATCTTCGTCATATAGTGCAACTATTCTAACAACTCCTAGATAAAAAATTGTAAAGTAATGACTGCAAGTTGAAATTAATTAATTTTTCATCGATAATTTCAAACAAACATTGACCAAAATGCCAAATCCCTTGTTGGATATACAAAGGACCAAAAACATTTTATTGATAATCAAGAACAATTTTTATCATACTTGGATGAGAATGTAAATGGATAGTACTACTACTTACCAGACACGTTGCTTTAATGGTTGCATCAGCATCACGACCCTCAACACCTTGATCATCAACTTTAGAAAGAAGCACATCCATGAAGTCGCGTTGTGTTCCAGCAACATTGCTACGCCTGTGTTAATCAAGCCAAACAGTAGCAAAGTCATCTAAATCTTTAGCAGTTTTCTTCATTTCCTTCTCTCTTCCATCCAAATCCAACCATCTCAAAAACGGCATGGCATCAGATATACCAAACGAACCACTAAGATAAAACAAGTCTCTAAGTGCTTTTCCAATCCTTTGATTCTCTTCCTCATCACCATCAAAACGTTTTCCCACCACTGTTCTCAACATAACATTTATAGCTATATCTCCAAACCATTTCTTCATTTCAGTTACTCTATTTTTATTTTTTTCTAAACTTAGCCAAAATTCGTAACTTCTTTCATTGTTGTCTTCACTTCAGATTCCATCACATGCTTGAGCATCTCTATTCTATGGGCAGAGAGAACATGGAGGGTTGCAATCTTTCGCACTATGCGCCAGTAAGGACTGAAACCTATTATGGAAAAATTATAGCCTAAAATCTCAAAGGCTATAGATTTGGGACGAGAAGCAAAAGCTCTATCGTTTACTGTGAAGCACTGTTTCACCATTTCATAACTGTTGACAATTAAAGTTTTGTGAATACCCAAACGAACAGTGAAGATGGGTCCAAATTTTTCTGCCATGATCCCTAAGGTCACAAGAGGTGGAGGTGGCCGATTAAAGGCCATGCTCCGGTGGCTTCTGGTGGTGCGTTTGTTGCTACACCACTACTACTGCTACTTCTGATTCGTAGCCAAAAGAGAACGAAGAGGAACAACAATGTAGCACAGATCGTAAATGGCAGGGTTGAGGGTGAGAACAGATTATTCATCATATCTTTGGGTTGTGTAGTAGATTTGATTTGATTCTATAAGCAGATTGAAGAGTATAATCCTGCAACAGAGAAGACACGCTCGTCTTGGTAATATAACAGGAGTATAATTAATTAATCCATCTCAATAATATATTGTCAATTTGGCTATGAATAACTTAAATTTAGTTTGGATTTCCGCAATCTCCACCTTCCTATTTGTCTTTACTATGGAGCTTTTGTACTCTACTGCTTGAATAAAACTCTTAAATTTTAACCAAGTTGTTTGGGTTCCAGCGGCAAGGAGCTCCTTCCAAGGACGTATCCGGGGAATATCAGGTTCGATTCTCAGGAGGAACAACGCTTGGCCAGTGCGCATGCCTCTACACACGAGATGGATTAGTCGTCCACCAATAGTGGGTCAGAAACTGATGCGAAAGCCAAAACAAATAAAAAACTCTTAACTTTTTGTTTAGAGGGAATAACTCAATGAATTCTGCTCTTTACCCAAACGATTTTGCTCATTCCCAAAGTAAATGTCCAAAATACCCCTACGCATGTTAACTCACGTTGCGTGAGTTAACATGCTAGTGTTAAATTTACGTGAGTTAACTCAAGCTGGTTTTGTTTCATCCATATTGTGTTTTTTTGTAATTGGGTTGAAGGTTTTGACGTGCCACTGTGTCAACTCTCTCATTTGCAAGTTGCAACATCAACTTCCTTCACTCGAGTCCATCAGGTGTGCACAATATGACAATTAACAAATTGGCAAT
>Ga0228711_1002465_pt1 | contig 28473 bp, 14 predicted proteins | sample MedpolnodulmetaG_2_FD_177996 | JGI IMG/M metagenome (GOLD analysis project Ga0228711, IMG submission 177996) | Root nodule microbial communities from Medicago polymorpha collected in Santa Monica, California, United States - brown nodules | ecosystem: Host-associated > Plants > Roots > Nodule... | reverse complement strand
AATGTTTATCCATAAAACCAACTTTCTCATTTTGTGTTCTAATACATTCTTACACTCTTATGTGTTGTGTGGTTTTACACCTAATTTACGATAAAAAGTAAGAGAGAATACTTCGAATTTCGATGCATGCAGAAGATTGTTTAAAAAAAGTATTTATTCAGGAACATGTAAAATGGTTATCGTAGAAAGGTTTAGTAAAAAAAATAATAATAAAAGACGTTCCAGTTCAGAGACATGTAAATCTAGAACAAGAGAAAGATGAACTGCCGATGGGTCCCCTGTTGATGAGGGAAAAAAGAACATAGGAATTAACAGTCATTACTCTAGAAATTGTCCATATATACTAAAAAATGTAGATAGTTTAGGAAAGCATAGTAAACCAAGCTTTGCAGTTGCAACTTGCATATTGAATGATCCCCGGTTGTCATTAGGGATAACCCTGTTAACCTATTTGCAAAAATTGACAGCCAGAGCTCAACAGACCCAATTGCTATGTTGAATTTAGCTACGACTTGATATCATAATGAACGATTTGGCAGCTCAAGTGTAACACATGCAGCTCAAGTGTAACACATGCCATAAAACTAAAACATGTAAAGCAGAGAGATATAAGGAAATCATGAAAATTGGTAATCTCTGGAAATTGTCCCACATGCCACATGTTGAAATAAGATTTCTGAAAACAGCCATAACAAGCTTACCAAATATTGGCTACAGTTTGAAATTATGAGGCCAAGAGTGCTTCCAGCTTTGCAATCTGATCATCCTCATTCTTTGGAATAGCATCTTTGTTAACCTCTTGATACAAATCATGTTTCCACTTCTCTGTTTGAGTCTTAATAGGATGATTATCTTGTCTTCCATTAAATTTGTCTCTTCCTCTGTAATTGCTATTGCCTCCACTTTCCCCATACCTTACTCTTGATGAAAATCCATCCTTCCTAGGTTCTCGCTTGTTGGGTTCCCTGTCCTCTGCAATTCGCTTCTCAGGTCTATCTAGATGGTTAGGGTTGCTGCTTCTTTCCTCCTTCCTTTCCTTCCTTTCTGGAGGGTGGCTAGTATGGCTTGACTTTACTGTCACTGTCGCAGCTGGATTAGCCTCTCTTGAATCCTCCACTGGGATCTTCTTCTCCCTAAATGCTGGCCTTTTCCTCACAGAAGGTGTTGGATCATCTTTCCTTTCTCGAAAACTGTCTCTTCTCTGAAAATTACCATCCAGTTTAGCCAGTGATTTCTCATCTCTTTGCTCTCTGCTTTGACCTGTCTCCAACCTTGTGTTATTCTCCTTACTTTGAGCATATACTTTTTCTGCTTGGAATCGAAGAATTTTGGGCTTCAGTATATCGAGTAAATCTCCAAACCATCCATATACAATAAAGCCAAAAGAAAATAATATATATGTCCAATATAAAATTAAGGAAACTCACCATCAGCTTCCCTTTGACCAGTGCTTCGACCAACCTGCACAGTATTGCCCCGTTCATGATGCTGTTAAAACATGCATTGGAAAGCATGGGGCTGAATAAGAATCCCACGCCCCAGAAAAATAGTTTGCATACACTGAATAACATCTATAGCATATAAAAAGGGATTTTATATCTGTAATTAAAAAATGAATTTCCAAGTTATCTTCAATGTCCATTAAGATGTTTTCTTTCCAATACTGTTTATATAAAGGTATTTGATGATAAACACTGACCTACTTATAAATCAAGGGGCAAAGGAATAAAACCAATCTCAACATATGGTGAAGGATTTGAGCTTTGTCATCTGTATAGATTATTCATACAATATTTTACTGTCAAAACAAATTCCAGTTGTCTTTTATTAACATTTATGGTTTGTATTTCACCCAATACAACAATATATACAGCAATCCTAGTAATCTCGAATAAGTAACTTGCCACCCACCACATGTTGTAGTAGTTAACATCGAGAAAATGGAAATGGTGTAGGATTTGCATTATGATTAAGGTTATAAAATTGCTCGCAACTTGTACCAGGCAGTTAACAGCCAAAGCAAACGGTAACGAATGGTGTACAATGTTCTTCTCCCAGTTTCCTCCCAACGTATCTATTGTTTACCAGCTTGTAGCTAGCTGCGAGCTGACCAATTGTATGCAGCCCAAGGATATACAATACACTAACTGTGAACCCAAGTTAACTACTTGATTTAGAGCTAAAGGTTTAATAATGATTGAGTTATGTTTTTGTGCAATGCTAATGCACATGCAACTCTTTGAGTTATGTTTGTGAATAGAGAAATCATTTATTTTAAAACAAAGGAGACTAAAGATATTTTTTTCCTTTTCCAACAATGTTATCAACCCCACATAGCGAAATGCCAACTATTTTTATATATATATATATATATATATATATATATATATATACACACACACACACACACACATAACATAAAAACTCGACATCTAGCTGTGACATTATCTAGTGAGAGGGTGAAAAATGACAGAGCGAGACAGAAAGTGAGAGAGTTAAATCCCAAGCCGTTCTCGTGCTTTTTAATAGCATGATTCCTAAAATACCCCAACCAAAAAGTGTTTAGATTTGCTCCATTTAGTCCATTTAGGTGCATGGATGCATAACACGTGTCAAAAAATAATCCAACGGCTGATATTAAAAAGTCAAAATTAAGGTTTTTTTTTAATAAAACAAAAATAGGCATCCATGCACCTAAATGGACCAAGTGTATGTTTGTTTTATCGGTGGAATAAACAAACGCCAACGCACATACATCTAATGCTACAATATGCAGCTTCTTCAAAACCACGGCAAAATGGCCTTGAAACGTGAGAAAAGCAATTCTACCACATACCCAAACATCGCATAAATGGATGGCTCACTAAATGGAGCAGGCAGATCTGAACTTAACCGAAAAGCCTTAACATTTAAATAAAATGAATTTATGGAATATTTTATCTCATTCTGAGGTGAGGCGCAATAGCATCTGCGGCAGCCACTATTTTGGCCGCTACAATAGGTTGCTCGACTATTGCATGTCGTGTCGCAGTCAGGGGTCATTGACAACATTGTTTTCCAACATTTTAAGTTTGGCTTGGTGCACTTTCCTAAGAGCTTAATAAGGGATAAACAACACCTATGAAGCACTAACACAAACATGGACATCGGACACGTCTACTCAGTAAAAACTTGAAAACATGAATTAGTTGAAAGTAATCACATATCTCAGTGCCGGTGCTGCAGAGAAGAACACCCATTCTTATTAGAGACAAGTTTCAGTTTGTATTATGTAGTGCATTAGTTTGAGGCAAATTATTAGCATTCCGCCATCGGCGTATACTCTATTCCTTTCTTCACTCACTCATTCAGTTTGTGATAAATGTAATACAAGTTATTATATGCAAAATTGAGTGTAATTAGGAACAGAAAAAGGTCCAAATATAAAGAAGCACATTAAGCTGAAGCAATCAAATGTAAAATAAAAATTGGTATGACCTGATAATAAGAGCGAGATCTTGGAGGTTGAGATGAATGTTTGGACGATTCAGAATGATCATTTGTGGTTAATCTTTCTCTTTCTTGTTTTCCATCTCTTCTATATTTCTTAGGGCTAAAACAAACATCACCATAATCAACATTCAAAAAAATAAAAAAACGAAATAATCATCTAATTCAATGGAGCTAGAAGAAGAAGTGTACCTTGGTTCACGATCGAGCTTAGAATGACGACGATTCGAATCAGAGGAATCTCGATGATACATTTTAGGGTTTATCTTATCACCACAAGAATCTGAATTGAATCCTTCTTTGGGATTAGGTTTCACTTTCATTCCTTTCTACGTATCACTGTCACTATCCGTTTTGTTTTGTTTTCCATACGCTTTTCTACTCTTTGTTTGTTTGGAAGGAAAACCACTTCTTCCACTGTTTGGTGCAATACAAGTGGGGCCAGCTGAGCCATATAGAAATTCAATTTTTCTTTTTCCACCCTCCATGTTGCTCGGGAATATGAAATACCATAAAATTGAAGTTTTAGAATTTGTGGTTGGGTCTAACGCAATCTCATAAAATTGAATTTTGAGATAAAAATTACATCCATTTATAAAACATTTATTCAGACGATCTTTCAACAGATGTGAGACTCTCTAACTATGTTCGAGGGTGCTTTTAACGTGTCTTTACGCTTTTCAGGTTATGTAATCTAAAATCAGTAGAGTACGTGAGAAACCAATAGGATGAAGAAAAAAAATGATATTTAGAAAACCATTTTATAACAACTTTAGTGACAATTTTATCTCTCATACTCACATTATATTTTTATTTTCTCTCTATTATTTTGGTTTTTGCGTCAATACAACTTTCTTTGTAAAAATGTGGTTATCCATTTAGTTGTCAAACAAATAGATATTCAAATAACACTACTAAAAAATCCATCATGTTATATGTGATCAAATTACATTTAGAAAAAAAAGCTAAGGAACTCTATTTTATTAGAAATTGGGTAGTCACTGTTCAACTTTTTGAAAGTTCACTTTTCAACCTAAAACATTCTCTCTCTTTATATTCTTTCTTTAATACTCTCAGCCCAACATACTTGACATTGTTTACCATGTATACAACATACTTTGATGATACATTTTTACTAAATAAAAACAAATGATAGCATACAATATGTTTCTAAAAATACGGTGGATTTGTCTCGATAAATATCAACTTTTCATAATTTCTATTGATAAATATTTAATGATATTGAAATTCAAAATTATAAATTGACATATATGAAATATGCGGTTAAATCAATTATTTTAGGATGAAGGGTGTAGTATTTAGTTATCATTTTCATTTTTGTATAAATCAATTAAAATAGTTTATGTTATGAATATTATAAGTGGATGTCCATATAACAATTGGGTTATTGGGTTATACTATTAGCTTATTGGGTCATATTGTGTTTGCTCCCCAAGTCATTGTATTTATCTATAAATAGAGCTCATATGTAACCTAATTGTACACCACAAGAGAATAATAAAATACTTCTCTCTCTTCCCCTCCTTCTCTTTTCTTGTTCTTATTTCCTTAGGCATGTATCTCTTAATTTTCTTATGAAAATAAGTTTTGGTTTTTTATCGATGATTAAAGGTTATACCGTTAAAAATTCCATCCATTGGAATCAGTACCTTATAGATACATCTACTTACAAAACCATGAGTCGTTTTTTTTGTTTTGGTTGTTGTTTTTGAATCTTATGAATCTTGCATATTCATGAAGATCAAATAATAATAATTATAATTAAATAAATAAATTGACATCGTGACTTTATGTCTTTGAATGTTATCGATGTTGTTTGTGCTTCGTAACCTACACCAGTCTGCTGAAGCATCAATATGCTTCGTAACCGAAATCAGTATGGTGAAACATAACACTTTGATCATTCATAGATACATAAACATGTTGGTCGATTGTTTAAATATATATTTGGATTTTCGAATTTGTTTGAGTCTCGTGTGTTGAACCAAAATCTCTTTTAAATGTTTTAAGGATTACAAACATATTTTAAATAAATCATCTTGTTATTACTAATGATTTTTGTGAGAATTATTTCATCAAAGATTGCTCTCAAGATCGACCTCATACTGTAAGCAAGCTCGTAAGCAAGACACGCAAGAGGACAAGGTTGAACTTTTAATTTAAGAACAATAAATCATGAGGATCAAGAAATAAATGTGTTATGCACTCTTTTTCCCTTAACCATGGTTTTATCCCATTGGGCTTTCCTGGTAAGGTTTTTAACGAGGCAAATTATCACACAAAGAGATGTTGTACTCTTTTTCCTTCACTAGAATTTTTTCCCATTGGATTTTTCTCGAGTAAGGTTTTAATGAGGCATATCCTTGATGGACATCCAAGGGGGAGTGTTATGAATATTATAAGTGGATGTCCATATAACAATTGGGTTATTGGGTTATACTATTAGCCTATTGGGCCATATTGTGCTTGCTCCCCAAGTCATTGTATTTCTCTATAAATATAGCTCATATGTAACCTAATTGTACACCACAAGAGAATAATAGAATACTTCTCTCTCTTCTCTCTTCCTCTCCTTCTCTTTTCTTGTTCTTATTTCCTTAGTTTCATAACAGTATAAATTTTGTAAGCATTTTTAAAAATTTATATTGTGATTTTTTTTTTTTTGCTTGACACGTTTATGCAACTGTCATTAGAAATATCAATGATCTACTTAATCTCCCTTAAAATGTGCATCTTACCCACACCCTTCAAGAGACAAATGATTGTGTGAATTTTTTAGCTAAGCATGATGCCAATCACGATTATTCATGGTTGGGTGAAACTCAATTGTGATGGGGTGTAAAGTGAAAGAAGAGCTTGCAGGAGTGCTTCGAGATTCTTATAGCACGTGACATAAGAGGTTTAGCTGCAGGCTTGTGGCTTAAATGCTTTGCTTGCCGAGATGTGAAGTTTGTATTTGCGGCTTAATTAACATGACTTGGAGAGAAGGTATACCTTACGTATTGTTTAGAGTGACTCAAATGTTCTCCCCGACATGGTTACTTACAAGTGCAAAATCAATTGGAATATCCCCTCAATAATTTGGTGCATTCAAGATTTTCTTTGAAGTGATTGGAGCAAATAGGTTTTTCATACTTAACGTGAATGCAATACAAATATTGATTGGCTAGCAAACTTTAGTCTTACTATAATTTCTTGAAATCTTCTTGTTTTGAAGTCTCCTGTAAGCTTCAAAGACTTATTTTTAATGGTATTTTTGGAACTTACATGCTTAAATGTTAAGGTTCTTAGTTTTTCTTTTGTGTTTTCCTTTAGGCTTTTGACCCTTTTTTGTAAAAAAATAAAGCAAACAAAAGAAATACTAAAATTAGTTGCTCACAATTTAAGCCAACCCAATCTAGATTTTGACAAAAAATACATAAGTTTATTTTTAGTTGCTTACGTGTTCTATCATATGATGTTGGACATGTACTTACTCATGCACAATTAGTACGTTGCCGGCAAATAATTTTTTAAGTCATTTTAATCCGTTTATATATGAACTTTCAAGTTTGAAATATAAAATTCTTTGTAAAAAAAAGTTTGAAATATAAAACGTGAAAAATGGACATAAATAACGTGAAAAACAAAGAATCAAACCATTAAATTAAATTAAGTTAAAGGTTTAAAAAAGAAATTTGGCCTATTATTTTTTGTTTTGTTTTGAAAAAAGACTTTTTTTTTTGAAAGATTGTTTTGAAAAAGACTTATTGACTAAAAATACCAAATTCTTATCCATCATGAATTTTGAACAAATTAGTCCATATTTAATCTCTTTACTCCCTGATTCCTCTTTTACTAAAAGTGGGAGGAAGCAAAATTGGTATGAAGACAAATGAACTTCGTTCACTAAATCAACACCTTCAATACGATATTAAAAGAAACCCAATCTGATCCTAGATTTTCTTACTTCATATAAATTAACAGCTGCTCCAAAGAAAATTTGTCAGTTCACTTTTCTAGGCCAAATATCCCTTAGGACGGTTTATTTGTCACTTCTATTTTGTTGACAAGAGATTATTTGTCACCTTAAAATGTCAATAGAGTGTCGATTACATGCATTATTCAATATTTCCGTCAAAATTAAAAGCACATATTCCCCGAAAAAAATAAATTATATCACAACTCATTCGCATGTCTTTTACCTATACAGACATCTAACAAAAGAGAAAAAGTTTATATTACCCTAAAAGTTTATATTACCCTAAAAATGGTATATATTTTTCTTAAAACGTAAACATTACTATAATATGAGACAAAAAAAGTACGTCATCGTGAGTTTAGCTCAGCTGGTATGGACAATGCATAAAATATGCAAGGTCCGAGATTCGAACCACAGTCACCACCAAAAAAAGACAATGAAAGTACTACATTCGTCTCTCTTATCATGTGTTTACGAATGTTTTTTCTTTTCCTCCAAATTATTTATCTCTATTATAAACAAATGCCTTATTTTCTTCAAAAGTACACGTGTCACCTTCTAATTCTATGAAGCATTAATTGTTTCGCAATGCCATAAAAATGTACACACATACTATTAAGCAAGGCAATCCGTATTTTATTTATTTCTTTAATTGTTGTTTCTAGATTTGGGTGGTGTTGCAAGGCAAGGCAATCGTTCTTAATCATGTCCATATAGAACGACAATTTGGATTTTTTTTTGAAGAAAGAACGACAATTTAGTTTTTTTTTTAAGGTACGGCAATTTGGTTATTGATTTGATTTAGATAAAAATGAAACTATATGTGATGGCACGTTTGTATTTTCAATCTCTATATCTATTATAAATATTTAAAAAAAAATTTGTTTTCAAAATACACGTGTCATATCTCTATTCTAAGCATCATTTAATGTGATATCATTTAATGTTATATAATGTTTAATTAGTCGGTAACCGAAAAGAAAAGAGCATTGTTTTTTTTAAGGAAGAAAAGAGCATTGTTATTACTAAGCAAATAACGTTAGTTGCCTAAAATTAGTTTAAAAATTTATTGTTTTGTAATTGAATAACTTTAGTTAGTAATCAAAAATCAAATTTTTAAATTATTTCTTAACACGTCAATTAAAATTTTACATCGAATTATATTTTAACATGTGTCATTATTGTGTTGTTGAGCCAATTATATCGTATCATTTTGTTACATCTTATAATTTTATTTTATTTTTGGGTGTCCAGGGTTCGAACCGCAGACCTTGCATATATTATGTATTATCCTTACCAACTGAGTTAAGCTCACGATGACTTATTTTTTTGTTTTTTTAGTGTTTCAAATTTTGTTTATACTTTTTTTTATATTCCAAATTTTGTTTTTACAAAAAAGGTATGAAATGATCCATCTTTAATTTTATTTGGTCACCAGATTCTTTTTATTTTTATTTTTGAAAAAATTTGGTCAACAAATTCTAACCACACTATTACTGGAAAAATATATTTTTCTACTTTACTACGAACAATTTTATTAACTGAAGAGTTGATAATTTGCCACACTCGTTTTCGGTAATCATATATGAATTTGCCTATCTTTAAAAAAAAATATTAATTTGTCTAATCATGTAAATTTCTAAGCTACAATATTATTCATGTAATCGAAAGTATTAATTTGTCTTCATTAAGAAGATTCTAAGTCAATGTAATATTTATGTAACCGAAAAAGTGATGATACAACAACAACTTTCTAATTGACTAAAGGTGTTAATCATGTCATTAAAAAGAGTTCCTTCGATGGTAGTTTAACATGTGTTAATTTTGTTTTGTTAAACCAATCATATTGCTTGATTTTGGTTTTATTGTGTCATATATTTTTTTCATATTGCTACAGATAATATTATACTTAAGCTCTTACTATATACTCCCTTCGGTCTTAAATATAAAAAAAGATTCCTTTTTTAGGTTCATTGAGTAGTTAATGTATCTGGTCTACATTGTAAAGCAGATACATTAATTATTCAATGAATCTAAAAAAGGAATCTTTTCTTATATTTGAGACTGAAGAGAGTATTCCAGATGTTTTATTCGACTCTTTCATCTGCTTTCTTCTTCTTTATGCAACCTAAAAGAAAAAACATATGCAGAATTAACTAATGTAGATTCAACCACATACTAGCTTCTTATGTTTGTCTTGATTCACGTTGTGCTTGATTCTTAAGTCCAAATATTATTTCTCTCTTATTTTTTCGTTCAATTTTTTGTGTGTATAGAATCAATTTATTTTGGTTTTTTTTCCGGATGTTCAATTGTTTCACGTGAAGAAAGACTATAAATGATTGATGCGAGTGACGATGAAATTAACACTGTTTATCAAGAATTTAAGCAAGATTTGAATGTCTATCATATTTCTTTATAGATCGTTTCTTATTACGAAATTCGTGAAAATTTTATTGTTCATTTCATTCATAAATTCTTTTATTGTTATTGCACTATCTTTTTATGATAAAAAAAACTATGTAGAAGGCTCATACTTTCAAAAATATAGAATGAATTTTGATTTGAAATTTCTACCTAAGGCATGGGTTAAAGGATATGAATAATATTTGTTTTTTATCGCATTTGTTCTTCTAATTTCTTGACTTCAATTTTCTGACTTTCTTTTTTGTCAAAGCATTATAATATATCATTGATGAAATAGTTCTTTGACTGTTATAAGGATTTAGATAAATTGTTTGGTCGCACACAAAATATGCATATCATATAATCATTTAAAAACCAATGATTCTTTAATTATCGTTTTTCTATTATTTTCTTCTTTTTATGTGTGATGTCAAATGAAGTGTAAATCTTTGTGTTCACACAATAAATTCTCTCATTGATGTCATTAAAAAACATTAATATGTATTCAAGTCAAAATTCAAAAGTTGTCTCCAAATGATTGTATAAATATTATTACTCTTAACTATTTAAATCTAGAGTAAATTATACTCCCCTCCCCTCTTATGTTAAAATATACACTCCCCTCCCTTGAAAAATAAAAATTAATACTCTCCTCTCCTATAAGATGATTGAATTATAACTTCCTCCATGAATAATTAAATATGGACTACACTTTAATCTATTTTAACTTAAATAAATATTTTTGTAATATATATTAATTTTGAATCACCATTTAAAAAGTATAAATTCGTTTCTTTATAATTTAGAGTATAAAATTCACTTTTAAATAACCATACTTAATCGACTTTAGTAATTTTTCACATATTTTATAATAGGGTTTAAAACGATATGTTAATGAAATTGTGAATAAAAAATAGAGAAAGATACGTATTCAAAATTTGATTATATTAAAATGAATCCGCAATGCTATTTTTCTTTGAAGTGTGATAGATTATTTTTTTGGTAGATTATTAAAAATGAAAAAAAATATTGAAGGACTAAAGTGTAGATTTTAACTTAAGAGGGGAGGGGAATGTAATTCAAGCTTCTCTCAAGGGAGGGGAGTGAAATATTTTATAATATGTTTTGAATAAGAGGGGAGAGGAGTGTATATTTTAACATAAGAGGGGAGGGAAGTGTAATTCAAGCATCTTTGAAGGGAGAAGAATGTAATTTACTCTTAAATCTATATATTTCACCATCACTTTCAAAATTTCGAGATTAATTCAACTTGAGTTCAAAATCAAACAAAAAATGTAACATATTTATTATGTATTAGAGAGAGATTAAGTTATGCGAGGAAGTAGAAAACTATTTTAGGTATAGAAAAAATAAAGAATATTAATGATTAGTTTTTTTGTTATGCGAAAGAGTGTGTAATATGATTTACTATTACTGATTTTTTTCGTTTACATGTTATTAATGATTATATCAAAATCAGACGAAAAATTTATGGGTTGAAGATTTACTATTTGCATTCCCATTTTTTTTTTTTATTTTTTTTTTTTAAGAAATGTATTTCATCTATTATAGCCCATAATTTGTGTTTTTTTTTCTTCATATATATGAAACTCATTTATCACCCATCAAATTATTTCCATAATTTATCTATCATAAAAGTTTATAATAAGCATGCATTTTATCAACTCAACATAGCACATTAACATTGTTCCATGGTTAGACCCCACCAAGACCATAAGTAAAGGAATTTGAAATAATATAAAAAAATAAAATAATTTGTATATTGAATATAAAAAATATCAGCAAATGACATCCAAAAACTAACAAAATATTTCATCATAACGTCTGTAATTTTGAGGGAGCATACAATGAGTTTGATCATCGCATATGGATACAAGAAACCCCACAAGTGAGATTATCACCGACTCTTCATCAAAAACCTTAAGATATATTTGTTGTAATCTCATTTATATGTTGCACAATATTTACTCTTGCATCCATTGTCAAAGTATAACCCACACATGACACTTTAACATCTCTCCCTTAAATGCGAGACTCTCTATGTCTATGATATGATGAAATATCAGAATATGGTTAGAGGCACAACATGGTAAACAAATGTGGGTTGATGATGGTTTCATAGAGGGATATTTTTTATACTTTCTTTCTTGAAAAGATAGATGATAAATTAAAAAAAGAAAGAAGATAAAAAGGAATTTAAACATGAGAGAAAATGATAAGGAAAAAGAGTGAGTTTCTGATAATTTTATCAGTTTGTTGAAAGTGTTGGAGATTAATTGAAAATTATTATGTCAAAACATTAGACTCATTAAAAAAATGACACATCAATATAAAATGTCTAGTTAACATGTATTTTGTCAACTGAATATAACACATCTACATTTTTTGTCAAATCCCATCAAAGACCAAAAGTGATGAAGGAATATGAAATAGTAGATGTTGAAAAAAGTGTTGCGTTAATCAAAATAAAATTGCATGAAAGTGAGTGACATCCAAAATCTAAAATCTAAGATAAATAAATTAAATAAATGACACACAAAAACTAACAAAACAAACCATCATAATGTTGGAATTTTCAATGGAGCCTACATTGGTTCGTATCATTGTATTATGTTAAGATACCACACAAATAAGATTGACACCACATTTTTATCCAAAAAATTTAGACAAATGCTTATGGATCATCTCACATATATGTTATTCAATATCCACTCTTTCATCCATTGTAAAACTTTAACTCATATTTGACACATTAACATCTCTCTTTCAAATGTGTAACTTTATGTGTCTCTAATTATGTGACATAAGCAAATTAAGTCAAGCAGAGGCACAACATGATCAAAAAGTTTGGTTGTTGGTAATTTCATTGATAGGATTTTATGATTTTTTTCTTTCATGAGAAGAGAGAAAAGAAATTAATAGAAAGAAAAAATGGTATGAAAAGAAATTTGATATTGGGATAAATGATAATGGTAAAAAAAAAAAGTGTGCTTTGTCTATGAGGTTATAAGGAACAGAGTGAGTTACTGATATTTTTATGGGTTCATTAAATGAGTTTGTGATTTTTGGATAATTAATTTACCAAAAAAATTAGAGTCAATTAAAAAAAGCACAACATTTAAAAATGTATAATAAGCACATATTTTGTCAACAACATAGCACACCAACGTTTTTCTATGATTAAATTCCACCAAATATCAAATTTAATATAGATTGATTAACAAATGTTGCATGAAAGCGAATGATATCTAAGAACTTAAATTTAATATAAAAATTTGAATAAATAACATTCTAAAACCAACAAAAATAGTTCAACATAATGTTCATAGTTATGAGGGAGCCTACAATGGGTTAGACCATCCAACTAGACTAAGAGCAACCACACAAGTGAAATTGAAATCACATCATCATCCAAAATGTTAAGACATTAGGTATATTGGTCATTTCAGGTATATGTTCATGAACATCTACTCTTGCATCAAATCTGAAACTTTAAGTAACACTTGACTGTTGAACATATCTCACTTAATTGTGAGACTCTATGTGTATTTGATCAGGTGACATAGTGAAATAAGGAAGGTTAGACGAAGATACAAACGTGGTAAAAAAAGAAAGAAGGTAGATTGATAGTGGTTTATGGAGGGAGGTTGATGTTCATATCTTTCATGAAAAGAGATGAAGAAAAATAGAAAAAGAAAAAATATGATTTTTTTTAACATGAGATAATTGATAAGGGAAAATAATGTTTTACATGTGGAAGTATTGGAAAATGAAAATAGAGTGGATTACTGGTAATTTAATCGATTAGTTGAAGATTTATCAGTAATTATTTTTCCAAAAAATAAACTCAATTAATAAAACAAAAACACTACATCATTTTAAAATGTCTAATTAATAAGCATGTACTTTTTTTTGAGTAATAATAAGCATGTACTTTGTTAACTCAGGATAACACATTTGTATTTTTTCATTGACAGATCCCACCAAGGATCAAAAGTGATGATATATGAGATAATAGATGTTGGATAAAAAAAATTGCATGAAAGAAAACGACATCCGAAAACTTATTTTTAACATAAGAAAAAAATTAAGCATATAACATCCAAAAAAATAAAAAAAATAGTTCATCATAATATCATAATGTTCAGAGTTTTGAGGGAGCGTACAATGGGTTGGATCATCATAATATACTAAGAGAAATCCCACAATTAAGATTGTCACCACATTTGCACCAAAAACCTTAAGATATTATTTATATTGATTATGAGATTTATATGTTGCTCAATATATACCCTTGCATCCAATATAAAAGTAAACTAACACATGACACATTAACATCTCTCTCTTAAATATGAGACTCTTTGCGTATATATCTGGTGATATAGGCATATAAGGTCAATAGCACAACATGGTAAAAAATATGTGTTGGTCGTAGTTTCATAGAGTGATATTTTTGTTCCTTTCTTTCACGAGAAGAGAGAAAGTAAATCAGAGAAATAAAGAAGATGAAAAAGGAATTTGAACACGAGAAAAATGAAAATAGAAAAAAATAAAGAGTGTGTGTTTTGTTCGTGAGAGTAGGAGGAATAGAGTGAGTTGCTGATAATTTTATGGATTTAATTTGTTGAAGAAATTGGAGATTACTGGGTAATTATACTACCAAAATATCAAACTCATTAAAAAAATGTCACATCGTTTGAAATGTCTAACAATCATGTATTTTGTCAACTCTGCATGACGCATCTACATTTGTCTCCTGTCGTATTCCACCAAATACTAAAAGTGAAGACATTTAAAATAATAGATTTTGAATAAAAAATGCATGAAAGCGGATGACATCCAAAATTTAAAATATAAGATAAAAAATTAAACAAATGACACAAAAACTAGCAAACTAAATCATCAAAATGTTGAGACTTATGTGGGAACCTACACTAGGTTGTATCATCATATTAGTGTATTAACAACAACTTAAGTGAGATTGACATCACATCTTCACAAAAAGTCTTAAACATTAGGTATATGGGTCATCTCACTTATATGTTACTCAACATATACTATTGCATACATTGTTTAATTTTAACTCACACTTGACACGTCAAGAACTCTCCATTAAGCGTCAAACTCTCAGTGTCCGTAATTCACAACTAAGAACCACTCCCATTACCCCCACAATGTTGAATTGAGTTATGATACAACTGCTGGGCCTTTTGGGGGAGTCAACGCCGATGTGGATCGACACATTGGAGAAAGACCGGTTATACAAGAATGAAATCACATCTTCATTCAATATTTTAAGACTTAAGTATATAAGTTTTTCTTATTTGTTGTTCAACCTACACTTTTATATTAAAGTTGGGCTTTAACTCACACTTGATAATCACAATATTCTCTCCCTCTTGTATTACGAAATTCTAGCCCGTGCTTGGCACAGATGTCCATACTAGTGTTTTATAATATCAAGGCTAAAATATGGCTTTGATCCCTGCAAATATGTCTCGTTTTGGTTTTAGTCCCTGTAAAAAATTTTTGTTATTTTTGGTCCCTGCACAATATTTTGTTTTTGAAAATAGTCCCTGGAGGGACTATTTTCAAAAGTAAAATATTTTGCAGGGACCTTTTAAAAATCAAAAGATTTTGCAGGGACTATTTTTCTAATAAATGGGTTCAGTCATCATGTGCCACGTGTGCAAATCATCACTAAAGTGGGGTCAGGGACCAAAACGAAAACGAGACATATTTACAGGGACCAAAAACAACAAAAAAAAATTACTGGGACTAAAACCAAAACGAGACATATTTGCAGGGACCAAAACCATATTTTAGCCTAATATCAATATAACATACATTTAATATCCTTATTTGATGATTAGTTGCAAGGATATGGTAATTAATTAGGTAAAATGATATTTTAATCTTAATATATTATCATGCATTAATTATTAAGAAAGACATAATAATCTTACGGTGAAGGTGGATTGATGGAAAAAATTGATCTATTGATAGAGGTTTCACCGTAATCCATGGAAGAAGTTCCATCGATAAGGTTTTGATCGAAATCTATGATAAGGTGTACATGCAAAAGATACTCTAATGTTCAAGTAAATATGTGTTTGAGGAGGTTGAGAGGTTTAAAATAGAAGTATGAAATTATTTTGGTGGTGGTCGGGGTTTGAACATCAGACCTTACATATATTATATATGATCTCTACTAACTGAACTAAACTCACGAGAACAAAAGTTTAGGATTTGAATCCAACTATTGGACTTTTGCCCAGAACAAAAATTAACATAAATAACCATTTTATCAAAAGTCTAGGTTGATTATTTTTTATTTTTGCGAGGTTTTCATAGTGGATTATTAGCAACTGATTAAAAAATGATACATTAGTCCAAAACACCACTCGTTATTTCTTTACTACTATAACCATAAGAAACATCACGTTATCTTGATTTCAGTGAATGTTAGTAGTAGTGGTTTCATCACTCGATGCCTGCCACAATACTATATAGTACCTTACCTCTTATTTAATCCAACCAAACTGTACTGCTGATAGTCGGTGCAATTTTAGGTTCGAATTATATGTAATTAGATTGCAACCTATAAATGGTGTAAACTCCACCAATACACGTCACACCTGCATTGATATTAAAATCCTTGATTTTGGTGGGAAAAAATGAGTTGTAAGTCACTAAACAGTGATGATTTGTTCAGATTAAAAATAGCCAGGGAAATTCGATCTTCCTCTCTTGTAATGAATTTTCTATGCACTAACGTTTATATGGATGATATATAATGGCCATTATTTGCTTTTTTTTATGGCTAAATTGCATTTTTGGTCCCTTAACTATTTAGGTAGTATCGCTTTGGTCTCTTAATTAAAATTCGATTTATTTTTGTCCCTTAACTTCTCTCTATTACATATTTTGATCCTTTCCGTTAGTTTTTATTCAAAAACGTTAAGTATTCTTCATTTTTTTCTGGAATTTTTCTGGGATTCTTGCTGTTGAAGGTTGATGGAGATGATATGAAGATGAAAAAGAGGAGAAGAAGCTGAAGAAAACTTAACGTTTTTGAATTAAAACTAACAGAAAGGACCAATATGTGTAATAGAGAGAAGTTAAGGAACCAAAATAAATCGAATTTTAATTAAAAGACCAAAGTGATACTACATAAATAGTTAAGAGACGAAAAATCCAATTTAGGCTTTTTTTATCTACAACAACTTCAAATCTACGTGACACAACTGTGTCATTTATTTACGTAGATGCGAATTGAAGAGTTAAATTTTCATGCATTTTGTGCAGAATTCATTACATTGATTATTGATATCATAGTACATTAAAATTTGATTTTATATATTAATTAACAATATCAATCGATTATTAGCAACAACGAAAAATCTAAGAAATGATTTCACGGGACATCATTGGAGTCTCCAATCCATATCTGACAATATTGCTCAAAGCATAGTATGTCTCTGTGGTCTCAACCAGTTAAATATTTCGTGTGAGATGTCTTGTACTGTATGATCCTTCATTGAATTTGATGCTAAAATCGGCTTCTAGCCTTCTATTTTTCTAAAACATTTGAACCATTGTCGCGGCTTTTATACCAAGATTCGCTAAAGCAATGTTCTAACAAGTGACAAATTAAGGGATAAGTTTTGCTATTCTTTTTACCATCTTAATATATATTCTTATTAGAATAAATGAAATTATAAGATACCAACAATAGATTTGTTCAAGTGGCAAGGGACTTAGAACTTTTAAGCATATGGTAAGGGTTCAATTCCTAACACATGCGTATGAAGAAAAAAAAAACTGGTTGTGAGGGAAGAATGCAACTTATTTATTGCACATGTTCTCTAGCGGGAATTAATCATTGATGTTACATCGTAAAAGTCTAATCTTCTGGTTCTACACAACCTTTTCTTTTCCTTATATCACTTTACTCGAGTTTTAATAAAAAAGATACTCCTTACTAATATTGTGAACTTTCACATTTACATTAATTTATTTATTTCCTGGTTTGTCTTTTCCTTATATCACTTTACTCAAATTTTAATAAAAAGGATACTCCTTACTAATATCGTAAACTTTCACATTTACATTATTTATTTAGTTTTGACTCAATTATTTAATTTTTTCCAAAGTATTTCATTAATTTTTTGAGTCATGAACAAACTTTATCCTTAATAAGTAATTATTTAATTTTTTGACAAATGATTGATAAAGTTTGGTAATTACTTATTTATTATTCAGTTATTTTAATATGATCACTTTATCATGGTACGTCATGTCTGACTATCATCAAATTTCGTGTCTGCGATGGGGTTCATAAGATTTAGATTTTTTTGTTCCTTCCTGTTGTAAACAAAATGATAAACACCACAAAAGTTAAAAATTTTATATAACGTGTGACACGCTACAAAAAATATTCAATCTAACAATATTAGTATAGTCGGTTGAGTTAGATTTTAGGATATGATTGTAATTTTTAAATAACAAAACAAAATATTTAAATTCTATAATAGATTATAAGGAAGAAAAAACAAAAGTCTCTCATTCTTTATTTCTTACTTCTTAAAAAAAATTTAAACCAATTTTTCAGCTTCACATGCAATTCACGGGCTTATAAATAGCTAATTATAATCCATGTAGGTTCATTGTATAAGTGAAGATTTATTTTATATAATGATAATTACTAATTAGTGACAAAATGAAGATTTCTGCAAAATGTTGCAATTTGTTGTTCATCACCACCTCTTTCCTTTTACTTATCTCAGGTTTCAATCTCTCCCTCTCTATAATTCGGTTCTACAATTCTTTTAATTTCTAACATATCTTCACAATATATATGCAGGGCTAGGCGTTCATTCTTTGGACTATGATTATTTTGCTACTATTGAGGCAATGACACATCTTTTATTATGATTATTAATTTAATTGGGCTTATGATTATGTTACAAACTTTAATCCATTTAAGCAATATAAACTTACTTGTGTTGCCAATGCTTGAAATAAAACAGTGTATGAAAGAACCTCAAAGAGCACAATATGGAGGGGGAATTATAGTAAATTCAGGATTTGATCACAACATAGAGGGCTGGACAGTATTTGGAAATGGAACAATTGAGGAACGTATATCAAATGATGGAAATAGATTCATTGTTGCCAGCAAAAGAACACAATCATTAGATAGTTTTTCACAAACGGTTCAGCTAGAGAAAGGATTGATATACACTTTTTCAGGTAACTAACTTATGTTTTCTCTGTCACTAACATTCATCAAATGAATGTAAATTATCATATTGATCATTAATTCATTTCTTTTCTAAAACATATTTTGATTGATTTTATTTCCACATTCAGCTTGGCTTCAGCTGAGTGAAGGAAGTGACACAGTTTCTGTGGTATTTAAAACAAATGGAAGTGAACTGGTGCATGGTGGCCATGTGATAGCAAAGCATGGATGTTGGTCTCTTCTAAAAGGTGGCATAGTCGCAAACTTCTCGAGCCCGGCTGAGATTCTTTTCGAGGTTAACTACATTCTTCTTTGAGTTAAATATGTTTTTAGCTTTATGAATTTAGTCTCTACACAAATTTTATTCAATTCTAGTCCTTATTTTTCATTTATAGGGACTAAATATAGGGATTAAAAGTACTTATATTTTTTTATTTTTAAAATTAATAGATTTAATGACTAAAAGTGAATAAATTTGTTTGTAGAGAATTAATACCAATGAAATCATATTTAACCCTTCTTCTTTTATTGAAGCAAGAAAAGAAAGTTCTTATCTAAAATGAAATCTGTTATGTAACAAAAAAAGTTAGTAAATGAAATTGATCACTAAGAATGCATTGCAGAGCAATAATCCAAGTGTGGAACTATGGGTTGATAGTGTGTCCTTGCAACCATTTACTAAAAAGGAATGGAGATCACACCAAGACAACAACATTGAAAGGGTAAGCTAATGCAACACGAAACTTGCATTATTCTTCTATGCTTACTATCTTTGTATTACTACCAACTTGAGGAACAAAATCCATAGTAAGCAAACCAATTTTATACTCAAAAGCAATACTAAAATTAGAACGGATAATAAAGACGTGGTTGGGAGTGGAGACTCCGCTAAATTTATGCATCAACAAAATTTATGCATACTTCGTATAAATAACATGTTTACCAAAAAAAATTGTAACAAAATATAAGAATAGTAACTGGTATTGATTTATAAAAAGGAAGAGTATAACTAGTCTTGATTTATAACTTGTAGGTACGTAAGAGTAGAGTGAGATTCCATGTAAGTAATGTAAATGAAACAGCATTGGAAGGAGCAACAGTTGTGATAACACAAACAAAGGCAGATTTCCCATTTGGATGTGGGATGAACCATCATATTCTTACAAACATTGACTACCAGGAATGGTTTGTGTCAAGATTCAAATACACAACTTTCACCAATGAAATGAAATGGTATAGTACAGAACTAATTCCAGGCCAAGAAAACTACACTATCCCAGATGCAATGTTAGAATTTGCTAAAGAAAATGGAATTTCTGTCAGAGGTCATAACATTTTCTGGGACGATGAAAAATATCAACCTGAATGGGTTAAGTATTTATCGCCCAATGAATTGCGCAAAGCTGCGCAAAAAAGAATTGAATCTGTTGTTAAAAGGTATAAAGGAGAATTGATTGCATGGGATGTGGTGAATGAAAATGTCCATTTTCACTTTTATGAGGATAAACTAGGTGAAAATGCATCTGAATTATACTATTTAAAAGCTTATGAGCTTGATCCAACAACAACATTGTTTATGAATGAGTATAATACTATTGAATATAGTGGAGATAAAGTTGTTAGCCCTCCCAACTATCTCAAAAAACTTGAGGAGATTATGCAATCTGGAGAAGCTACTGAAATGTTGTTTGCCATAGGATTGCAAGGCCATTTTGCAAGTGGCCAGCCAAATCTTGCTTACATGAGGTCAAGTCTAGATTTTCTTGGTAATATTGGATTTCCAATATGGCTAACAGAAACCAGTCTGGATCCTCAGCCAAATCAGGTATGCACTTAAAAATGAAAACCGAAAATGTTTTCGCAGTTACACGAAGAAGTAGAAAATGAACATTGATTTCTCTCGTGATTCTTATTTGTTATGCAGGCAGAGTACTTTGAAGAGGTACTAAGAGAGGCTTATTCTCATCTAGCAGTTCAAGGGATTATAATGTTTGCTGGTCCAGCACAAGCTGGTTTCAACAGTACAATGCTTGCAGATACAAACTTCCAAACTACTCCAACTGGACAAGTTGTGGACAATTTGATTCTTGAATGGGGAAGTGGGCCTTATACAGCAATAGCAGATAGTAGAGGAATTGTAGATATTTCATTACATCATGGAGATTATGATGTAATTGTTACACATCCTTCAAACCAATACTCCAAAAAATTGAATTTTAGTGTTAGAAAAGGATCTTCAGAGGAAAACGTCCATGTGAAAATGCATGCCTAAATAAATAAGAACCACCTTATGTAATTTGTGCTTAAGCAAGCAATAGTACGTACATTAGCATTGGCTTGCACACTCACTCTTCAAAATCGAATGTGAAAAAAAGATTGTTAAAATAATAAATTGATTTGCAGTTGTAGCATCTATATGTTCTTTTCCTATTGGCTAAATAAAATCAGAGATACAATCACACTGCCTCTTCTTTTAATTTTTAAAAATTATTAAGACATTAGAAAGATTGCTAGTCAATAGTGTACGTCATTCTTTTTGTTCATAGATCAAATATCAAGCGCCATTGAAACTCATATACAACTATGATGTCTAGGTTCGAACCCGGATGAAAATTTTCAACCTAATAATGTCGACATAGTTAGTTGAATTAAGCATTATGAACTTGATCAATATCATTTTAATTTGGTTAAATTGAGTTTATGTGACATTTTGGCATGGGCCAATATATATAGTAAGGAAGAGATAAGGAAATTTAGAGATATAGCACGGTGCGTAGTATCGTTGATTTTATCGATGATTATTTTTCGTTCTAAAATTTGACGGGCAATTTTTAGTGGAATCTTCCATTCACTCCATGTTTTTTATTCTCGCACAAGGCTGAAACTCAGCTTAAGGAATTCAATTTAAAATCCATTTAGACATAGTTAACGTTGATCTTGAAATTTTGTTGTGGGTGATCCAATCACCTGAAAACTTCACATAAATCCTAATGTAAAATTTATATATTATTGTTTTAAGGTAAAATTACACTTCTCGTCTTTAACTTAATTTCATATAATGATTTTGTTATTTATCTTTTTCTAATGTTATTTTTATCTTTTTGGTTCGTTTACAAATGAATGTTCAAACATAAAATCTAAAACTCATATGAAAGCACTAGTAAATGACCATAAATTTGAATTCCTATCGAAACAAACTCATAGATTTGAATCTTGAAAATTCATATGTAAATTGACAAAAGAAAAAAGAGAGAAGGAAAATATCGTGAAAAAGAAGATAAATGACGAAATCGTTACCTAAAATAAAATTAAGAGACCACGAGAGTAATTTTGACTTAATTTAATGTAATAATTATTGAAAAATATAAAAATAATGAATTAATTTATTTTAGCTTTTGAAATATTGCACATGACAAGAATATTAATTATTCTTTAATAATTTCGTATACGGTGGTTTTATATATATATATATATATATATATATATATATATATATAAAAATTTATTTTTTTATAAATAAATTTTCATATATCTTTTATCATTCAATCACTCATTTCACCATTGGTATTAGAGTAAAATAATTTATAGGATAATAATATAATATAATAAAGTATAATTTAATAATAATTGATTAACAATATTTTGTTTTTGACAAAATTGATTAAAAATATTATTAATGTAACATTGGATAGTGGATATCTAAAAACAGGATAAATAAGAACAAAATTTCATAAGAAACTGATATTGACTACGAAATCTATCATATACAATATTACTTCAAATTTTTAAGAAAATGGAATTATTTATTTAGTAGCGTTGACTAAATTTTTAAAAAGTTATATATAATTATTTAATTACTAAGCTAGTTTTTAATCTATATATTAATTTTAAAAAATTAAAAATATGAAAAATTAATTTGAAAAGGATGAATATAATTGTTTCAAAAAGGTAGTCTTGTTATTTAAATATTATATATAAATCTTAGCATATCAAAGTTAAAATAAAAAAATGTTACATATTTAAACTTTTTTTCCCGAGGAAATGTTACATATTTAAACATAAAAATATTAAATGATATTATCTATTTCTTATCATGTGTCCATCAAACATGTGATCAGATAAGTGTATGTCACTATCATATCATATTCTTATTTTCTTCCTTATATTAGAATAAAGATTGGTAGACACCCTTAAAGTGTGTTTGAATTGAGGGTTTAGGAGGGGAGGGGAGAGTTTACTTTTCTTTTTTAAATTATGAACTATATAACATGTTTTTCTAAAATACATTAAGTGTGATTGAAGTATTATATGATTGTTTATCATGTTAATGTGATTCTTTAAAAAAAATCTGTTAATGTGTTAACTTTTTAAAAAATATTTCATAGTGTCCGTAATTTAAAAAGGAAAACTAAACCCTTCCCTCCCTTCTCCTCCTAAACCCTCCATCCAAACACACCCTTAATGTGTACACCCCTTTATACCACTCTGAAAAATTTCAGTCAACCAAATATATGGTCTATGTGACCATATTTTTTCAGTTGCGTGACCACTATTTAGAAGCTGAAAAATGTGGTCACACAACTGAGTAGTATCATATTAATGTGATAATGATCTTATCAAGAATATAATAATGATATATATTTATTTTAAATTTAGGTCAAAAAATATTTATTTTAAATTGTACAATATCACACACCATAAGAATTATTGATTATTAATTAATAATTATTTATTTAATACATTTATTAATTATTGGAAAAATAATGGACAATTAATTATTATAATGTTTACCATCTGCAATGTTTCACATGTTGGAAAATTGTTATATATTAGAAGGTGGCAAGGGGCATAAGATGAAACATTGTTTGATTAGTGACAAAGATGAAGGTTGCAACAAAACTGTGCATTTTTTTGTTTACCACATCTTGCCTTGTACTTATTTCAGGTTTCCTTTTGTCCCTCACTCTAACTACTCTTTAGTGTCCCTTTTCTCTAATAATTTATCTTTTCAACCCATGCAGGGCTCCAACTTCATTCTATGCCTTATGATTATTCTGCTACTACAGAGGTAATGACACTTCTTTACCATCATTAGTTTTAATTATATATTAGTTATATATACTAACCCAAAAAATTAGAGTGTTCTTTACAACTTAATTATATTTTTTGTGTGTTCTCTTTTTATTTTATTAATTGAAGAAAACTTAATATTTTTAATTATTTTATAAACTTTATAAATCGGTCAAGCTGGTTGTGAATCAACCAAATGTTTATGGGTTTGTGTGAGTTTTCAATGTGTACATAGACTCAAAAGGCCATTTAGGATTCTGCCTTAGACTTGGACCCTTTTTTATTTTACTTTTGATTATAATATAATAATATATGATTGTGTTACTTGTGTTCCTGTAGTTAATAGACTCTTCGGTACGTTTATTTTTAGGAGGATGATTAACCTTAATTTTCTTTTTAAAATATTAGATTTTTTCCCTTCAATTATGTGTATGTTCCATTAGTATAATATTACAATCTTGTAGCTATTGTTTTCATTGAAAGAAGTTGTTCAAAATTCAAATTCCTTAAATTCCTTAGATAAAACAAATAATTATCTTTTTTAATAAAAATATTTTGTCAAGAATTTTACTGTTAGTCCTGATTGCCCTTCTGGCCCTCTATTTTTACTAGCTCATGAAATTGATTTTCCCGTTTTGAATATAATTTTTTGGTTCCTCATTATATTTTTGGATCAAAAAACGATGTGGCAAGTTTTTTTATTGTCATAGTCATAGCATAGAACTTTTTATATTATAAATTTATAAATCCACTTGAATGATTCCAAATCAAGTGTTTTATGTCAATAAAAATTTGTCAAATGCTCCAAAATTCATAGACATTGCACAAATTAACTTGTGTTGCCAATGCCTATAAACAAAGCAGTGTCTGATAGAACCTCAGATGGCACAATATAGAGGTGGCATTATAGTAAATCCAGGATTTGATCACAACATAAATGGCTGGAAAGTGTTTGGAAATGGAACAATCGAGGAACGAGTATCTAACAATGGAAATAGATTCATTGTTGCCAGCAAGAGAACACAACCATTGGATAGTTTTTCACAGAAGGTCCAACTGAAGAAAGGAATGATATATACTTTTTCTGGTAACCTATGTTTCTCTTTTGTTATTATTATTCATTGTATGTTTACCATGCATGTTATCGTATCACTAATTGACTTTTCTAAAACATTTTCCACATTCAGCTTGGTTTCAGTTGAGTGAAGGAAGTGAGTTTGTGTCAGTTGTATTTAAAATAAATGGAAGTGAATTTGTACGAGGTGGTCATGTGATAGCAAAGCATGGATGCTGGTCTCTGCTAAAAGGTGGCATAGTTGCCAACTTTTCAAGCCCTGCTGAGATTCTTTTTGAGGTGAAATGGTTTTCATTTTATCTTACTATGCATATTTCTTCAAATTTCCTAAACTATGTGATAAAAAATCTTTTCTCAAATGTCACTTAACTCTTCTATAGAAAATGAAATTTTCATAGGGTTGTGTTAGACCAAATCTAAAAATCTAATAGAGAGTTGACTATTAACTTCACCACATTTTCTTTTATGAAAGTACTGAGAAATGAGAACCATGTGTTTTCATTCAAATATTTATTTCAAATAAGCTAAATATGAGAACATAAATGTTTTTGTGACGCATATTGTAATACCGTATAAATATACATTTTTCTTTTCTCTCCTCGTATAAAAAATACTAGCTCGGAGTGTATTCTGACATATTGTGTCCATTTTTTGTGTCAAAATAACATCTGTCATGTGAGAATTATACAAGCTTGAAAGTTGAGTAAAATCCATAATCAGAGACTGAAATAAGATGGTGAAAGTAGTTATGCTTGTGTATTTAGATATTTGCTCATTTCTTATAACTGAAATTTACTGGCAATGCAGAGCGAGAATCCAACTGTGGAACTATGGGCTGATAGTGTCTCCTTACAACCATTCACCAAGAAACAATGGAGATTACACCAAGATGACAGCGTTGAGAGGGTAAGCTAGTCCAAATTTTCAATGCTACTCACTCAACATTCTAGACATCAAATTTACATAAAAGTCAGTTCCTCTTATCTTATTTTCACTTTAGATCCTAGTAATCATGTTGTCAGCAACAGAAATGAACTTAATAGCAGACCAAATTACATAGTGAGAATTAGTAGTAGAATTGTAGCAGAAATAAGTAGTAATGATTTTTCTGATTTATAATCTGCAGGTACGCAAGAGCAGGGTGAGATTCCATGTAACTCATCTAAACAAAACAGAAATGGAAGGAGCAACAATTGTCATCAAACAGACAAAGGCAAATTTCCCACTTGGATGTGGGATGAACCATTACATCCTCACAAACTTTGAGTACCAGAGATGGTTTGTGTCAAGATTCAAGTACACAGCTTTTACTAATGAGATGAAGTGGTATAGTACAGAGAAAATTCAAGGCCAGGAAAACTATACTATCCCAGATGCCATGATGAAATTCGCCAAAGAAAACGGCATTGCTGTCAGAGGTCATACCGTTTTCTGGGACGATGAAACTTTTCAGCCTAAATGGGTTAAGTTCCTATCTCCCGAAGAATTACGAGAAGCGGCAGCAAAAAGAATAAGATCTGTGGTTTCAAGGTATAGAGGACAACTGATTGCATGGGACGTTGTGAATGAGAATGTCCACTACCACTTTTTTGAGAACAAACTCGGCGAAAATGCCTCGCCAATATATTATTCAACAGCTTACCATCTTGATCCAGAAATCAAAATGTTCATGAATGAGTTTAACACCATTGAATCAAGTGGAGATTGGGTAGTCAGCCCACCTAATTATATCAGGAAACTTAAGGAGATTCAGCGATTTCCAGGAACTGCAGGAATATCAATGGCCATTGGGGTGCAAGGCCATTTTAGACTTGGTCGACCAAACTATGCTTACATGAGGTCAAGTCTAGATCTTCTTGGTACAACTGGACTTCCTATATGGCTTACAGAAACAAGTGTCAACCCTCAACCAAATCAGGTATTTCTTCATTTTCAAAACTAATCTAATAAGCTTCTCCCTCTCCAGGGAAATTTATTAGTTATAACTTCTGCTTATTACTCAAGTCAAAATACAATGCTGCATGATTTAATACAGAAGATGCACAATATATTTATTTATCTTTAATTTTCATCTATTACTGAAATAAAAGTAAAAGAAAGAAATCTGAATATAGTGAAGAGAAATTTCAGAACTATAAATTTTCATTGGCGTCATATGCCACATTATGACAAGAACAGACAGAAAATGAACATTTGTTTCTCATTTTTGTTTGTTGGGCAGGCAGAGTATCTTGAAGAGGTACTAAGAGAGGCTTACTCTCATCCAGCCGTTCAAGGGATTATAATTTTTGCTGGTCCAGAACAAGTTGGTTTCGGCGATACATTACTCGCAGATGCAAATTTTCGAAATACTCCAACGGGAGACGTTGTGGACAAGCTGATTCGTGAGTGGGGAACTGGAACTCATACAGCCATAGCAGACAGTAGAGGAATTATAGATATTTCACTTCATCATGGAGATTATGATGTAACTGTCACACATCCTCTTACTCAATACTCCAAAAAACTGAATATAAGTGTAAAGAAAGGATTTTCATCGGAAACTATCCATGTGAAAATGCATGCCTAAAAAACAGCCAACTTTTATGTCAATTTTGACAGATTATAGTAATAAAATGATGATTTGCAGCATCAAGCTTGATTTTTTTTTTGGTCATATTACACTTTTCATCTGAATCAGAAATGAACTCCTTTTGGCAAAAATCGGCCACTGCGGCAACAAGGGATCTAATCTAATCTAATAAAACCTAAGTACACAACAATGCTACATGATTAATTAATTTTCTAGTGTAATATGATTCCATTACATCAGCTGAGAACTCATTTTGTTATCTGAGACAAATAAAATTCAACAAAGCTTTAGGGATCAAAGTTCACAAAAAAAACTTTAGGGATTGAAGAACACTTACAAAATTATTTATATTTACTTCTCTCATACTCACATACTTAGTTAATAGATTTGATAAAGAATCATATTTCTCTCACTCGGCTGTCCTGTTAGAAATTAAATCAAGAAAAATCTAGAAGACTTTAGAAGTATGATGCACCGCCTATGATGTGAAATCAACCTTGATCGGAATCACACCAATGAAAAACAAAGATGTGTGGAGCAAAAGATAGTGGTAATCCTAGGTCTAAGTGTCTTCAAGCAACAACACACACAAGAGCTAAAACAATGACACA
>Ga0228711_1002464_pt1 | contig 28475 bp, 17 predicted proteins | sample MedpolnodulmetaG_2_FD_177996 | JGI IMG/M metagenome (GOLD analysis project Ga0228711, IMG submission 177996) | Root nodule microbial communities from Medicago polymorpha collected in Santa Monica, California, United States - brown nodules | ecosystem: Host-associated > Plants > Roots > Nodule... | reverse complement strand
AATTTTTGGATAAATCTATTTATTATCGATATCCATATTAAAAATATTGGCTTGATTTTATTTATCCGCGTGAGATCTTCCCGCGTTAAAGATTATTATTTCAGTGTTACATGCGTTAGTATTAATATACGATGTTTAATTAATAACACAATAACAATACATGCTATTAATATATTATGTATAAAACCAATGAATTTGCCATTTAATTGATGTTTATATAATAAATCAACAATCTAGCCCGTGCTTGGCACGGGTGTCCAAACTAGTTAATATGATTCTCGTTATTCTTTCACTTGTGTTTATCTATTTCATAAATAGACAATAAATAAACATGAGACAATGAAACAAACCCGAACTCCAAAACAACTTCATGAAATGGAAAGAAATTTTTTTTGCAAGAATGTTTCTTGCATTGCTAGGTTTAAAACTTTTGACATCATCAACCAATCAAGTCATACAAATCATCTTTTGGATGACTTTTAAGTTAAATTTGATTAAAGTCAAATGATTATCATGATTCAACGATTATGATTTATTGACAATTTTATAAACATTACAATTATGATTAATTGATTGTTTTAATGTTTAATATTTTTTTTTATTCTTGTTAAGTAATAATTCGGCTTTCATTGTCATGTCAATTATAGTGTCTAATATTTATGCGTCCAATGGTGTAAAATTGAAGATACCGTAAAATTAGAAATGGGCCAAACTTTGGGGGTTAAAACTTTAAATCACTCAAATAAAACTATAGATCCAAAATTTCATAATCACAACATTTGGAGGGACAAAAGTGCAATTAAATTTATATTCTAATAATATCATAAAAATCGAATTGAACAGAACAATTCAATCAATTGAACCAAGAATCAGATTCATCATCTATGGTTTAAATATCTGAAAGATTATATCGTAATTTCATCCATGTTTAAACGGTTTAAAACGGTTGAAGTTGAATTATGAATAAAAATCTCATAAGGTAGACGCTCATTCCAATTTAAAAAACATTGCATGTTATTGAAGACCAATAATAAATGTAGCCAAAAAATCAATAATCAATGTGAAAGCTGATTGATTTCAGAGCATATAATGTACTCCCTCCGTCTCATTTTAATAGTCGTTTTAAAGTTGTGTACGTGTTTAAGATGTGTTGATTTTAATAGTAAAATTCGTGTCATTTTCTAAAACATATTTCTTAATTATAGTCAGTGGAGTAGTTAAATTGGATGAAATTCAATAAATAAAGCAATATTAACAAAATAATAATAATAAATATTGTATTGATATTTTAAAGTAGAGTAGTGATATTTGAACAACTCTTTTAGTACAACTTTTGGGACAACCTTGTTGTTTTCTCTTTTGATTGGTCAAAAATAATAGAGAGAGAAAAAGGTAGAGAGAGAATAAAAAAATAATGTGAGTATGAGAGAGAAAATTGTACAAAAATTATTCAAAAATGATTGTACAAATATCATTTCTCTTTAAAGTATCAATTATTTTGAGACATGCAAGTGACAATTAGGTAGAATGAGATGTAGGGAGTATCTATCCAAAACATATTGAAAAGTACACGTTTAACTTTGATTTTATGAAATCACTGTTTAAAACGGTTGAAGTTGAATCATAACTTAAAAAAATCTCATAAGTTGGACGGTAAAAATCGTCTTTATTTATAACTTTTTTCATTTGTTGTAATTTAGAGAGAGACAGACACAAAAAAAAAATAATGATGGGATCCATTTAGTGATAGGACCCACCACTTTTTTTGTGTATCTATCTCTTTTCAAATTATAATAAATAGAAAAAATTATAAATGGAGAGGATCTTAACCCAAATTTGACGCTGAATCCGATTTTAATAACATTGCATGTTATTGAAAACCAATATAATTAATGTACAAAAAACAATAATTAATGTGAAAGCTGATTGATTTCAGGGCATATTTGATCAATACATTGCATGTTATTAGAAAAGTGCACGTTTAGCTTTGATTTTATGAAATCAGTCAGAGGCAAGTTGTTTGTTAGGCATTTATAGTTTTGAAAAAACGTGACCAGACTAACGATATTTTTTTAGGGGCAGACTAACGATATTATGAGAGCAACCCTAAAGATAAAGTTATAGACGTGAATAGACTTGATTTAAAAAAAATATATCTGTGAATAGACTAACGATATTGTTAGAAAGAAAAATACTTTATGGAAATTTTTTATTCGTATTACCGCTAAAAAAAAGACAAGTGTGTTCTTTTTGGACAGCACTCGGTGATATTCGGGTGTTAATGTCATGTGACATTGGTTAACCATAATGTCACAAGTTTAAAAAAAACCAAAAATGATGGTTTTCTTCTCTCTCACTTAAAAGGATTTTTGCCGTTTTGTATACTTATGACATTGTGGTTGACCTATGTCACATGACATTGTCACTCCACTGTCACTCAAGTGCTATCCGTTCTTTTCGTTTACACCTTGTATACAAAAAAAGTTAATAAGATATTTTTAATAATTAAAATTAAAATAATTTTTTTTATTGTGTCTAATATTGTTCCTATTATAATAGATTGTTTTTTCTTATTATTGTAGATTGTTTCTAGGGACCAATACATGGTTCAATCAATCCTCTAAGAAAATAGATGATTCAATCGACTATTTTTTGTTTTTTTTTAATTAAGGAATCGACTATTCTTTGTTAATATCACTTGATTATTTAGTTTTATAATCTCTCCACAAATATTTACACAAATAAATGCACATACAAACAAATTTACATCAATAGAACAAACAAGTTAAATTCATCTCTCAATCTATATACATTAACATCATACAGTACATAATAGTTTTTTTTTAAGGAACATCATACATAACAGTTATAACCCACCAAATAAAAACATGATACAGTTCCCTAATTTTTTTTTTATAGTTATAAAAGATAGGGAGTATTAAATGAGAAATACTTGATGACAAAGAAATCAAAATAAATACACACTAAATTAAATACTCATTCTCAAACACACACAACAACCAGTAGGTCCAAAACTTTAGTAAACTCCTTGTTCATTTCACTGTTTCCATAATAGATCTTTAGGAAGGAGTTGATTGAATAAAATGAGCAACCCTTTTCCTAATTTCATCAGGATTTGCACCCACAATTTTGTCCACAAGATTTCCTCCATTCAAAAAAAGAAAGGTAGGTATGGCTTTAATTTCCATCTTGGAGGCAATTTCCTGAATGTAGCCACATATATATTAATGTAGACAATAACAGAAAAAGTGGTTAAAACATACAATTTTAAATTATCTTATCTTATAATTAATTTATGATATAGGTGAAGTTGCAATTTATATTGTTTCCCCAAATAATTCCTTTAAATTTCATAAAGTTAATAAGGTTCACTTCTTCTTTTGACATTCTGTTAAAAAAATGCTTACGTGGCTGTTACACGTCAACTCATTAACGTTATGAAATTTATTCAAAGGTTCAACTTGAAAGAAAAATCGATGAATAATTAATTTATTATAATAAAAAAAATAAAAGGATGCAGAAGCAAATTTATCCTGCAAAATACCAATAGTTGGAAGAATGAACTCATTTAATTTGGAGTAAAAAATAAAAGGTGATAATAAATCTGGAAACTTGAATTGCAGGTTTGTTCACAATGCATATAAGACAAAGAAATAAATAAACATAATCTCAAAAAGAGTTTAATTGCATTTACTATGAAGAAAAATTCCATTGTTAAAAGTTAAGCACATATGAATTTCTTTATTCAAGATTAGATTAGAGATAAGCTTACTTAATACTCTACTAGAATATAGTATATGCAAACAAGAAGCATATGATACATAGTGGTGTTTGGAATCCGAATACAAACACTTTATATGGATTTGTATGGACACTTTTTCCTTGATTTCCTTTATATACTATTTGCATGTCATAGCAAATGGAAAATCATAGAAATAGCACCAAATCAAACATAGTTAATTTTAACAATTATATGTGGATAAAATTACCTTAACTTCATCCACATCCAATGTGAGAAAGAGAACATCTTGATAGTTTGATGCCAATTCTTGAAAGAAAGGATTCATTTGTATAGAGGGAACACACCAAAAAGCAGAAAAATGAACCACAACCTGCAATTTTGTAGACCAATTTTAGTAACATTTAAAAGCAAATAATGTAAGTGCGTTTTTGAATTGATAATAAATTTAGCAGATATAAGTTTAGCAGAATCATAGAGTGCCACTGTGATTTTGACAAAACCTATCGTCTAGAGACTAGAGTTTCAACAAAATTACGGTATCACCGTGATTTTGTCAAACTCATTGTAATTTTAAATATGCATGTTAAATCATTTTCCATAAGGAAATGAGACTTACTGGGTAACTTTGATTGGTAGCATAAGAGATGTAATGTTCCCATAATTTTTTTGAGTCTATTTTGATAACCTTAGACTTTTTGAGATGTTCTTGGCCCTCCATTTCTTTCTTTTGTTGTTGTTGCTTCTTCAAAAGGGTGCTAAGCATATAATATATATAAATAGATAAAAAAAAGTCTATGAGGAAATATGATTAGCTATGTGAGCAAAATTGCACGATAAAATTGTTGATTTTCTTGTTCAATTGATTAAGATGTTTTTTGTAGATTGATGTATACATGAACAACAAAATGCAACTGGGGCCTCTGCTTTAGCCAATTCAATTCAATGATAATAATAACGTGATTCATGCAATGAATTAAAAAATAATTTAAAGCCAACTTTCATTGTTTTACGAAAACTTATATGAATAAATAACAAAATTAACAATATTTCCAAATTAACAAAAATAGTATTCGTTACTAGTTGTCACTTGTCAGTTTATCTCATGTGATATTCAATCTTTTATTTTTTATTTTTTATTCTTATGTGATATTCATTGATATTTTTTATTTTTATTGGACTAAAGGCTAACACATACTCAAATAAACCCGACATTTTACATAAAAGTATTTTTACAACCAAACCACCAAGCTAAAACAACAAGGAATGAGTTTGGTTTTAAGCGTGGTAGTGTTAACTGCATGTAATATTAGTCGTTTTTTGGTATAACACGTCATTGATTGTAGCATCGCCGAATTTGTCGATGATTAATTTTCGTCGAAGAACTTCGTTGACCACCTTTAGAAGGATATTCCTTCCCAGCCAAGTTTTATCATCCTCAAGACTCTATCTAGAGACCTTATTCAATGGTCTGTGTCAAGTTCGATCTAAACAATGTAACACTATTAGTTAATGTCTTTGAAATACAAAACTAATTTAATCAACGGTAATTCATAAGAATGTTATTTTTTATTAAAAAAAATCAACAATAATCCTCTAAAAAAAGACCAACATTAATTTTAATTTTTTAAAAAAGTAATATATTTTTGAAAAGAGTATTAACAAAAGGACTTTATTAACTCATTTGTTATAGGGGAATTTCAAAAAAGAATATAATAATATTAAGATGAAATAATTCTAAGGTGGAGGTGTGGTCTACTATGTTTTTAGACCATGTTCTTGTGATTCATAGTCGGTTTACGAGAAATAAAAAGTAGTTTTTTTTGCTAATGTGTATGCTCCTTGTCATAATGAGGCTGAACAGATGTTGTGGGAGAGGTTATCTGAGTGGGTTGATAATCATTTTGGGGAGAATCTTTGTATTTGTGGTGATTTTAATGTTGTTTGAAAGGCAGAATAGAGGAAACATACTGGGGTTGTAGCTTGTTATTGTGATTGCGCACCTTTTAATAATTTTATGGATGGTAATATGTTGGTTGACCTTCCTCTTTATGGCCACCGTTTCACTTGGTACGGGGGAGATGGGCTATCCATGAGTCTGGATCATTTTCGATTGTCTGAAGATTAGTGCTTGACTTGGCCAAATTGCATTCAGGTGGCCTATTTTAGGAGGTTGTTGGATCATTGCCTGATTATGCTAGTTGTAAATGAGGAAAATTGGGGGCCTAAACCGACTCAATTGTTAAAATGTTGGGCAGATATTTCACGCTATAAGTTGTTTGTTTGTGATCAGTGGAGGTCTTATCAGGTGGAAGGGTGGAGGTTATATTTTGAAATAAAAGCTGAAACGTATCAAAACTAATGTAAAGAATTGGAACCATAATCACTCTCAAAATTTACCAAGGAGGGTCAAAAATATTAAGGATCGCATATCTTTGTTGGAAACTAAGGGGGAAGATATGATGTTAACTGCAGAAGAGTTGGAGGAATTACACAAGCTCTTGGTTAATTTACATTCTCTATCTTGTATCAATACAACAAAGATAGTTATAAAAGTCCTGGCAGGCTGAAAGTCGGCGGCGTTTAGCGTAGGAGAGGGGGATAGGTCTCCTACGGTAGGAGAGGTATAAAAAGCTTTTTTTTTATACACTAAAATGACCATTGTTTAGTCCCTATAATTATAATTAAGTAAAATATTTTTTAGGGTTAAATATGTTCTTTTGCCCCTATAAATATATCAATTTCTCGTTTTAGTCTCACTAAAATTTTCTTTCATTTTTTAGTCTCTATAAAATTTTCAATCACTACTTTTGATCTCTATTTTTAAGTTAGTTTTTGTACTTTTTTTAATGATATTGTGCAAAAATGTGTAGAATATTGTAAAATTTTTGTATGCAACGTATCTACAGATAAAATATACCACGAGCCGGTACATGACCAATATCTAAATGGCTACACACGAATAAAAAAAATTATATTTTAAGTACTCGTAAATTTATAGATGCACATGCAAATAAAATTAACAGGGTTTAGCAAAAAAAAAAATTGACAAACACCTTAATTATATGTCAAACCTGAACAACGTCGAATAAATACACATTTAGAATTAAAAAACACCTTTTTTTAAATGAATATAGATGTTTAAATAATACAATTTTAGTGGGTCATATGACCTGTAAATCCTAACCATTCAAAAAATTTCAACTACATCTAATTGTTGATATCCATTTTACAAAAAAAAAAAAATCAAGTCTCCTACGGTAGGAGACCTAAAGAGGTCTCCCACCGTAGCCTTTGCCCCGAAAGTCACTTTACTTTAGCTTTGGACTCAAAAATACAACATTTTGGTTCACTTTTTGTACTTTTGGATTTTAATTATTTTGAATAACATTCTTTTTTATTTTGAAGATTTTGTTGTAATTAAAGAGACTATAATGAGAAAAAAAGAACAAGCAATATGAAGATCAATTTTATATTTTTTAATTTTCTATTTTAACACATAGTACGGAAAAAATAAACTGTAATGGTTTATTTATTTCAAAAATTATGAATTTGTCAGATAAAAAAGTTGTTGTAGGATACATATGTGTCATGTCTAATTGCATTGAGGATTTTGAAATCTTGAAGACTTCTGGTACTATGATAATTAATGACAGAGTATCTCTAATGAGCGCTGCTATACAGCACGACAAAGTCAGCACACGAGAGCCACAATTTGTTGTATTATTAGTATTCTTTCAGTTTAACGATGCTTTTGTATATAGTATATATTAAAAAACAATGTTATCAAGGCAATAACATACAGAACCACGTTCCAATATTGAACTATATACAAAAGTAATAGTATATATTAAAAAACAATGCTACCAAAGCAATGGTGGGTATGACACGTACAGAAGTTGATTTGGACCTTGAATGAGGTGTTTTTTCATAAGAAATATACAGTGGAGGCACAATTTGTCATTTGTGTCCAATCAAAGTTAGGAAAAAAAAATAGGACGTGGTAATTATAAACTTGTCGTGTAAATCTCACGACAAACTTTGTCGTGTATTTTAGCATTTTCCATCTCTAATTGCATTGTGATTACTTGACATAATTTTTAGTTAAAACATGGTTTATAACCGTCATTGTGCATGCTATTGCAAGCCAAATTTCGCTTTAGACAAACAAAAGGATTTTGTTTATATGTTTTTTTTCTTCATGAAATGGGAGTTTAATTAAACACGTATGATAGATGGTAATTGCTTTATAGGCCTCATAAATCGCTCAACTTATCAAAAATCGGATTTTCAGGCTACTTGATCAGATTGTTCCGAAATTTCTCTAAAAAATCAGAAAAAAAAATCAAGGATCAAGACTCTCCTAAAGGGACTTCTTACGGGACTCCACCCCTCAAATCCAAAATTCCATCGTTTAGACCCATTTTTATTTTTAATTTTTAATTTTTCATATTCTTATAAAAATCCGAAAAAACTTGCATTAGTTTTATTTGATTTTTAGAATTTTTTGGTGGTATTTTTATGATTTTATTTGATTGGTTTTTAACATTTTTTACTTAGTTTTTTTTGTTGTTTTTAAAAGCAAAACTTAAAACTACTGAAATGTGGGAGAGTCTGATGACTGATTATACATAAGCATTCGAGTTTTAGCATTCTCCGGGTTTTAGAATCCGAATATACTTTGGATGTTTTTGGATTTTATAATTCAAAAATCCAGAGGCATTTTTAAAAATTTTACAAGGTGCATGAGAATTGCATAGGGTTGGGAAAAGTAATAGTCAACAATTTTTGTGCTAATAAGAACCCATCCAAAAGAAATACTCTAAGCCCACTATGTAAATTAGGTCCACACACATCTTTGAAACAAAAAAAGAAAAAATAAATGATCACACATCAACACTAAAATTACAAAACCACCCTTAATAATGATATCCTTTCTAATGCAACTCAGTGGACACCATAGCACTAGCACTTCCCAAATGGATATGTCACAAATTTTTTATTTCCAAAAGCTTTAATGAATTATCTATCTTAATTTCTCAAACTCTCACTCGTTTGAGTAGCTCCTTCACCATTATGGCTCCTCTAACAAATTTGCATGGAGTCTCCAAAACTTTAACTCCAATTACATGCCTTGTTCCAAATGCACAAAGGAACCTTAAGACAGGACAAGTAATAGTTGGATTTCTTGGAAGCAAAACAAAGAAATTATCAGAATGTGAATCAGTTAACACTACAAGAAGAGCAGCTGCAATAAGCCTAGTCTCTTTAGTCCTTACAGGACAATTCAGTGAGAAGATTTCACTAGCTAAGGATAATGGATTTTGGATTGATGGACCTATTCCAGAACCAACTGTCACTAATAGTAAGATTAATTTCTTGTATAGCTGATTAATTTACATAGGACAAAATTAATTATATATAGCTTTTGCTTGTATACGTGCATTTCATTGCTATTATGTTTGATTGATGTTTATGTTTCAATTGACATTGGGACAATTATGATTGGTTTTATGTTCTTTCTTTTACTATGTTTTTTTATATTTATGATTGAAATTTAGCATGGTGAACTTAAAATATTAATTGTACTATCATGGTGAGTTAAAAAATCACTATTGATTTAATAATAAACAAATGCAATGGTGAAGATTTGATATAGTGACCTATTAGTGAAGTACAATGGCAAGAAATATATTAAATCTTGACCATTATATTTGTTTATTATTAAATCCACGGTTATAGTTAACTTCATTATGATGGTTCAAACTTTTAAGTTAACTATACTAATTGTCATCTTCACGATAAGTGCACAACTGACTAGACCATACTAAGTGGTGTAGGGGTAATCCTATAAATTGGACCGTAACATTTAAAGTAGATTTGTATAAGTAATCCTAAGCTTAAATAATAGAATATCAATGTAGTCAGAGACGTAGACACAATTGGCCGAACTCTGCGATAAAATATTGTGTTTTCTTTGTTTGCGTTTTTCGTACCTGTTTACTTTTAAGCTAGGGTTCTTGTTCTGACAATGTAAATGATGATTATATGATTAGATATTGCGAATGAGAAAACGGGGACACGTTCTTTTATTAAGAAGAAACTCTACATGGCAAATATTGGAGCTAAAGGAAGTGTTTTAAGGATCAAGAAATATGCATTTGATCTTCTTGCAATGGCAGATTTGATTGCACAAGACACACTCAACTATGTTAGGAGGTACCTAAGACTCAAGTCAACATTCATGTATTTTGATTTTGACAAGGTTATCTCTGCTGTCCCAGCTGAAGATAAGCAGCAATTAACTGATGTGGCCAACAAATTGTTTGATAATTTTGAAAAGGTATGTTCTTTGTTTGTAATATAGTTTGTATATTCTTTGATTTAAATTGCGGATACATATGGTCGCATTTTGGTTCTTGATATTACCGACGAATGTGGTTGATACAACTGCACTTGCGGTTGCAGCCGCGCTGTAGTCTTTGATATTAAAGAAAATTGCAGACAAATGTGGTTGATGCAGCCGGAGTTGTGGACACAGCCGTTGTCCCTATAATGCTGTGGATCCAATTGCGGTTGTTAACTGCAATTTAAAATCATGTGAATGGATGTTGGATTAATGGATTGATTTTTTTATGCAATGACAGCTTGAAGAAGCTTCAAGGAACAAAAATCTACTTGAAACACAAGCATGCTATAAAGAAACTGAAGTTATGCTTAAAGATGTCATGGATAGGATGACTATAATGTATAAAACAATTTGACATGGTTTTAATTAAGCTGTATTCTTACTCTTGTCAAAACAATTGTGTTGATTCAAGATAAGGACGTTTTTACCTTGTAGATAGATAAATGCTATAATTTCAGCAAAATTTTCAAATGTATAATAGTGTTCTTTCTTCTTTTTTAAAAAATTCTTTTGGTTTCAATTACAATATTACCAATTCTATCTATAATAAATATAATAATCATTAACCAGGCTTTATTTATTATCTGATAAAATGTTAAAAAATTGCCCGTTATAAATTGATATGGACGGTTATTTTGTTTGGAAAAAATACTTCATCCAAATCATCCACGAAACAAAATTAGATACTATGGAAAAAAAGTCATTTAACAAGTTTTTTAAATTTTACTTGTATTGGAATTTGGAGGAGTTAGGAAGTCTAATAAATTTTACTTGGATTATACAAGTTTTTTAATATGGTTCAGGAATTGACTCTTTACCACAAGGTACGACTTAATTAATTGGCAAGTTAAATATTGTATTAGTATTACTTAACTTTGCAAGAACTCAAGCTTAGATTGAGACTTATCACCATCAAAGCTTACCTAATGCTACATGTTAATCCTTCAACATACATATGGCAGATGATACGTCACTGTACTCCCATTTCTTTCTTAAGTTGGTATATTTATTATTTATGAATATACTTTCATAAGAGTGACAATCACACTTCTTAAATAACATGTACCAACCATCAATTTGATTCTTAAGTTTTATAACTAGTTTAACAGAACTTCAATATTTTATATAAAAAAATTGACACTGAGAAACATGTCTAGTTGTTTACTCATAATATAATGTAGGGTAAGTGGAATGAAATTATGATTATACAACATTAAACAGAATTGCAAATGAAACTAACAGAACAAGGATCTTTTTAACTAAATGCATAGTACTCGGTAACTTCATCACTATACAAGCTATATGTATGATGTTAGAAATTTAGAATTAAAGCTATTTTTGGTTATTGTAGTGGTCACATAGGCCAAGCAAATTGACTCCTCCAAGCAGGTTAAACAATATATTCATGACTTCATTTGTGGTAAGATTAGAAATAGCTCAAGCGAGATTCTGTAGGGCGACCGTTGGTGGTACGGCGAGGTGTCCCGATTTCACAAGCATTTACTCTTGAAGCAAACCGGAGCGAGCATAGTGACTCTCCAGATGAAGCTTGGTCAGGAGCAATGTTTACAAACATTAATGTCTTTGAGTCTCCACCTAGACAAGGCTGTTCAACATAGTAGTCAACAAATTAGATCATCTCAAAGTTATTAAAAAACACCAACTAGCAGGATTAATCATGGTCTGGGAAAGAAAATCGAATCAATTTGTTTAAACAGTCCGGTAAAACTGAACTGAACCATTAATGGTTCGTCTCAAATTGTACTAAATTAAACTGAATCTTTGTGAACCACGTTGTATCAAATTGCTAAAGCTGTTATTAACTGATTAGTAGGACAGTTGAAAAAAACCAAAAACTGGACCAAGTTCAACATTAAGAATGTTTTAAAAAAGCAAAAACCGAACTGAACCACACTGCACTGTAATATGACAAATAGTTTACGAACAGAATGAAATCAAACTGGTTAAGTTCAATTCTTAAACTGTCCGTCACAGTTTAGTTTTTTTCAGTGCAGTTTGTTTCGGTTTAACGGTTTGGTTTGGTTTGGTTTTGGGATTCTTTTAACAGTCCTACCTATTACAGTCTACTAAATTTCTTTGGTCTCTATCTTAACGATATAATTTATGGTAAAGGGAAATTATAACTACGTGTAGTACTGAAAGAACTTTATGTGCATTCAAATAACTGATTTAAAGTATAGGATAAAACATCAGTTTTGTTTTATGACTATTTAGATATACTTATCATTTTTTAAGGTTAAGAAAATTGCAGCAGCATTATTGTGGAATATAATATGTTTGAACTAAAATGAAAGAAAAATCACCTGAAGTAGGTATGTAAGCTTTGAGTTCCTGAATGGAATGTGATCCTCCTTCTTGGCCAACGCAAATATAACATCGCTTAATGATGATAGACTTTTATTTATTGCCTAATTACAAGTGAAAGAAGTTTAGATTATTATAAATCAAAGAAGAAGAACTATATAAAATAGAAAACATCATATGGTTTTACACACTTGAGTTTCTTTCAATCGGTCCCCGGTTGAGCCACTCCTTGAAAGTCGCTCACTCCCAGCAAGATCAATGAGATTTAGAACACCTTGTACTTGTTGGTCCGTGCTCTAGCAGAACAAAAAGATAAGTGCTTACGTATAAGTTATTTCTATAACAAAAAATCAAATTAATTCACAAATTGTTTCTATAAGCTTTGTCAAACAGTCTCACAAGTACTTATGCAAGCAGACAAGTTCAAATAAGTCAATCCATACAAGCTCTAGGATAGAGACTGAGTCATGAACAGGAAACATGGCTTCAATTATTAATAGAGGAGAAACATTCATACCTCATTTACACCGTATATTCGAAGAGTGAATACGAAATGACTTCTTGAAGATTGTTCGTTCATCTGAGTTTTTCCCACAGATCTAAATAGAAATAAATAGAAAAATAAATATAGTTAAATTTGACTTCCAAAACTAAAGTACATTAACTTGTAGGAGAAAAACAAATCAACATATTTTGATGCATTAAAATTATGTCAACTTTAGTTTTTCTTGATATAAAGCAATAAAAAGACAATGAACCCATTGAGAAGTGCAATATAAAGATATCTGAATACATTGTCTGAAAAGACGCTTTAGTTTTTCTTATTATGAAGTAATAACCTGCTATTTGCCGCTTGGTTTAAAAGAAACGCAACCTCTTTTACACTCTCAACATCCACCACTGTAAGATCAGAAACAAGAGTATTTCCACTTGCATCATGTTTGATTGAGTATTGCTTCCCAGGAGTACCATTTTCTACACGGGTTGTGTCGGATGGGGACTTATTTGTTGTAGCCAATAAATCACGAATCGTTTCATTGTATATTTCCAACATTGACACCTGTAAATTTTTATGAAGAAAAAACCTTATTACATCAATGTTTAATGTAACCACTGTAATGATGGGACTGGGGGAAAAAATTATAAACTCATTATCACCTGCATTTCATATTTCCAGCCTTGCGGTTGTTGAGACTGTCTTGTTTGAAATATTTGTTCTAGCGAACGAGGTATCAAACCCTTTTCTCCGGGATGTCCAGGCCTGCCCATCATTGTATAGGTTTTGCCTGAACCTGTCTGACCATACGCAAAAATGCAAACCTGGAAAAAAAAATGTCTCAAATTTCGAGAATCCTTGGTGCTAAACATTGTTTCTAAGCTCTCCCAAACAGTCTTTCATTTTCTTATATTAGTAGATAAGTTCAAATAAGCTAACCTAAAGATAACCTAAAACTAAAGCCTTTTAACTCTATTACCAACTAGCAATTGAACAATGGCATGCAGCTAAGAGTATAATATAATTTATATACAAATAATAAAAGCTAAACTAGAAATTACCTTATAACCATCAAGAGCACTTTGCACAAGCTGTGAAATTTCTGTAAATACTTCTTCTTGTAATGCATCAGGTGCAAAAACTCTATCAAATGTGAAAGAATGTTTTTGGCCTAAAAATAGCAACACAAGTATCAGCATAATCAAATGAATAAAATAAACTAAAACAAGCATACATCAATAAGCCAGCATCATGAGATATACCGTTTTGTGTCAATTCAATGCCTCGTCCAGAAGCTTCCATGGAGGTAGGATAAGATATAATCTTGCCTTCTGAGCTGCAACTTTCATCAGGTAACAATGGCCGCACTCTACAGAACACACGAATGTTCCCTTTCAGCTCCTGTCAAAATGAAGATAAGTACTTAGTAAGGAGTTAATTTTACTCCAAAGTTTTTGTTAAACAACAATTTTCGTCTCGGGGAGTTACCAAAATTGTATTATGTAATTCTTTCCTCAGCTTCTCCCCTTCTATAAGTTTGTATTCTGCATCTGCCAATCGTTTTTGTAACTCATTTACGAGTTTTTGTTGTCCTTCGAATTCTGTTCTTGTCTCAATTGCGGATATATCACAAACCTGAATGAAGAACCAAAACAATTACATCGCAAGTTCAATGAGACAATTTTTTCTTCTAAATTTATGCCACATTGTCATCACCTCCAGTTTGTTCTCTGCAATCGTTAGCTTCTCTTGTAATTCCTTTATATGATTATCTTGCAAAGTACATTTTGTCTGCACAGGAAAATTATAGTATCGTGTCTACATAAATAGCAAAAAGGATGTTGTATTTACCGAAAAGAAACATGATATAAACCAACCTCCAATTCACTTGTTTTCATGGTCAAGTTGTTCACTTCAGAACCAGACTTTTCTGAAGAATCTTTAAACTTCACTATTTCAGTACTTAAAGTTTGCACTTGAGAAATTTGGCGGTCTCGATCATCCCTCACTTGGTACAATTCGCTTCGAAGGGATGTAACTTCACTAGCAAAAGCATCCTTCTGTTTTGTAGCTTCTTCTTGAGAAGCCTGAGGAAAACAACCAATGAAACTCTGTAAGACTTCCAAGTTGCATACTAATGAGAAAGGTTTTCTGAAAAATCACAATGTATACTAACCATAGACAGAGCAAGTTGGCCCTTTAACATTGTAAGATTTTCCACTACGGTCGCTTTCTCTTTCTCTACACGCTTGAGATCACCTTCCACTGTAGAAAGCTCAGAATGAAGTTTTCCATTGTACTGCTGCAAGCTTGTTATATACTCTTGTAATCGCTTATACATGTCATTGAGTGATAATATCTGCAAAAATGCATTGATGTATCATACATTTGTATAAAAATATTTCCTGACACTGACATGACTATCAATATCTGATAAGCTATCCTGGATATTTTATGGAAATAAGATGAAAACAGCTTATTGACATATATGAGTTGTTTTTATAAGCTATCCTAGAGAGCTTATTGAAATCAGATTATGCTTATTATACCTTCTGATTTGCAGTTTCAAGCTCACGTTGAGCTCTACCGAGATCTTCTGATAGTGTCGTCTGCGACCTTTCAAAGTCAAGTCTAGCCTCTCTTTCTTTAACAAGAGATTCCATTGCAGCCTAGAGTTTCAAAAGATAATAAAAATGATAAATTTAGCACCAATCTTTCCATGGCATTTTGCACAAAATTGGAAATCTTACTCACCGCCTTTTCTGTTTCTTCCTTCACTAATTTCTCTTGCAAAGAAGTGCAATTCCTTCTCATTTCTGTAATAATTGAATTCAGTTCTTCCTCCTTGATTTTGAGAAGCAACTCTGCAATTGAAATGAATTAAACCACATTACTACACAAACATAATGCGAATTTTCCAAAAACAAAAAAGGAAAAAAAATATAAATAATAATCTTTACCTATTTCCACACATTTTTGTTGGGACAATTCCAATGAACTCTTCAACTTCTCTTGCTCTAATGAGTAGCTCAACTCAAGATCTTGGAACCATCTAATGCAAACCTTGAGCCTTTTTATATAATCAATCATGTTTTCACATCTCTCCTAAAAACACAAATTTGATGTTAATTACTTACTTAATTTAATATATGGTAAAAGATAAAACATTGCACCCCTTTGATCTTAAATCCCAAACAACCAAAACAAACAATGAAAAAACATAAATCATACAACCGTCCCTGAGGGGATTTAAAATCCGTCTTCGAGACTACAAGATCAAACTACAGACACGGACACAGGACATGACATGGACACTGACACACCGACACTACAAATAATTTGATAAAATCACATAATCCAGTGTAAGTATATGTATCGGTGTCATGTCGGTGTCGGACATGACGCATGTCTGACACCGGGACACAGCTAATCCGAGGAGTGTCCGTGCTTCATAATTTACCACCGACCTAACACCTCAAACAACTAAAGGCACAACAAAATTTAACCAACCTTGTAATTAAATCTGTCTTTCCTTTTGGATTTCTCATTCAACAAAGCTTCAACATCTTCTCTTGTGAAATCTATATAGCTTCCATAATCAGAACCAGCATTGCTTGGTGGAGTACTGCTTGGACCAAGATCATGTCCACCATTTCCAAATCCAAAAGAAAGCCTTCTTCCATTCATTGGAGTTCCCACCATTTTTCTTCTTCACTCTATGAAAAGTTCATTCATCACCAACAAAACCTTGCAAAACCACCAAAAAAATTTACTTTTTTACCCTTGAAATTTAACTTCCACTAAACAAATGTGAAAACTAACAACAACCCATTTCTCAAAATGGAAAATAAATGATGGGAAAAGAATAAAGTTTGTACCTTTGAACAGTTTGAAGGTGTTGAAGGTGTGAATGTGAGTGGTATTATGAGGTAAAGTACTAGTTTTTGAAGCTCAACAACACTTCAGTACAGAGTGAGTGAGGAGAGAGAAAGTGAAAGAGAGAGAGAAACTAGTATTGTGGGGCCATGGATTGTCTTCAAAGCTATGAAGCTATCAAAGTCAGTTGCTTTAGCAAGAAGAATAGAGATTGGTATTTGGTGGTGATGATCCACACAAACACTCTGAAAACTTTCAAGAGAAAAGATGAGAATGTGAAAGGGTTAACTTAAAAAGTAGAAAATAGATGAAATTTTTCCTAAAAGTGTTATTATTATTATTATTATTTAGATGGCATAGACTTGAGACTTTAAAGTGTTTCTTTTTAGATCTTAGATTCGAATTCTCCATATATAAAGGATTTATGTATTGAATGAGTCCATGCTTTAATTGAAGAAGTTTACTCTTTTGTGTTAAAAAATGTTCTGGTAGATAATTACCAAATGTTCTTAATTGAATTTTTGGTAATGGACGGTGGAATTGATCTCTTAAATTAATCACTTATTTGATTAGATATCAAGTTTTAAAATAAATAAAAAATGTCATTAATTAACATTATCTTGTTGCTATGTTGGTAAGTGGAGTTGAAATAGATTTGTACTATTGTAGATCTAAATGTGGTTTGTTTGGTACTGTTTGTCAGTGAGGACTTAGTTTAGATTTTTACTGCCTTTCATTTTGAACTTCTAAATTCAGCTCTTGACCATCACGTGTAAGATTCGCTCTCCCATGCAATTCATTAATTATTAGTACATCCCAAAAAATAGTAACCCTTTATTATTATAAAAAGATGTTTTTTATTTATTTTAATCAGAAACACCGTCTATTATTATGTGAAATTATAAATTGAATTGTTGAATTAGAGAAAACAAACTTATGATAATGATATTTTACCTTAAGAAATGAGAAATGTTATTTATATAGTGTGCAAGAAAGAAGATGTACATAAAAGTTTAGCTTGCTGCAACCTATGAATGACAAGTGTATGGGCAGATTTGGATTCACTGACCGAACGTAGTCAACGTATTGGATCGTTTGATTATGATTCGATGGTTCAGATTTTAAGTTTGGATTTAAATTATTTTTAAATCTTAATTTTGATGTTAAAATTTGAACTATCCGATCAAGATCAGACAATTTAAATATGTCTGACTACAATGCAAAAACAATCTACTAAGTGCACACAAATCCAATCATGTATTGAGAAATATTCAATTCGTTAAAAAAAACACTATTGTATAAAAGAATTATAAAGAGTAATACTTTCCATTTTACAGTGTCATATATGCTACATTTAAAAAACATATGAACTGAAAAAAAGTTCATAAATAGTCCTTCAAAAAAGGACAATTATCACTTAATATACTGATTTTGTAAAAATGAGTTAAATCAAATATAAAAATGTATATGCCATTAAATTTCTAAACTTTTTGTGGCCCCTTGTAATTTCAATTTTTTATTTGTTGTGATTTTAAAAAGATAGCAATCATATGTGGATAGAAATTAAGTGATAATTGTCCTTTTTTGAACGACTATTTATGAACTTTTTTTCAGTTCATATGTTTTTTAAATGTAGCATATATGACACTGTAAAATGGAAAGTATTACTCTTTATAATTTTTTAAAAAGATAATTGTGTTTTTAGAGTTGAAATGATGATTAATTGGTTCAAGTGGTTAGAAATTTGAAGCCTTTAAATATATGGTTGGGATTCGATTCCAAGAATCAATCTTATGTGCCCTGCATATTCTCAAATACAGATTAGTTGTTATTAAATATATTGTGAAAATTATATCCAACAAAGAATGGTTAATGAAATCCTCTATTTTTGTTTAGCTTAAAGAATGGTCTTGAGTTTGTTTGAATCTAGTCTTAAAAATTTAATAGGCATTAAAATTCTTGAGAAGATTAATTGGAACGATGACTAAATTAAATACTTGCATGAATCTAGTTACATTTCTCTGTGCTGTAGTATGATTTTGTGTGAACAACCATTATCTTTGAAAAATGGCAAAACAATTGGACCCCAAATTAATTTCATTCCAAATATGCAGGAATCTGTGACACAAATAAAAGAAGATAAATAAATTGCTGTTTAGCTTTAAAATAGGAATAAATTAACTACAATTATTCCCCTCACAAACTCCTGTGCCAGGATCCAACATACTTCTTCCATAATCCAAATCTAAACTTTGCCAACCTGCTTAATAATAAAGAACTATTTTTTTTTTCTTTCAGTTGCTTAAGATGAGAGTAAAGAATTTTTCCTTCATTTCCCAAAAAAGATTGTAAACACAATGGGAACACTGAAAGCAAGTACCATACCATACCATGACACATCAATTAGTTAGTGTTTCCATTCACTTCTTGGTACTCAGCTGCATTTCTTGTCCTTATCATATGACCTCTTTTTAAGTCTTCTTCCTCAACAATGCTTATGAAAAAATTGACTTATCGTCCTCTAATTTGCACCTATAAGAAAAAGGTTTTGTTCCATGCATTCCCACAATCAACATAACGATGTTCGCTTAATCGATATCAGACGATCCAAAATTTAATTTTGATTATTTTATAAGTTTAAACAAATCAAAATTTACATTAAAATATTATCTGTCTAATCTGAATTCAACGATCATTGAAAACTGGGTTAATGAAGAGATTATCAATTAATTCCGCTAGTAGTGGACATCATTGTCCATGTTAAAAGTGGAATAAAGGTTAAAATTCCTTGTGTCATAATCTTGCTCTAGAAGTTCGGATCTTGCCCTTAAGCACCAATGGACTGTCGGCAAAAGTTCCAAGGCACTAACACCAATCATACACCATTTAATTAGTCTTTGCTAATTGGCAAGTGACATAGTACTATAATATATTGGAGGTCATTCAACTATAGATATAGATATGTTAATTTCAACTGTAATAAGTGAATATGGGTGGGGTTGATTTTTGCCACAATTATTTATATAATTAGAAAGAAGCAGACTGTGTAATTACTTTTGCTAGATTGTCAAGCAAATTAGGTGTGACAAAGTCCCTTCTCAAAAGTCTTCTTCCTGGACATTTTCAAATTTATTGAATAATTAATATATATGATTTATAACATAAATCAGATACATCAGTTATTCAATAAATTAAAAAAAATGTTTATGTGTGAATTCAGACGGATAATTTTTTTATTAGAATCACATTGATACTTTGATTTCGTCAAACTAACCATCATCAATTTAAATATAAAACGTACATGCATTGAAACTTCAATAGCCTCGTCTAATAAGTGGCCCTAATGAGTTGCTGCTTTATCAAATTACACAAAATTGATGACATTGTAATCATCATTTGGGTGTATTAAACAAAGTTATTGAAAACAAATAAGTGCTTACATGATTAAAGATAGTTCTTTTCAATTTGTTGGTTTGTGAATGATGGAGGCATGGAGCATTATTTGTTTGATGTGGCCTGTATGCACTTCCAAGTTGCACCCTTATAGTTTAACGAATCCAATGTAGTATGAGACAAAATGAGTAGAATAATTGAATGAATATATATGGTCAAGCACAATTATTTGCTTATATTTAGACCTTCAAACATGTGCACAGTAGTGGTTTCTCCACGTGTCATGTCTTGAATGAACAAATATTCTGAAATCTAGTACCTTAATATTACAAATAAATAAATAAAAGTTGTATTGGATGATCCTTTGGTCAATGTTTTAGCCTGCTTAGTTTAGAGAATGGTCTAGAAAACCTGCAGGATAATATTAATACAGTATACCACTATTATGAAATTCTATGTTTATAATTGTTTTTTTTTTACTTTCATTCCATTCTGCCATTTAATGATTGGCTATATATGACATTTCTCAATTTTAACTTTTAGAAAGAAAAAAAATCTTGTAAGAAGAAGACTTTTAGAAAGAAAGAAAAAGGCATTCTAATTTTTTAGTTTAACCGTCCACTCTCTCTTAATGTATTACAAATTAATTAATAGTAATATCTTGCTCAAAAAAAAATTAATAGTAATATCTTCACATCTCCTATGAGGCAATGTAGGTCGTAGGAAGCTGATAAAAATTCAACTAAATCCCACAAGCATTTGAATTTAAATCTCTTGTTGGTGGATTGTTTATAACATTACTCTCTTAGTTTTTGAACTTTATTTGGCCATAGTGAAACTCCAACATCAAATTCATCTAAACTTTTTTCACATTTTAAAAAAGGAGATATTTATGTACATATTGTAGATATTTTCTGTGTGATTCTTCACTTAAAATTAACTTTGCATGCTTATAAACAAACATTGAATAATTATGGATTTGAGAAATCATTAGTAGTTATGAGTATTTTATATGAAGAACCACATAAAAAAACACTTAAGAAATTACTTCTAAGTTTTGTCATGCTTTGATAATTTTCACCCAAAAATCTAAATTTAACCATGAACTGTTATTCTAATTAACAAGTCTAACGGGTGATTTAATATTATGATATTTATATGAATATACACATCACATTTCGTTGGGTGAAATCTTTGTATTAATAGAATTAAATATAAATACAATTGTTGTAGAAAAATTTCAACATGGGGATGTAGCTCAGATGGTAGAGCGCTCGCTTAGCATGCGAGAGGTACGGGGATCGATACCCCGCATCTCCACACTTTTGTTCTATTTTTCAAACTTTTTTCTACCTATATCAGTCACGTGCATTTTCTTCAGTTTTACACAAAACAGTTGAGTTGTCTATGTCACGGTAATTAATACACCAAAGTTAGTCTTACACGAAACTATACATGTCAATTATATTTTCATGAATTAGTTAATAAATCAAATTTGACTTGGTTATTTTTTGGCCTAAAGATTCTACGACAAGGAGCATAGGCCAAATCATTAAACGTTTTAATTGTTTTTTGGCTCGAGAATTGCTGCAACATTGGTCTTCCTTCCATATATATATAAGACCAAGCTTTATTCTCATTTTAGCTTTTAGGTGTGATGTGTTGATGGGAGTAGAATGTAATGTGAAAATGGGTCAATAAACCATCATTTGAAAAAAAATTGATACATGGTTGGTTCGACCCGTTGAATCGAGAACTCTTCAGGGTGAATCACATCAAACTAGGGTTGAATGGTTTGGATTACAATTTAAACTCAATTGGTTCAACGAGTTTGTTTGGTTCAATCTATAGTATCCGCTCCATTATTTAAAACATTGGTTCTAATCCTTATTTTATTCATAACTAATTCTTGACAAATTTATCCAAGTTGAATAGCTAGCTGTGTAATCATATTTCCCTTAAATGTTACGAGACTCACATTTAGCAAACAATAAATAGTTACAACCACCCAAACATGAATATCATCTGAAAAATGTATCAAAATTGAGTATTCTTGGCTAACATGTTATTGGACTTTAAGAATCAGAAGCCGAAACACTTCATCTATTTTATCTCTTTTTCATTATGTAAACAATTGTTCACGTAACATCCATTGCAACATTAAATTTTTTGTCCACTCATAGCATGGGACCTACCTATATATTTATGTCTCCAAATCTTACCAGAAATTAGTGTTGTTAATTAAATGTAACTTTTTTTTAGATGATACCATTCAATTTCAGTTTCCAGAGAAAGAAACAAGACCCACCTAATTTCTAGTGAATTTATAGATAAAGGTTTTAAATTGTGGTTGCAATCATTATCTCGTCGTGTTCTTTAAAAAGTTACGATCAAACACAGTTGATACAATATTGCAGTCGCATAAAAAAAAACTTCAATTTCATGTTCTAGTTGTCGTCGTGGACCTTTTTTAAGTGACATGTTGAACTTTAATTTCCATAAATCTCTCAAAACTTAAATTCTCAATAGAAGTTTATGCTTTGTTGGATGAAGATGGAGATCAAGATTTTAGACATGATGTTGCATATATCATTGTATTTGGATTTGGTGTCCTTGCCGCATCACAAAGTTTTTAATATCACCTATCTCAAATAAATGTTCGAGATCATTTAAAGCTTATTTTATTATTGTGTAATTTGAGTTGTCCGAACTCATATTAATGATTGAGAATGTTTACCGCATGTAAACACTTTTTTTCGAGCAAATTATCCAGATCCATTGTCTTCTCACTGCAGGTGTAGTCCATGATAGTCCTTTGCTTTGTTCTTTGATAATCATTGTCAATCAAAATAGCAATTGATAAACATCTCTTCTTTTAAAAAAATAAAAATTTGCATTAGGTAATTTTATACCCAATAATTTTGTTTTTATTACCTTCTTTCATCTATATTTTATTACATCATCACAAGGCATGCTCATAAGTCATAATAATTACTGATATTAGATTGATACTTGAGATGATGAGAAACCTTTTGGATCTTTGGCATTTTAATTTCTAAGAATATGTCATTATATATGAATGCTTGTATATTCTTCCAATCTGCATCCTTTGGCATCTCAAGCCTTCTTACATATCCATTTTCCCACCAATGACCACACCTCCAATCATTTGTCTTGGAGTCTCTGTTGCTTCCATTGTCCACTGATTTCCACCAGCTTCCCTTTATCAACATGGACTTTAATGTTATTTTTCCCAGTTTTTAATATCACCTTTCCCTATGAATGTTGTATTTCCACTTATTAAAAACTTTATACTTATGTATTTGAATTTAAAAGTGTGTTTAGATGAGGTAATTAAGAATTCTAAGCAAAATCATAGGGATCAATCTGCAATATTCAAAAAATTAAGAAAACAATTTTCCTTTTCAAAAAGCCTGAAAAATAAAATTTATATAATTTTTTTAAGGAATATTAATTGAGCAAATAGTCACTTTAGTTCCTGACGCTGCACTGTCAGAAAGGTTCCTGACTCAGGATTAAATACAAATAAGTCCCTGACTCTACACTTTCGTTATCACTTTAGTCCCTGCTGTTAAAAACTTATGTTAAGTGATGATGTGACAAATATTTTATGCTAACAAAAAGTATGAGGTGTCACGAGGACTAAAATGACAGTAGAAAATGATCACTTTAATCCCGAACTGAAAATCAATATCCTTAAATTAAATCTCTAATCCCTAAATCTCAAGAAAATTATGATTGGTAGTAATCAACCAAAATTTCTATGTAGTACTTGCTGGACTACTTCAGTAGGTATTTTCTACGTAGTGGTTGGACAATCAAGGCTTGGAACAACCTGTTACTTGGTATGGTTTTGTGCATGCTTTTTATATGGTCATAATACATTGTAATTATTAGTGTGTTTTGGTTATATGCAATAAAGAGATATTTTCATAACGAATTGAGGGAATAACCTTAATGATATAAAGAAAGTCAAAATTGTACCAATTTGATATAAAGAGATAAAAACACGTTTAGAACCACAAACTCTGCTACTATATTCACTTTATGCAGTAATCTCTTTCAACACCAAGTTGTCATGCCATGAACCCAATACATAGAGCAACAATGTGCTTCCTGTTTGGAAGTTATGCAGCTTAGCATATTCCTAGAATTCATATTTATTAGCATATAGTATATTGGGCTAATGAATAATAAGCATATATTATAGAGTTCTAATCATATATCCATTATATAGACAGTTTATTGGCCTATAAATGTTTGAAGGCATTTTACTAAAAGCATGATTGATATTTCAAATATCTTGCTGGTTTGATATCCTTATATCTAATCCTAGCTAACCTACAAACCCTAATTCTAACCACTAACCCTAATTTTTTGGTGCCCCACTTTATAAAATTTGAATTTCAAATCCACACTTGAAACCCTTAACTCCTCCAATTCCGGCTGTAAACCCCAACTGTTTGCATTCTATACATCTTATGACAGAAAGCGATGATATCAGAAAGCTTCTATCTTATGACAGTTTGACAGGTAATTCTGTAATTCTTTGACCCTTGGTTTTCAGATGGCATAAGACTGTATTATGGTTACCGCCTAAAACTTATTGTTTGCTTTCTTTTTCTTTGACCCTTATTTTGCTTTCTTTGACTGTATTATGGCAACAAGCAAGTGAATAATATTGTACACAAACTTTTACTTTGATCATACGCTCATTTCCAATTTCATTCAACCAAAATAAAAAGTGTTCATAACTAACTAGATATATATGCAGTTAAAAAAAACACTGACTAGATATATTGTATTGACCATGTTGAGTATATATCCTAATTATTAATTAAGTCATACACAAAAAACACATATTGAATATCCAAATGTAACTTTTGGTTGACGAAGTATGACTGCATGGTTACTCCTTTACTTTTTGGTTTGTGAAATAGTTTAGCATTGCTATTCATAAATAAATTGTAACATGTTTACCTTGTGTAGGACACATAGATAGGGTTCATGCTGCTGCTTACAAAACTAACAAGTTTTCACATAAGTTACTAGTAACAAAGACAGTAGTGAAAAAGTAAACATTCCATGTGCCCAAATTCAAGGAAAAACTATCCTTATTTATGCATCTATTGTTTATCTTGCTTCATGCAATGGTTGAAAAACTATCCATTTGACTGTTCACAATGGCTCTCAATTAGTTAATGTACACCTTTTGGTCACCATTATAAAAAAAAAACAATAGTCTATAATATAGATAAGATACATCGATTATTTAATAAATTTAAAAGTTATTTTTCGTTATAATAATGACTGGATGATATATATACAAGAAACAGGATAGCATTTTTATGGTACCCCTTGTCTACATGTATTTTTAGAAGGCATTTATTTAAATCTTTCATTATTTGCCATGATAGGACCATCGCCCTGCATTTGGAAATTAACTAAGCTTATTAGTTTGAGCTAAGAGACAAGAAATTTGAGGTTTATATATTCAAAACCTAAACGAAAAAGTAAATATTAATCTAATAACTAACTATTAATATTTGTCATTAAAAAAAATGAAGGTGTCGTATACTATATAATACTACCTCTGTCCCTATATGGTGCGAATAAATATTCGTGTGACATGCACGAAGGGGTTATTTAATGCCCAATATATTAAGCTATGGTCTTTCTCGTTGGTTCTTTTTTATTCTTTTGGTAACATACTTCTTTGTTTTTCGAAAAGTGGCAAAATATTATCTTCTTTAATTTAATTTCAAGTTTTAAAAATGTTTACATTGTTGTTGGGTGTATATATGATCATTATTTTTGTGATTGTGAACATAGTTCAATTAATAGGTGATATAGTGTATGTTGATTCAATGTATATTCAATCAACGTAATGTGTACAAGAAGTTTGTTTGCAATGCCCTTCTGAACATGTATGCAAAATGTCTATGTGTAAGCGAAGCTCAAGCGGTATTTGATTTGATACCTCATCAAGAAGTTGTGTCTTTGAATGGAGTTTTAACGACATACTTCACAAAAAGAGATGTAGTTTCTTGGACCTCGTTGGCCTCGTGCTATGTCGAATGTGGATTTCCTCAAAAGGGTCTAAATGTTTTTCGTGAAATGGGATGGAATGGGGTAAAACCGGATCCAGTGGCTTTGTCTAGCATCTTGCCTGCGTGCTCAAATTTGCAAGATATGAAATCAGGTAAAGAAATCCATGGATTTGCAGTGAGACATGGTATGGTAGAAAATTTGTTTGTTTGCCTTGCCCTTGTTAACCTGTATGCAAAATGTCTATGTGTCAGAGAAGCTCAAGCAATATTTGATTTGATGCCTCATTGAGATTGTTGTGTCATGGAGTGGAGTTTTAACAGCATATTTTACAAACAAAGAATACGAGAAGGTAATCCGAATCCAAATAGACGGAAGTGGCAGCGCATCAACATTGATGTGCATTTCTTAATTCTGTATTCGTAGATACACATGCTGCACGGCATACCTTTATAAGGTATATTAATGACTGAAATCGTTTACTACATGTAAACACATGCTTTTTTTTTCCAGTAGGTTATCCAAATCCATATATCTCCTCACTACAAGTGTAGTTCACAATAGTCCTTTGCTTTGTTCTTTGATAATCATTTTCAATGAAAATAACAATTGATAAACAACTCTATTTTTAAAAAAGCAATTGCACATTAGGTAATTTTATACACAATAATTTTGTTTTTATTACCTTCTTTCATCTTTATATTACATCATCACAAGGCATGCTCATAATTACTGATATTAGATTGATACTTGAGAGTTATAACTTTCTCAAGTGTTTAGTATCAATTTGCATAGATGGTTACAAAATCACTTTTCAATTTTAATCTGTTTCTGCATAGTTGAATCTCAAGCCTCGTCTTATCCTTGAGCATGATCAGAACCCTTTTGGATCTTTGGCATTTTAATTTCTAAGAATATGTCATTATATATGAATGCTTGTATACTCTTCCAATCTGCATCCTTTGGCATCTCAAGCCTTCTTACATATCCATTTTTCCACCAATGACCACACCTCCAATCATTTGTCTGAGTCTACTTTGCTGCTTCCATTGTCCACTGATTTTCACCACCTTCCCTTTATCAACATGGACTTGATTAATGTTGTTTTTCCCAGTTCCTGTTTTGACAAACCACTAGTGTCACAGAAATTTCCACTAGTTAAGCACTATATACCAAAGAAAACTTACTAGATAGATCCCTAAAATAAACTAACTAGATATATTGTATTGAACATATTGAGTATCCAAATTTAGTCACATAAAAAATAAAAAAAAATATTGAGTATCTGAATGTAACTTTTGATTGATGAAGTATGAGCACATGATTACTCTTTTACTTTTTGGTTTGTAAAATAGTTTAGCATTTTTTTTTTACGAGAATAGTTTAGCATTTTTATTTATAAATAAATTGAAGGTCACGTTTAATATGTATACCTTGTATATGACACATAGGGTTCATGCTACTGCTTACAAGACTAACAAGTTTCCTTCCTTTTTCACATATTTTCATGTACTCATGTTTGTTCTTCAAATGGAGAAGCTCTCTCTTTGTATTCAAAAGAAAGTTCTAAGTGGGATATGGAAACCTATCTAGGTATATAAGAATGGCCCACAACTATCTTATATTTTTTATGATGATGTTATGCTTTTTTTATGATGATGATGTTATACCTTGGTCGAGTTTTCTACTGCTTTGGGATTAAGGATAAATGTCATTAGGTGTTGGTGTTGTTGTACGCAACTACGATGGAGATTGGATAGTTGGTTTTTTCTCGCTATGAAGTTGGAGGTGATATGTTGTTGACTGAGTTGCGTGCTATCTCGCAACAAATGTTATTACATTATTCGTGAGAGTGATTGCTTGAAAGTAGTTGAGTTGGTTGTTGTTGGTCATGATCATACCTTGCACACTCATGCTAGTTGCTATTGACATCCTTCATATCAGAGATGATTTACATGGAAATGGGAACACTACATTGATGCATGTTATTAAGGAACAAAATACGTGTGCAAATTTTATGGTTAAGGAGGGATCACATTCAAAGTGCTCTGCTCACTGAGACTGCCCCTCTATCTCTCGAGAGATAAACTTGAAACTTCATTTCTGCTTTTTTTTTTTTTTTTTTTGTCTCTTTTTTTTTTTTTTCG
>Ga0228711_1002462_pt1 | contig 28488 bp, 7 predicted proteins | sample MedpolnodulmetaG_2_FD_177996 | JGI IMG/M metagenome (GOLD analysis project Ga0228711, IMG submission 177996) | Root nodule microbial communities from Medicago polymorpha collected in Santa Monica, California, United States - brown nodules | ecosystem: Host-associated > Plants > Roots > Nodule... | reverse complement strand
TTTGTTTTTGGATTAATCCATTTATTATCGATATCCATATTAAAAATATTTACTTGATTTTATTTATCCGTGTGAGATCTTTCAACATTAAAGATTACTATTTCAGTGTTACATGCTGTTTTTTTTGTGGTGACCGGGATTTGAACCCCGGACCTTACATATATTATGCATTATCCCTACCAATTGAGTTAAGCTCACGAGGATAAGTGTTACATGTGTTAAATTGTTGTTGTTTAGCGATACGAAAATCCAAATATATATATGTGTGTGTGTGTTAATATACAATGTTTAATTAATAAAACAATAATGATACGTGCCATTGATATATAATGTATTAAATAATGAATTTGACATTTAATTATTATTTATATAATAAAAATAAACAGTCGATAATCTAGCCCGTGCTTGGCACGGGTGTCCAAACTAGTATCTCACATACATGTTGATTCTTAAATCCCTCAAACGAAATCTTTATTAAATAGTACTCCCACTAAATAAGGCTCAAATTGGAATAGTGCAAAACTACTATGCAGATTGTAGATATTCTAACAAAGCCACTAAGTAGCGATAAATTTAAGGAATTAAGAGACAAAGTTAGTTGCTTTCACAGTAATTAACCTGAATTAAAGGGGTGTAGTGAATTGTGTAATCCAAGTTAATTAACAGATTTAAAAGTAGTTAGTTGTTAGAAAAGTGTAAAACAGTATGTTAGTTAAAACATAAAAGTATAACTGAATTATGTTAGTCCTGTGCTATCAATTATAAACAATTTTAATTTTTTAGGTTAATTTAATTAATAATTTATGTGATCCACAATATGAATCACATACATCATTGATTGAATGAATATAAAAAGTTAAATTTATTTATAATTAACAATAGAGGGACTAGTGATATATAATCCTAATGGGTTATTAAACTTCAACAATTGGAGAACTTAATGTTGGCAACCATACTACTTTTCATGAACGCTACAAACTTTTTTGTGGTTGATTGTCACTTCACTCAACATCATTGTTTAGTGCAACACCATCACTTATTACTCTTGGTTTCTTCTTCGATGCAAATTGTTAGATTTGTTTATCAAATCTTATTCCATTCAACGATTTAGGGTTTTAATTAGCAAACTCTCTATAATTCCTACCATGAATTTGAGGGGGAATGTTATGTACATATTTTAAGCCTTTATTTATATTCCATCTTATGAGTTTCTCGAATAAAAATATTCAATCTTGTTTTAGTCTGTTAATTTATATTGGGAGTATAAGTATTCTACTTTACTCTTCATTGAAGAGAGTGGTTGATGTAATAAAACGTATAAAGAGAAAATATATAAAACTCTCTGAATAATTAATTAATCTGATAGTCATATTAGTCTTAGACGTTAATCGGTTTCCACTTTTTCCTTAGTTGTCATGACATGTCACATTTTTTAATTTTTATACATCATATGCATGTGATACCATTTCTTCACTGATTTCGCATCTAGGGTCTTAAATGACAGAAGAACAAAACATACGACTTTATTTATTTTTTATATATTCATTTCCGTGTACTATGCTTATACTTTATGGTCAAATTTATTTCTCCAAGCTCTTGATTCCGTGAAAAGAGTTTATGTTCATCATACACACAGATATATTTATTTTGTAAAGGCTTGTTCATCATAATCAAACATTTTATCGACTGAAAAGCAATGTGCACGTAATTACTAGTAAAAAAATTGTTACTAAGGTTAATTTTGAATTATTATGAAACACATATCAGAATAAACTTTCCTCTACGTTAGGAAAGACATACATAATAAGTGCATGGAAATTAAAACACAATAAAAAATGTGAACAAGAATAAGAGAATAGAACATTAATCAGATGAAACTTATTTGAACAAGTTTAGCTTTAGTTTCATGATGATATCATCCAAAAACCGTTGCAATTAAGAGTCCTCCTCCTAAAGCCAGAACCAGGAAATTCACTGCTCTACTTTCAGCTCCAGAGTAATAATATATCCAATATGGTTTAGGTTGACCTGGCACGGGTACATATACGAATCTTGGTGGTGGCGGAGGTGATGGTAGCAATGGGTTACAATTTTGAGGGCACTTGGGAGCAGGAGGAGGAGGAAGAGGAGGAGGTGGACATGGTGGTGGAGGTGGTGGCGGTGGTGGCAGTGTTGGTGGTTGACAAGGAGGTGGTGGAGGCGGAGGTGGAGGAGATTGGTCACCACATGTTTGTCCACAAGGACATGATCCACACTTGACTTCGGTGTATTCTGGTGGCGGAACAACCACCGGATAGTCTAACTTCTTTGGAGATGTTATTAGAGTTTCTTCAGTTGAAGAGGAAAATGAAATAGATATAATGAGTAACACTATTGTAACCTTTTGAATCCTCAAATTGTGAGTTGGAGAAGCCATATTCTCTTGAGTAGTAATGACTTGATTGGGATTGACTACTTTTGAGTCTAAGTGTTGAAATAAAAGAGAGTGAGAGAGGGAAAGAGGGAGAGAAAATATATTAAGAATGATGTAGGAAAGTTGCTAAGGTTCTTGCCTCATGTTAAGTGCATGATTGATGAAAAAAAAGTAAATGTCATGCATTAGGTGAGTTTGATCAATTTGGAAATTTCCAATATGGTATATATGAAAGGCAAGAGAAAATTGGTTTTGTTAGTTCAATTCTTAGTGATGGTGAACTACATGTGGTTGTTGTAAATGTAGTGGACCTTGTATATTGACTCTTTCAATTTGGGGGGTGTAGAAGAAATAGTTCAATTTTGCAGCAGTTTCTGGAGAGTTTAGTGAGAAAATCTCATCTTTTGCAGATGTGTTAAGTTTTTATAACTATGTTCCATACACCACTTAGCTTGTATGGCACTATATTGGGTTCCTTATTCTCTATACTTTTGATGGTGCGTAAGAATATTTGCTTTTTTTTTATGAGATATGGTGATCAAAGATTCATATACATCAACTCCACTTTAGTTATTTTTCCCTACATCATGCCGTTTAATTTTGTTATTTCATGGGGCATAAGATCATCAAACATATGAGCCTTATTATGTCATTTGTCAATCATATGTACAAGACTAATATACTATGTTTGTTGTCCTGAAAAAGATTGTGAAGACATTTGATATGTTGGAACGCCGTTGGAATCTATAACATCTCTCTTTTTCGTACGTACTATTTGTGAGTTTGATTTGTTAAATTTTAGTTATTTATTAGTTTCAAATGATATTTTAACATGAAGTCCAAATCATAATTTTATTGGGTCGACATGACCAAATCACACTTTATTCCCTATTAAGTTGAAAATAGTATATAGAAGCTAGTGCTAATTAACCTTGCAATATTCAACTTCCTAAGTCCTAACAATAGAATAAAATGCCTCCTTCATTTCGAATAAAGTGTGTAGCTGGCACTATTCCCCCCTTATGTAATAACCCAATTATTATTGGGACCTTAGTTTAATATATCCTTCACATGTCATAGAATATCTTTTAATTATGATTTTTGTACATAATTTTCTACAAGCCTTGTAGCAAAATTTAAATTTAATGACATCTCGGTTCCTTACAGAAAAAATATGCACAAGTCAAAATGTATATGATATAATTTTGGAGTTATAATTTTTTTTCATTTCATTAATTAAAATTTGTAAATTTTCATATACATTTTGACTTGTGCATGTTTTTTTAAACAAAATATGGCTTTAATTGTATATGAGAAAAACTGTCTTGGGATAAACACATTAAGAAAGGAATCTCAATACTCATACATGGAATAGAATTTTAAAAGTGTACTATTCTAAACTTTTTGTGGGATGCAATGAGCCACTAATTCTAGGCCACCCCTACTTGCAATTTCTTGCAACCGTTCATGTAAGAGTATAGTCTCCTTTGTGTCAAATTTATCCGAGACAAATTCAAAATAGAATATGATCAGGAATGTCTCAATGGAATTATATGATAATGAAATTACATAAGTATAATATATCAAAGGTGAAATAATGGTCAAGCATTTGCATATATTAATGTACTCAAAGAAGGATCACGTTGTGTTACAAAATATTGTAAATTTATATTAATACATGTTCATGATAAAAATGTCATGTAAGTTGTAAGTTAATTTTCATTGAAGTTTGGTTTTTCATTTGCATTGCTGCGTACAAACACACTTTTTACACTTTTGTGAGAATTTATTCTATTTTTCCAGATAATAAAGATGAAGGTACCAGATGCTCAATTTGTGAAATTTCCTTATTTTGCTGTTACATTTGGTTAATTGGCAGCCACGCAAAGGCTTCAATTAATTTATAGATGGTGTCATTTAATTTTAGAAGTTCATCATATCTCAAGTATCAACGACAATGGATTCCTTGTCATTTAATCCAATTTCCTGAATGTCATTAATTTAGTGGTTACAAAATCAATAACAATAATTGTCATTACTCTATTTTATTTTATGTCATCAATTAGAGTATCACAAAAATCATCTGGATAGTTAATAATTAGGAGATTACAAGATTATTTTGTAATTTCTTACACTTGTAACTTTAAGTGGCGGAGAATAAATCCTCTCATAAACAGTTGTAAAATAATAATTAATGTCACATAAATAACAGTTTTGCCCTTTTCAAAATTTTAAAAAGGGGCCTTAAGACCAATCATTTTATCGATTGAGGATTTCTCATCTCACCTTTTCTCTTCTCGAATACTATGCTACATTTCAGATTATATAATATTCCATAGCACACACTGATTATACCGCATACCTCTAACTTGTATTGCCATTACTTAGTCAAAGTGTTTGCAAGTATTACTATACTTCCATCAATATACGATGAGGCATTGTTCATTATGTAGAACCAACTTCTAGATCCAGTTCGGATCGCAATCAAATTACTATGTTTAAAATCTATTTCTAGGTGATAAGAGTGTAAAACATAGATAGATAATCACATAAAATTTGTTTACACCATGTAGTCATTAAATTCTAATATAAGTGGATTTTAGTATCATTACATTACATAATTAATCTGATATCATCGGTGTTATATCGATAATATTGGAGTAGGAGTTCTAATATGCGTGGAATGCGGCACAAGAAGCAACCCTTGCTGGTGTAAGGTGGTGGAGCCAACACTCAGGTTTGTGGCGTTTGGCGCGGGGGCGGTAGTTGACTGGCCGGTGGGAGCTCTTGTGTATTGCTTTAAGCACATGAAGGGTCGCAAAATCATGGCTCATCCTGCCATTCTTGTGCACCTAAAAGTTACAAAGATTTTGCGTGATCACAAGATTTTGGATACGATATTTGGACATACTCATAAAATGATAAAAGGTAGACAGTGAAAAGAATTAAATGAATGTGTATTTTTCAAATAATTGTTAAAGTATTTTTCAAATAATTGTTAAAGTATGACTCAAATATATAAGACATTGAAGCAGGCAAAGTAGAGTTTGGTTGCATTGTGATTGCCAGAGTGCTATTTATTTGGAAAACAATCAAATGTATCATGCCAGAACCAAGCAAATTGATGTGAGTTTCATAAGATCAGAGTTACTTGAATCTGAGCAAAATTTGCAGGAAAAATTTTAAGGGATAAAATTTGACCTGTCAGTAATATGAACAAGATTCAAACTAAATTCAGAGTTACAAGATTAATATGAACAAAATTTCAAGTTTGCACACTTTGAATGAAAAACCAAACTAAATTGAGACTTATTCAAAATGCTATAAAACTATTCAAATCATCTTTATGTATTTTTATACAGATGTCTATAAAAAAACTAACTCAAAATTCAATTTCTAAGTCGAGATTTTCATTGCTTAGTTTTTTATCCCTTGTTGGAAAATTCTAATTTAATGTAAAAAGTCGTGTATTTTAACGTTATAAACACGTCCGCATAAAATATGAAAAAATATTCAACATCTAGGTCCCTATTATAAACTTTTTGTCTAGAAAAATAAACTAGGAGATCAAAAATAAGAAAAGCATCAAATTACAGAGTTAGAAGGTAGAATCTTTGTTTTGTATCTTACAACATCATTTTCAGATTTAGCGATCAATGTGAACAATTAAACCAACTATCTATAAGATATCTTTAACAAAATTACTTCCAAGTAACATCAATATTTTAGACTTGACTTGGAGACGAAAGCATGTCTAATAATAATAATAATAATAATAATAATAATAATAATAATAATAAGGGTCTTGCTAACGAGTGTCTTAAAAACACTCTTTAAGGTCTCTCAATTAAGAAATTATTCTTTAAAAAAGTTTAATATTTTAATTTTTGATGCATTGAATGCACAATTTTCCATAAAAATTTACTATTTAAAGTTCTTAAAAGTGTCTTTAGAACACTTGTTAGCATTTCCCTAATAGCAATAATAAACAAGTGTCACTAAAAATTCAGAAGTTGCCGAATACTCCCCAATCATCATCAGCATATGTATCTACAAAGGTGCCGGTGTCACCACATCAATCAATATAATCATCACCAGCATATGTAACAAAGGTGCTGTTGTCACCACATCGATCAATATTGCTGCCATCGCCACATAAATCGTTGTTCTCCTTGTGGTCATCAACATTAATGACATATATAAAGTTCTTTGGAAGTTCATAATTGTTTGGAAGTTGAAAAACTTTGATTTGCTCATGGCACCTTTCAGTCAAAGGGAGACAAAGGGAGTCTTGCAGATCAAGAGAATCAAGATGAGGACAACCATCAAGAATGGAAAGGAGCCCAAAATTGTCAAGAACAATTCCAGAAAGTTTAAGATGGCATAACCCGGGCATTGTTTTTGCAATAGCAAAAACCTCATCATCAGATTCGTTGCAACAAAATGAGACCAAGCGTCTACAAAGATTTAGTGATTTTAAAAGAGGGCAATTTGCACCAATAGTTTCAAGAGAATACTTAGATAAGTTTCCGTTATATGTAATATCCAATTCCTCTAATAGTGAAAACTTACAAACAAAATCAATCAGCCCTTTATCTGAGATTTCCTTGCAGCAAAATAGTTGCAACCCGTAAGCGACTAGCCCTGTAAAATATTATTATAAATAAGATGCTTAAAATATGTGATTCATCCCAAACTACATTCTGAATAGATTTGGAAGCATCAATGGCATGTGTATATCAAAGATTAATTACACATAAATAAAAGGGATGCAAACAACAAGTTGTACACCTCTTTGAATAGGGTTCCACGATGAACCCCTTCTCTTCTTATGTGTTGGATTCTAGTAACAAAGTTTTATTCAATTTATAATTTTAATTCGTATATACTGATTTTATACAATATCTCAAATAGAACAATATAGGATTGACATGTTCCAAGCAGTAGTGAATTGCAGTTTAGGGCTATCAACCCTCGCAATTGTAATCGGTTGAATTGCAGAAATATATAAATAAACGTCACTGACTCATCACATGGTTATGTTTCAGTTCTACACACTCCGGTCACTATCATAAGCAAAACTTTGCATTTTAGATTCATTCAATTAATGATATATATGATATTTATTATAGACCATATACATCATTTAATGAATGAATCTAAAATGTTAATTTTTGCATATAATAGTGACTGAAGGGTGTACTTTCTTAAATGCAAACATGAGACAAGTGACAAATTATAAACTAACGATTTCTCAAATTAATTTCGAACAAAAACGAAGGGATTCAAGGATTCCCTAATCGTCGTATCAACCAAACTTAATCTTGTATCTGAGACGATTAACTTACTACTTTATTACCCGACAACGATTTGGTGCACTTGTCAATTCACCGAATATCAAACATTACTTGCACATAAATAGAAGGCAACGATAATAACTTAGAATATGTATAACCATCTATCAAGAAGGATTGGAAAATTATTAATTACCTATGAGCAATATGCTTGAGGAGGTCATCGGTCCCAAAAGACTCAATAGCAATTTCTTCCAGATGACCGCTATCAATAATAATAATTAGAATAATGTCCCAAATTGGGTAATATGAAAAAATATCCAAAGACTTGGTCATATAAATAAAAGCCATGTTATTATTACATGCACCAATAGTTAGTGGATTTTGCTATAGTTAAGCATTACTTCTACTATTCAAAATTTGTAATTATCAATTACATTATACAATTTCTTTCTATATTTCTATATGGTATCAAACTGGGCAGGCGACAAGGATGATTATATCTCCACCACTCGTTATCTGTTATATCTTTGCAGCACGCCCATCTCTTGGAGCTCTCGAAAACAACGTTCTGTTGCTCGCTCTTCCATAGAAGCGGAATATAAAGCTATGGCTGACACGGCGAGTGAGCTACTATAGGTCCTTTCATTACTCACTGAACTCGGTCACACTCCAAAAGCCAATCCAGTCATCTATTGTGACAACCTCGGTACTACCCACCTTAGTGCTAATCCTGTATTTAACTCTCGGATGAAACATATAGCCTTAGCCTATCATTTTGTCCGCGAAAATGTTCAAAATGGCAAGTTTTGAGTATCCTTTGTTTTTACCGATGATCAACTTGTTGATATTCTAACCAAACCCCTGCTTCGTCCTAGGTTCGATTACTTACTGTCCAAGTTGCATCTCTCTTTCAGTCCATACAACTTGCGGGAGGATATCAATAATAATAATTAGAATAATATCTCACATCGGGTAATATGAAGAAATATGCAAAGGCTTGATCATATAAATAAAAAGTCTTGTGTGTTAGTATTACATGCACCAATGGTGGGTTTTGTTATAGTTAAGCATTACTTTTACTATTTAAAATTTGTAATTATCAATTACATTATACAATTTCTTTCTTTCTGTATTTCTATAACCGCAACTTAGGTCAACGGCACAATGACAAATCTTCTCCAAACAACGAAAATCAAAAGGAGAAACACGCTTGATCATGTGAATGGTACGCCACATTAGAGGATCCTTGCAAACGTTCCACCAAAGAGGACAAACATTACGTGCACTTGTCACAATATCAACAGTATCTAGTCTCTGGAGTATGTTCTTAGTCAAGTCTACTGGAAGTTCAAGCCAGTTTGGCTTTGTCGTGCACTCAACTTTCCATTTCTTCGCACACAACTTCATTCTCAAACGATGTTGAAAATAAGACATACAGTTACAAATTGCAGATCAAAACTGAAATAGCATGAATACAGATTGGAAATTACATATGTAACAATTGGAATTGACAAAGGTAAGAAAACTGAGTTTTTGAAAAAACTAAAATTGGAAGGTTCGGTCATTCCAAAAAAGGGAGAAAATTGCTTACTTAATTAGAACTTTGAAGATCAGAGCCTCAGAGGGATATGATGTGTAAGCAAGCTTCAAGTATCAACAATAGATTTTTTTTTATTTTTTTTTGTGTGTGGAGAATTTGGGGAAGAAAAAGAAAGGGATCCGAGAGAGCGAGAGAGAAGAGAAGATTTGGGTCTTTTATCCTTTTGTTGTCCAAAGGCGTTTATATTACTTAACAGTGAAAATGACTTTTTTTATCCTTTTTATTTGTTTGAATTGACCCAATTATTGTAACGAAAAATAAGAATTGACTCAATTATCTCACTTAATTATTTTTTTGTTTAATTACCATGATTCTAATTAATCCTTAGTGCTAACAACACTATCTTTTGAATATTCTCTTTTGAACACTCTCTAATACTCACTCTCTTATTGATTTAAATATTGTGAGTGTACACTTTGAAAATAGAACTCATACGAAGTGGTGGGACATGCATGAATTCCATCAAATAAGAGAGTGAATGTTATAGAGAGTGTTCAAAAGTGAGTGTTGCCAACATTCCTCAATCCTTTTTATTTGCTTAAATAAAAATTAATCCCTTTTATTTAGGGAAATTAATCCCCTTCTTATAAAAAGTTAGATTTGGGTTGTTACATTACTCTTACTCACATGCTTTCAATTAGCTCTTGAAAAACAAAATTGCTATATCCATAATTTATGTTATACATTTCCTCAAAAAATAAATAATTTATGTAAAGAAAATACATGGTGGAGTAGTTTTTTACTTTCGATTACATGTTTAAATAACGTCGAGTTGTCTATATCAATGTTATATTATTTGCATTATTCAAAAATATCATAATTTATTTAGATTTGTTATATTCTTTGTATCATTGAAAAAGATAAATATAAATATAGTTTGTTACAATGTAAAAGTACACAATATTTATACATATAATTTTGGGTCTAGCTAACAAGTGTATTTTCGGAAAAGATACTTGTTAAGGATTTCTAAATGAAAAAGATGATAAATTTTATTTTAAAAAAATTACTTTTCAAGTTAGGATGTGTTAGTCAAAATAGTTACTTATGTTTTTGTCAAAAAAAAAAAGTTACTTACGTTGATATGGTTCATTAATATTATCATATTTGTCTTCAAAACACTTACTAATTATCATATTAACCATTATAATTATTAATTTAGGTTTATATTAGTCTCTATTAACGTCGGATGTAAAATTTCATTTTTGATTTTCTTATATTTTATTTACACCAAAAGTTGCAAATAACGATGGTAGATTCAAACATAAAACACTTTATAAAAATGTAATATTATCTTTAACGAATCTAGCATTTAGTTTCTTCAAGTGCAAATCTACTCTACTAAACAAACCATAATGTTTATACTCCTCATTTTTTTTTTTGAGGGAGTTTATACTCCTCTATTATTTAGTATTTTATTTTGTAGTACTTTATTGCTTAATAAATGTCTATTGATGCTTACATTTTTTTTCATTTTTTCATCTATTATTTATATATAAAATAACTTATGTATGACCAAAATAACTTAAAAGCTTAATCTATTACAAACCTCAAACTTAAAAGACTTATGTATAATCAAAAAATTTAAATGATTGATATGTTACAAATCTCAAACTTAAATGACCTACAATATAACTTAACTTAAAATAACTAATTAATGACTATAATACAAAGTAGGCATGTAAATAATCTTTTAAATTAGACCAAACTTTTAAATAAATCATAAGAAATTCAAAAAATGGACATATAAAAGACCATAAATCAAGCTCTAACTTGTAAAAAAATTCATACAGCACACTTCGGCACACCGTTTCTACTTTAAAATAAAAGAATATAATATAATAAAATAAAATAAAATAAAGCTTGAAAAGAAAAAGAGACAACACGTGTCAAACAACCAATGCAAGCAATGACACCTGCACCAATAATACTTAAGCTGCAGACACGTAGCAGTAACACATCACAGCACCCATCCAGCACTGTTCACGAAAACGAAACCAACCAAACATTATAAAACTTAACAACAACAAGGTTCAGTTCAATTGATAAACTTCAACAACAAGAACAACAAGTTAAGCATCAAACATATAAAATCACTACTAGCTCATTTGATTTTTATTTGTATTTGTTATTGAAACTGAAGATTGAAGATGGTTGGAGTAGGTGTTCCAATATGCGTGCAGTGTGGCACAAGAAGTAACCCTTGCCGGTGTAAGGTGGTGGGGCCAACGCTGGGGTTCGTGGCGTTTGTCGCGGCGGCGGTGGTGGAGTGGCCGGTTGGAGCTCTTGTTTATATCTTTAAGCATAGAAAGGGTCGCAGAATCATGGGTCATCCTGCCACTGTTGTATACCCAAAAGTCACCAGAGCCATCCCCATCTAACTTCATTCTATAAATTAATTAGTAGTATTTTCCTTGTATTTATTTTGTCTGTCTTGTTATCCTATTTTCCCATTTCAATGTTATAATATCATGTACTCCATAGTTCTGATGCACGAGCATGGGGTACATATGTATTTTGTTTAGTTTGCTGTTTTAGATGCATGGTAAACTAAGCAATCAAACTAATTAAGAACTATACTTAGCTTCATGTTATTTGATATTTGTATTGCAAGTTATGAATGGACTTTGTTGTTTGCCTATATATCTTTTCATTTAAAAACAGTAGATACAGGATAGTAACATTGCTAATAAAATACTTTTCTTATATTAAGAAGCAAAATATAGATTTATTCCTTACATTGGTTTTGATTTCGGATTTAATATAAAGTAGTTCTTGAATATGCATTTCTGTTATCAGTTTAGTCCTTAACGTTAAAATTTTTTATTAACTGATGAGGTGACAAATGTTTGGTACTAACAATGTGCACGAGCTGCGATAGAGATTACGTAAAAGTAGAAAATAGTCACTTTGATACCTGAACCTAAAAATAATATTTGTCATAGAGATTAAAGTAAAAGTAGAAAATAGTCACTTTGATACCTGAACCTAAAAACAATATTTCCAAATTGAATGTCAAATTTAGCCCCTGATTTCTAAATTTAATCCCTTGTTCAAAATCAAATTTTTCATTAAACATCAAAATTGGATCACAATGATGCATGTTGGTGCAAACTCGTTCCAACACTATGTTACTTATTCGTTAAGAATTGGATCATCAATAAAGTTGTTCTGAGCATATAGAAAAAGCAAACATAAAACCTTAAAATAGTTATTAAGATTTCTGACTATGCATACTTACTATCAGTTAGGTCCTTGACAGTAAACATTTACTGTCACTAAGGATCCTAACACTTAAACACTTACATGCACAAAGTGTCAGCATCACAAGCACATATAAAATAGCCACTACTATAAAAAGTACGTACATTTTGCATCATTGATTTGCATTCTTCATCCCTGCATATAGTTTTGCACCTTTGTTTGTCATTTTTCAACCACATTATATCTCTTCCATGGTATACAATGTAGCTCCTCACAACTTCTTTGTATATATCCAAAGTTTCAATTTCATTCCTAGCTCCAAGTGAACCTGATAAACTTTGCATTTGAATTAATAAATTGAGGGAAAACTCGTCTTTCATTTCCATCACCTTCATCATCGATACTAATAGGGCTCATTAGTTTTTCAGAATGATAACTGTCATTATTGTTAGGAAAATCATTCTCAACAACATTCTCTTCAACATTAATATCCAAGGTTTGTCAGAGACCTAGGTGATAATGAGTGTTTACTGTGAGAGTCCTAACTAATAGTAAGCATGCACAATTAGATACCTCAATTACCATTTCAATATTTTATGTTTGTTTATTCTATATGCTCAGGACATCTTCTTTGAGGAAGCTTATATAGTTATTGACGAATGAGTAACACTTCATTGGGACAAGTTTGCACATGCACCGATCATTATGTGATTCAATTTTAGTATTTAGTTGAAGATTTGATTTTGAGAAAAAGAGGAAATTATATGAGATTTGGCGATTTAGGAATTTGTGGATTGAATTCATGATTTAGGGATTTGAGATTCAATTTGGGATATTGATTTTGGGCTCAGAGACCAAAATGACCATTTTTTACTTTCATTAGTCCATGTAACACCTCATACACCTTGTCAATATAAAACATTTAACACTTCATCAGTTAACATAAATTTTTAACGTTAGAGTCTAAACTGATAAAGAAAATGCACATTCAGGGACTATCAAAGGCGGTTTTACTACAAGAAACTTTATTTTTATCACATGTTCAGGTTCAACCAATACGTTCAACAAAAAACTTGACTTGTAGTGACAACCGAAAATCCGTCACTATTTGGTTAATTTCCGTAGCTAAATGTTTTGTGGACATTATTTTCAACGATTGGCAACGAAAATGCGTCTGTCATTGCCAAATAGTTGTCACTGCATGTTTTTCACATTTACCCACGGCAAAACCGTAGGTAATTCTAAGGGTATCATTTTAAAAATAGGCTTAATAGCAGTTTTGAACACCTAAGAATCAGGAAGTTGCGATTTTGGACCCTTAATAAAATAAAATACAATTCTGCCCCCTAAGTACTGTTCCTTTTGCAGTTTTGGCCCCCAAGTCAATTTTGACCAAATCAATGCTCACGTGGCTGCTGCCTGTGTAATTTTTTTATTTTTATTTTTATTTTTTTGATATTTTTAATTACAAAATTTTAAAAACTAATTTTTTTTTAAAAAAAATTAAAAAAATTACACCTGTGGCGTCCACGTCAGCAGTGACTTAGTCAAAATTGGTTGGAGGGGGCATAATTGCAAAAGGGGTTGTACTTAGAGAGCTGAGTTTGATTTTATTTTGTTATGGGTCAAAATTGCAACTTCATGATGCTTAGGGGACCAAAACAACTGTTAAACCTTAAAAATATTAAAAACTTCTACCTACGGTTGCGGCTATCACTAAAACTTATCATTTTTTTTATATATGTTTTCTATTCTACTATAAATTCTAAAAATGAATCATTCATAAAATTACCACTAAATTAGTTTAATCAATATCATTGGAATTTTAAATTGATTACTATAATGAATTTATAGAATAAATTCTTGAAGTGACTTAACAAGAATAATTCTTCCTAACTATGAACTATTATACGATTCACCAAAATCAATACTCACTACTCACAAAAATCAAAAAATATATATTTATATATATGTGCTCTATTGCTCATTTAATTTATGGTAACAAAATTTGAATCACTATTCATAATAGTTTGATGATATGTTTACAACAAGATCAATATGCGTGGTTCAATGACTTGATAATATGTTACACTGAACGGAAGATATTCAAGTCAGTTGACGATGTTAATATTATTCGAACTTTCACCGCAAAGAGGTCTCGAAAAGGGCATTTACCTTCAAATTTTATTTAACACACTATTGACTTGTTTTGTTTCATCTCTCTTATTTTAAATTGTACTTTTGTTGACAAAATGACAAGTCTCTTTTATTTTAATTTATGACTATTTATATGTTATGTCACATGTGAATTCGCGGTTAAAATTTTGTCAAGTTCAATAAAATTTCTGACTCCACGAATAAAGACTATTTTGTATTTAATCCTTAATCAGATACCTTTGCAACTGTAAGGTGCAGAGTCCGAAACTCAAGTTACAATTTCTTTTAATCAATTACTTGAAAAATGGAAGAAGGGAGTAAATCTTTATTTTGCTTCTAAAATAAAAAGTATTTTTCATGGATTAGTGCAAATTCAGCTCGAGACTTGGCAACATGCGATGATACATCCATCCCATAAAATAAAGGAAGGAAGAAAAAGAGACAAGACACATGTCAAACAACCAAAGCAAGTAAGACACTTGCACCAATAGTACTTAGATGCAAACACGTAGCAGTAACACATCACCCCACCCATCCAGCACTGCTGACGAAAACAGAACCAACCAAACATTATAAAAGGGTTAAGAACAACAAGGTTCAATTAATAAACTACAAGAACAACAACAACAAATCAAGCATCAAACAAAATTACAAGCTCTAGCGAATTTATTTTGCTTGAAATTAAAGATGGTTAGAAGAGGGGTTCCTCTTTGCGTGCAGTGTGGCACAAGAAGCAACCCGTGCCGGTGTAAGGTGGTGGGGCCAACGCTCGGGTTCGTGGCGTTTGTCGTGGCGGGGGTGGTGGAGTGGCCGGTTGGAGCTCTTGTTTATATCTTTAAGCATAGAAAGGGTCGCAGAATCATGGGTCATCCTGCCACTGTTGTATACCCAAAAGTTACTCGAGCCATCCCTATCTAACTTCATTCTATAAATTACTAGTATTTTCGTTGTATTTATTTTGTCTTTTTATCCTATTTCCCATTTCATGTTATAATATGTACTCCATATATAGTTTTGATGTAGAGCATAATGTGTGGGAATATATATTTTGTTTAGTTTGCTGTTTTAGATGTATGATAAACTAAGTAATCAAACTAAGAACTTTTTTTCGCTTCGTGTTATTTGATATTTGTATTTCAAGTTATGAATTATGAATGGACTTTGTTGTTTGGCTATATATCTGTTCATTTAAAAATAGTGGATATCCAACAATATAACTTATATATTAACATTTATAATTTTACTATGTTTTTCCTTAAATCTGTTAGTTTTAATTTTGTATTTCAATAGACAAACACCTATTTTAATTTTTGTTAGTAATTTTGTATACAAAATTGAACAATAAAAAAGCATATTTGAGTAAAAAATTGGGCAAATTCTACTATACACTCAAAAATTTGAGTGTACCGGTACACTGCATCATTAAATTAATATTGAAATGAATTGTTTTTTTAAAAAAAATAATTGTTTTCTATCATTAACAATTATAATAATTAGATCTTATTTACCAAAAGTGTCGACGAAATAAAATTTACTTTTTTGAATTTTTGTTACATATAACAAAGAATATTGATTATTTTCTATGAGAGAATTTTAAAATTTTAATATGATTTTTATAAATAATGAAATAATGTTTTATAAAATACAAATTTTAATAGATAACTCTTTATTTCATAAAATAATTGTTAAATTATAAATTTTTGAAGCAGGAGTACCGGCACACCTTAATTTATGAGGTGTACCGTAAAAGTTCATAATAAATTGACGATCTAAAAATAAATTCAAAGATAAAAACTAATAAAAGAGACACATACAATTTTGATACATTGAAATATCAATATGAAGTATCCATTCATGCATCAAATGTTAAATCGCTCAAAAGTTCGAACCCCTTGCATTCATGCATCAAATGTTTAAACCCTCAAAAGTTGGACCCCTAACCCAGAGGCCAGAGTATTGGCTACGCCCCTAGTTGCGACTGCATGTCGTTGTGGTTAACAAACGCCCCTATTTTGATGGGATTACCACTGTTTTTTCAGCAATTTATTTTCGTTTTCACAAGAATTGATAATTGAATTTGAGAGCAGTACGAGAAATTGGAATGTTTAGATTATCCGAACAAGTCGAAAAAGAGGAATCTGAAATTGAATCAAGATTGTGTATTAATATTATTCCGTTATATTGCGACTCCTCTTGTTGATGAGGGCAAAAGAGTAAATGGATGACGCATATTTATAGACCTGAAATAATTAGCAAAAAAAAAAAATCATTTGATTTCATCACCTTCTCTCTTCTCTCCAACGAGAAAAAAACTCCAATTCACAGTTTCATCAATTCCTCCTTTTTTTTTCCCCAAATCCAACCCACATGCAAGAGTATAATTGGAGATGTGAATCAAGGATTTGATCTATCATCAATTTCAGGTGGGTTTCCTTATTCCTTCTTGATTGTTTTTAGATTAAAATTGATTATTTGGGTTTCGAGATTTTACTCTATGAATGTAAAAAATCATGACTTTGATAATAATAATAATAATAGGGTTCTGCTCTATTTCTGCTTCTGCTTATTGATTATGCTTATAGGTTCTGAATCTTTGCATAACTGACAGTTTCTGAACATGGGTGTAGTTGATTTAATCTTATTTAAGTGACGTGTTCTTCATAACTAAGAGTAGAATTGGGTTTGTCATTGTAGGTTTTGGTGTAACATGATACAACAAAATAGTGTTACTACCGGGATGCTTAAGCTGAAATTGTAGAGATTTTGTAATGTGATATTTGTTTGATGAAATGATTGATAATTGTGATCATGATAAGTGATTGTGCTATAAGTCACAAATAAGTTGTTTATCCAAAACAAACTAAATGTTTTAAAAAATTGAAGTGGATGGGTTTCTTTAAAAAAATAAATAGAATGACCGCTTACCATATTTTCAAAAAAGTTGCTGAAAACAACTTTTTGTACAATGAGTGCTTATCATATTTTAAAATAAATTGCAGAAAGAAAAAAATTCTGGAAAATAAAATTGGAAAAAAAGTTTGAAAAAATAAAAGTTAATGTGAAAGGGGGCCCTTTGACATGTGGGGTAGGCAACTTTGGGGCGTATAAAAAATGGGGCTCATTAACTTGGAGTATTTTAGGCCCCCTTGACATTGGAGTTAGCGGCCAAATTGTTAAGGTCCCATAAATTGAGTGCTTTAAGTATGCCCAATGTTGTTTGATTTCTGTTTGGGACAGGTTTCACATGTTGTTGTATGTATGTGTATAGTTTTTAAGTAACTGCAACATTGGTCTAATTTACGAATACACATGATATTGTAGCGTAATGAAATTTCTGTGTGCATATCTTTACTAGTATGGGCTGTTATAGTCTTTTGTTAATGGACTTCATAATGTTTGTCCATTGATTTGCATTCTCTGCCTACTAATATCCTCTGAATTGTGTGTTCTCTATTATCCATTCTATAAGAGTAATATTGTATTGTTAATAACAAGTGATAAAAATAAAGATAGTAATGAGAATAATCAATGTGTGATGATAAAGAATGTGAAATATGACATAAATGTATATAAATAGAGGATATTAAGTTATTTGAGATTAAGTTTTAGTTGATGTGATGAAATGATTGAAAAGATGAATTTTAGAATGTTAGGATTCACCCTAGCTAGGTGAATTCTCCGTCTATGACGGGATGTGTAAGAAGGGGCACCGTTTACTGGAGTCAATTTATCTTCACCTTAAAATAAGGACATTAAAATGTTGTTGTGGAAGTGGAGCTTATCTCGGTTGAAGATTCAGCCGTGTTTGTATTATGAATGGCGGTGGAATCCGAGATGGTGCCTTGGAGTTTTGCGTGGTTGAGTTTTGGTTGCTGTTGCGGTTCTGGTTCGGTTACTGCTTGCTGGTTCGGTGAAGACAGCAGGTGACAGGCTGCTGCTGTCTGTTGTTGTTCGGTTAGCAGGTTTGGCAGCAGGAACGGTTTGGAGATTCGGTTATAAGGCTGGTCAGTGTATTGGTGTTTTCTTGGGGTGCTTTTTTGTGGATTGACAGCTTTTGGTGTTTCTTGCTGTGTTCTTCTTCCTGTTCTGTTTCTGAATATGGATGTTTAGGAGGTTTTTTGTTGAGTTGTTGGCTGGTGAGGTGCCGCCTGTTTAGGCCCTTATTTGTACTCTTTTTCCTCCTTCGCGGGTATAGTGCATCTTGTGCTAGCCTAGCTTAATAAAATTTGCTGATTCAAAAAAAAAAACATAATTTTGAGAATAGGTTAGGTTATCGAAGGTTTCCCACATTTGGTAACCTAATTAATTAAGTTCAATACGTATATGTTATCTTGAGTTTAATTAATTGTTGTATTTAAGCTCTTTTTTATGTTTATGTTCTTAATTTAAACTAATTTAGTTTCAATTCCATAGTTAACTTAATTTCCTAAAATATGCATTGTGTATTTGATGATATTAACTTTGTCACATTTTCGGTAGCACCGACACTTTTGATTGAAGGAATGTGTGATGTCCTAGATATAATTTGTGATTTGTTAGAATTAGTTTGACATTGATTAGGGTAGGTAGTGTTAGTTAGTTATAATTAGTTGCTAGTTGGTTATGTTGATCACCTTATAATCACTATACAAAAAAACATTTTATTAAATCTTCAATTATATCTAGCAGACACGGAAACATTTGATTACATTCAATTATGTCATTTTCTTAAATTATTACACGTTTGGTGTGACGTGGTGTGACATGTCGTGTTTGTGTTAGTGCTTCATAGGTCACATTTTAACTTTCTATATTTCTGAAATGATAAAATTGTGATAATGCTTGTAATTTTGCAGTGTTGCATTTACTCTCAGAGATGGGTGTAGTGACGGGTGTGATATTGGATGAATCCGTACTCTTGGCTGAAGGAGATGGTGATAAAAGTGTATCTTCGCTACAGCCAGGAGTTGAGCCTTTGATCAGAACACTCTTTCAATCCAGAATTCATATTGGAATTGTGTATAATGTCGAACTTCAAGACGATAAGGTCAGTATTCTGAAAAGAATAGCCAGTTTACACTCGCTTCATTGCTTTATCTTAAATGATCATGCAAGTGAAGTTGTTATGCCTGTATGGGGTGGTAATGAAAGTGGAAACATTATTTATCTGGTTTCTAGTAAGAAGGAGTTATTATCATTACCCGAATTAAGAAGGTATAATTGGTTGATTGTTGGTCTGAATGTTGGAGGTGAAAGTGAAGGTTCACGTGAATATGATACTTCTAATATTGAAAATTTAGAGGAATTGCCATTGAAAATTTGTCAGTTAAATAAAAAGTTTACCGGAAACAAGTTCTTGACTGTCGGTTATATAATGAAGCCTTCTCGCATCGAGGATTTTGCAAAGAGGGGTGCATTCCCTTTGTGTCCTACACAAAATGGGTTGATGTTTGTGCCTCTTTCGGCCAAGCTTCCTTTATCGTCTCAATTAAAGGATGTTGATGTTGTTCTTCATAAAGCCACTGATGAAATATTATCCATTAAAGATAACCAACCTACTTTTACACAAAACATGCAAGAACTGCAGAGGTATTTGGATCAACATCAGGATTTATGTGTGGTTGATCCACTGATTAATATTTATCCTGTATTGGATCGGCTAGAAATTCAACAAGTTCTACTTGGCTTATTAGAATTGAATACTGAAGGTGGTTATTTGATCAGAGGGGCCCGTTTTCTTAAGGTTGATAATTTTAGCGAAGTTGATTTCACGGCTGGATTAGCTGATGCTGGATTGTCTCTTCCCTGTATAGTGAAACCTAAAGTTGCCTGTGGTGTCAGTGACGCTCATAAGATGGCAATAGTTTTCAGGGTTGATGATTTTAAGAATTTAGACGTTCCTCTTCCAGCTGTTATTCAGGAATATGTGGATCACTCCTCCACTTTGTACAAATTTTATGTCTTGGGCGAGAAAGTTTTCTATGCTGTCAAAAAGTCGATACCAAATGCTGATACTTTGATAAAATTAGCCAATGGTGATGATCTCAAACCTCTAGAGTTTGATAGCTTGAAATCTCTACCCACAGACAAAAGCATCATCATCGATTCTGGAACCAGTAACGAGTCTATTGACCTTAAGCTGGTAACAGATGCTGCAAATTGGCTTAGGAGAAGGCTTCATCTCACAGTCTTTGGTTTTGATGTTGTAATTCAAGAAGGAACACATGATCATGTAATTGTGGATGTAAACTACCTTCCATCGTTTAAAGAAGTACCTGATGAAATCTCTATCCCTGCCTTCTGGGAGGCCCTTAGAAATAAGTTTGACAGTATGGTTTCTAAACAAGCATGCGCTTGAACTTTGTAACTGTGACAAGGGGAATTAAATGTTTTAGAAATAAGTTTGACAGTGTTTGCATCAGATCTTTGATCAGGCACCTGATCTTATCATGATAAAAATGAGGTTGAATAATTTATCATTGCATGTTTGAAGCTTGAAATGCTTAGCACTTGTTATTATTATTACTGCAATTCAATGTAATGCGTCTGCTGTTTGCTTGAAAATATTTATTTAAAGATAAGAAGTTTACCTCTATTTTCTCTCCAAAATCCTTATACAAACATAGGTTTGAAACTTCCACTCAAATTGATCTTTCTTTGCTTCTTCCATATTCAGAAGAAAAAAAGTCAATTTTGGGTCAGCTATGCCTAAACATCAAACCTAATCTAAGCACTGGAAATGTCAAAATGCATAGACATATTTATGAATACATATGCTAAAGAGTTGAGGACAAAATTAACTTGCTTCAGAAGCTCCCACACAGAAGGGTTAACTTTGCTTCTTGTTAAGTAACTAACTACTATTGAGTATTGACAAGTGAGGCTATTAAGCAGTTTCTTCTTCATGAATTTCTCCTTCTTCCACTGGACTGAAACTCACACGTTTCTGGAAATTCAAATTCAAGAAATAACATTAACTTAGTCTCACATTAACCCAATTTGCATGGAAATTGAAACAATTTGCTTGAAGCTACAAATATAGGCTAATGAGCTAATCAAACGACATTCCTATGATAGAATTTTCTTGTAAACTTTAGTTAAAATGAAACCAAGAATTGAAATCCTCGTTGATGACGGATATATTTTTATTATATATAATCTGTTATAGTCGTAATTGCTTGAAAGATGCAACTTTGAACAAATCATTTTTTACTTTAGTATTTAACTATACCTTTTCAATCATGTTAAAAGTAAACACTCTATACCTTTTCAATCATGTTAAAAGTAAACATTTATCGACTTTTGAAGTTACCTCATTCTCACATTTGACTTCATCTTATGTATTGTATATGTTTTTATGGTCCAAAAATGAATATGAGGTAAGAATACGGCGCAAGGCATGTTGCCATGTTAGATATATAGCTTAACAAGAAACGTCATATATAAGCAGCATAGGGAGCCAAGACAAGAGGGAAAATATTCATCCACGTAATTAAAAACTTGAAATATAATTTTATTATTTCCCCAACTTTCTTCTTGGCATCAGTAAGATAAGGTTGATTGCTACCTATATTATTAAGAACATAAATATTTTGTCCCAGTTACACTTTCTTTCATAAGATTTATCTACTTTTTATACAAAAAAAATGGTTGCCAAAATTTTGGTTATTGAGATTGAGTTTGAAAATGTCAATATTTTGACATTTAAATTTGTTTTTTTTTAAAATTTATCATCCAATATCATCTTGTGGTCAGCTAAAAAGGAAATTCATCATGCTAGTATTTTTTTTGTTAATACATACCTCATTAACATATTATATTTACATTTTTTAATTTGTGAAGTATCAACTGATTTTGCTAATTTGTGAAGTATCAACTCATTTTGTTTATGATTAATCTTTATCAGGGAATTTGGCTAACAACATTTTGTGAAGTCTCTCTGCCCAACCTCCTTTTTCTGATTTAGAAAAGGCAAACTCGAGACATTGCTTAAGTGATTGAAGTTGAATAAATGTAATAATATTATTACTATATTTAAATTAATGATATTTTAACACACAAATGATTTAAAAGTAAGTATATGTATGTTATAAAAGTAACTTTTTGAAAAAAATTCAAAAATGATTTTTTTTATGGTTAAGAATTAATCTCGATACCCTACAATTTTGATAATGTCATATTTTACAAAGGACTGAGAGTGAAAGAATCTTAAATGATAAAAATATAAACATAAAAGTAATTGTAGAGCCTAAAACTAATTTAACTTCATATTATAGAGACTAAAATCGCTAATAACAATTTATTTTAACTAAGAATAAGATAGTAAAATACAATAACAATACTAACGAGTAACAACAATAACACCAACAATAGATTGATCTAAGTGTTAAGTGGTTTGAACCTTTAAGTATGTGGTCATGGTTCGATTCATGTCTCATGCTTATAAAAACTTCGTGCGGGTGCCAAAAAAACAACAGTAACAAAATCCTAAAAAAAATAACCGCGTGTATACACACCAAAACACCTTTGAATTGCTTTATTAAGTTATTAATTTTTAAACCGCAAAATGGCACGCACACAAAAATACGACTAAACAATCCCACTTGCAAATTCTCATAAAAAAATCCCACATCAAAGCATACAACGTTTCAAAGATTTGAGAATGTAATCAACAATACAAAAATGAACAAAATAACGTAAGGCAATTGAAAAAACACATACCCTTCGCGACCTTTGATTATGAACCTCTATTTTTCCTTCATTGATTCCACCACCACCCTTCCCGGAAGCATTATTCCCCATATACAAACTTACAATCTTCTCCGCCACCTCGGCTCCATCGCGACTCTCCTCCATCAACCTATCCAACTGAGCCTTAGGAATCCTCATTTTCACCCTAGTGGACCCATCACGAGCTAAACCGGGCCCATCATCACCTAAATTGGACCGCTTCACCGAAGGAAGATCCGAAACGGAGCGTTTCGATAACATCAAAAAATCAAGCCTCTCAGTAGCACTCATTCCACGTGAAGGGTGTAATCCACTGGATCGCACCCTTCTCGGCAATGGTTGAGACTGAACTTTTGGTAACTCAACCAAGAAATAGATTTTCTTAGCCTTGAGTTGTTGGTGAGGTTCAAGTGGTTTAGCCCTAAGCCCAAAATGCTTCACTGCTTGTGAATCCAAAAGAGCATGACCGGGATAGTGTTTAACTACATCGTTTGCTTTAGCTGGAGTTTTTAGCTTGAAGGTTTCTCCATCTATTTTCATTACCTTTGCTTTTTTGGTTCTTCCCATCATAACGTTTCCCATCTCTTATTATTACACTAGCTTGTTCTTTGTCACTTTCCTTTCCCTTTGATATTTTCAATTTTGATTGGTTGTTTTTGTATCTTAGTTTCTCTCTTTGTAGACTTAGTAGATAGTTGTAGGAGGTGATAATGATATATTAATACTTACTTATTTTTATAAGAAGAGGCCAAATCAAATAGTATGTGAATTAGTGGAAATTTGGTAGAGATTCCATATAAATAAGGAAAGGGTCAATGACTTGATTTATTTATTTATTGTATTAAATAGTAGTGTGAAACTAAAGATTTAACCAAGATAAAGTTTGATCACTTGATGGGTTAATATCAATTCGATAGTTACAATATAACCAGGCATATTTACATTTTTAGCCATTTGTTTAATATATTTAACACACATAAACCAATAAATTGCATGTTTTAATTAATTAATTAATTAATTAATATTAGTTATAAATTAACCAGTTTCTCAGACCTCAGTTCCATTCCATTCGTTTGTGGTTAACTTTTAAAAAAAAAAAAACTTATTTACTAAATTAATTTAGCTTGGAGTTAATTGTATTACATATGCTTGAAGTTAAAAATATTTTTAAAGAGATGGCTGAAAATGTCATTCCCTCTAATGAATATGAGTTGTGGAGCCAAGCCAAACTTTTCACGTCCCATTGAAAAAAAGAAAAAAGAAAAAGATGTGGCTTTCCCCTCATGTATATTCTTTTCATGGATTTGTCTACATTTATAAAAGAAACACTTCATGTCCCGACATGATAAAAGATAGAAGTTTTATTCACTTTTAATTTATAACTACTGATATAAAGTTATACATCATCTGGTCGCTATTATAAGCAAAAATCAATATTATAGATTCATTCATTAAATGATGTATGTGGTATATAATAAAGACCATATACATAATTAATCGAATGAATTTAAAATGTATATTTTTGTTTATAATAAGGACCGAAGAGTGTATAAGATTTCAATAATTTTTTTTTTTAAATCCTTGAAAATAGAGATTTCATAGGGGAGTAGATTAAAGAGTTTATAAAAATTTCCAATTGGTTTAGACTTTTTTTACATGAACTCTCAAGATTAAACAAGCTTAATTAAGCTCAATCCACTAATGAATTAGGTCACATATAAATATGATGTGAAACTACATCGACATCACAAATGATCTCCATCAACACCACATGATGAAAATAAAAACGTTGGTCTAAGCTAAATCTTACTCAACAGATTCAACGAGTTTTCACCATGTAACCTTAGAAGTCATCCTATAGAAGCACGCTTGTGCATAGTAAAGATTCATCATTATCTAATCACAAAAACACCTCCCATCCTCGATTATGAACTAACTTCATCGCCAAACTGTTTGTCGATACACCACACCCGCCGATGAGCTGCCACCGTCTTTTGCCGTGTCACCACAACTCTAGCCGTCGATCTAGGTTCACTTCGGATTAGACACTAATTAAAGCCTAATATGCATGCAAAATACTCATCCAATTGGCCATGTGAAGAAAATACAAAATAACATCGAAAGCATACTCTTAATGTTTGGAATCTATTAATCTTTACAAAGATTTGGATTCTTTTTCTACTTTTAATATTAACATATAAAATAAATATGCAATCAATTATTAATCCAGCCAAAGAAAAAAGTATTCCAGAAGCACTTCATTATGATTTTTTAAATTGTTCTACGTATGTATAGAGAAGTATTTATAAAGAAAACACTAATACGTATGTATACTTGCATGTTGCATGACTTATAACATGTTATTATTAGGCAACATATGACAAGAAGAATGGCCATTTAGAAGCATCTTAACATTTTCCTCTACTATTTTCTTTTTTGCTTTGAAATGATATATGTGTCTATATTATTAATGTCATATTCAGATTTGGAGAGGTTCTTTTGGCACCTCATATTAAATTCTTGACAATGTGGACTTTATTTACCAAATCTGCTATTATGTCTTCTGCTATTATTTTTGCGTTCGTTTTCATATGTCGGCACGTATCAAAATGTAATATTTTTTCAATCACTTCCTAGATAATGAATATTTGGATTGCAACTATTTTATTTTATGTTTCATTAATTTTACTTAATTTGATTACTACTTTTATTTTATGTGTGTGATTCAAATATGAAATATGTTATCATAAATCATTTGTGTTTTGTTAAATTGGACTAGTTTTTTATGTATTAACTATATTATATTTCTAACTAGAAAAATAAAATAAAGTATATAACATGACGAGAAAAGCTAACATGAAAACCGTTGAAGTATAATTAACCTAATTGGTAACCAAGTCCACTCAAGCATTCAAGTCTAGGAACATGATCTTACCAAACAACAACTCAAATGTCTGTAGTTATAACTTATAACTAGCCTTCAACAACGCTGCTAGGTCAAATGTAAGTCACGTGAATCAAAATAAAATAATTACAACGAATAAATAACAATTTTCTTTAAGTAAATGTTAAATGACAATTATTTTATTGGTATTACACGTACATAACAAAAATAAAGATTGCCCTCTAATCATTTTTTAAATAGATTGTTCCCATAAATTTAATTCAGTTGGTAAAAACAATTCATATTATATGTAGGATTGGGATTCAAACCTTAAATATCTATCTATTTAATGAATTTCTAGGCAATAGACACTAGGTCTATTTGACAAAAATAATAATTTAAAAGAAGACGACTTTTTTGATTTGAATATCAGAAAATCCTACATTTCAACAAATTATTACCTACCAACCACGTTCACTTCAACAAACATGAAAACAAGCACCAATCAAACTTTAGTATAGTAGCATGGACCAACCCAACCTAATTTCTATGACACCTTTTAAGCTTTCACTTTCACCAAATAATTTTATTTCAGGGTTTTAATTTATTTTTAATGAGAGAAAGAATTTACAAAAGACTATGGAACTAATATAGAAATACCGCATCTTATTAATTACATATTAAATTGAAACTTAAGATGTAAAGACAAACAGAAAGATAAAATAATCGCTCAAATGAGCGTGTTCAATTCATTTAAAACAACGACAACATAAAAATGTTCTCTATATTTCATTAGTATAGTTTGAAAGAATTGATCGAGTTATGCATTTTTTTGGTGAAATCTTTTCTTTATGTTCAAAAAAGTTTAATCCGGTCCATAGCCTATGAAGAAACTAGAGCATGTATGAATATATTCAATGACAAATTTAGTTTGGTTAATCGATGATCTTGTTTGTGTTTAATTCTATTGTTGCAATTATCATTGTTGATGTTTTAAAATATTTTTATTGTTGAAATTATTGTGGTTAAATTATGTTTGTGTTGCTGTTGAGGTATAATGTGATTTAAGGACAAAATTTTCTCTTATTTTGTGTTTAGAATTTTTTTAGATAAATATGTAAAAATCATTTCGGAATATATAATTCGAAAAAGATAAAATGTGAATTTTAAAGGCGCACAAGATCTGTATAAGGTGGAAAAATAATTTCTCTAGCCACAATGGAACTCCACAAAGATGAAGAGATATATTAATTATTTCCCTGACGCTGATGAAAATAACCAAATTAAAATGGCCACCAACTATTGTTGTCAATTTCATGATGTCTACTAAGATGCCGGTTCCTCTTGTTCTGTTTGAATTTTGAATGATTTATCGAGTAAGCGAATTTTCTTCAAATTAGTGAGACTATGTCATGTCACACTCCAACTATTAATGATACACTGCTGCTTCAAATAATTTTGTTCACTAATAAATCAATAATAAATAAATTGGGTCAATAAAAAGTTTTCACTCCATTTTATATATATATTGAATGTCACACTAGTAAAAAAGTATTTTTTTTTTGTTATATTAACCCTCTAGTGTTTTTTTTTTAAAAATTGTCCAATCCAAAAATCGAACTCATGTTCGACCGAACAATTTATCCTTTAGTAAATTTCATCAATCACTTGACAATTGTTTAGTTAGGAAAAAAAAAGTATTTTTAAAATTAGTGTATAGTTTTAGTTTTTTTTTTTTTTTTTAGATTTCATCCATATAATTTAAGATTCTTGTTATTTTAGCCTTTCATGTAGTATTTTCAACCAATTAGCAAATGTCACGTGATCGGGACAAATAATTTTAAGTACAAGGATAAAAAATAAAACTATAAATTACAAGGGTGAAATATTTTCAACTTCAACTACCACGTATTCATGTTTGTATTTTTTGGAAATTTTTTTGTATATGCCCTTCTTTTTTCCCAAAATTCCAAAACTACCATACTTTTAAAAAAAATTGCAGAAATACCCTACTTTTTCTTACACTCTGGTACCCCGCAACTTGCACTTGCGAGGTACCCTAAAAAGTTTGTCTTTATTATATCCCGCAAGTGGGACTTGCGAGGCAGTTTAAAAAATTTTTTTAAAATTTTTATAGGTCCCGCAAGTGGGACTTGCGAGGTACCTTTTCGCAATTTTTTAATGTCCCGCAAGTGGGACTTGCGAGGTACATTTTTTTTTTTTT
>Ga0228711_1002460_pt1 | contig 28501 bp, 13 predicted proteins | sample MedpolnodulmetaG_2_FD_177996 | JGI IMG/M metagenome (GOLD analysis project Ga0228711, IMG submission 177996) | Root nodule microbial communities from Medicago polymorpha collected in Santa Monica, California, United States - brown nodules | ecosystem: Host-associated > Plants > Roots > Nodule... | reverse complement strand
AATTTTTACCCAGAACTACGAGGTTTTGATCCCTCACGGGTACGTAGGCAAAGGACACTCGTCCTTCCAAATCAATAAAAAATGTAGATAAGTAGGTCTCCTTTTTTCTTTACCACTTTAACTTTTTCCAAAATAAGCAAGTTGTAGCACAAAACGTTAAATAAAACCAAGAGGTTCTCGTAGAGTACTTCGGACATAAAGGGTGCTAACACCTTCCCTTTATGTAACTAACCCCCAAACCCTAAATCTTTTCAAAGGGGTGTTTCGAGCTTTTTTCCCCTTTTCTCTTAAAATTAAATGTTCAGTCGTGAAACAAAATAGTGAGTCAAAAGCTAATCAAATAGCCTTGATCTCCGAAAAATGGCGCGACACAAAGCTTTTGTTCTAGACATGGAAGTAGGTTTTGGTAATCGCTTTGAGTATCTAAGTTTCATGCTTTCGGGTCGTTTAATAGATGGAGAAATCGTCGATTAAACGATACGATCGACTATTGGATCGTTTGGTAGTTTGGGAAATCGACGATTAAACGATACAATAGAAATCACAACTTCATTTAGACACGAATGATGTTGTAGAGGGATACGTGATAATATCGATTGATAATTGGAACCCACAACCCTAATCCGAGAATACATATAAGTTGGTTGATGAAGTTTAATCCCAGCATAATCATTTCCCTGTTAACTCTCATACCTTTTACAACTACGTAGTTTATAGTTCATGAAACAAAACAATCATGAAACCCTAGCTCAGAACGATATCGATTGTTGAACGACTTAGAATATCGCACCAATCTCTATGGAGACGATAACATATATACTTAATTTTGATACTACATCAGAAAACATCTAGGATGATACTCTTAATGGAATATTCCTAATGATTTGTACTTCAAATGTTCATAGTCTTGAATGAACATTGAAGATGCCCTTTTTGACTTTAATCAAATAAATGCCTTTATTCCTTGATTTATCTTAGTCAATGTACTTTACTTGGCTTTTATTTAAGTCATGTGAACCTTGCATGTTCTTCATTTGGTTCATGAATTTTTGGGCTTGGTTCTTGATGTTCATCATGAACATCTTTCTGAACTCTGTCCAACCTTCTGAATTCTTTTAACTTTCTAAACTTTGACTGAGTTCTTAAGTTTTTATATCCTTTGATTTCTTGTTTCTTGGTATAAATTAAACTTTGTTCCTGTCTTGATTAAACACTCAAGAGCACAAGTTAAATACCAACAAATTAATCAAAGTCCATTAATTCCTACCTACCTCGGGTAAAACTAAAAAAAAACCACTAGAAAACCTAGCTTCTTGTGATAAAACTACAAAAAAAAACACCATAAAACCTAGCTTCCTGTGGTGAAACTAAAAGAAATCCACAAGAAAACCAGCCTTCATGGGATAAAACTAAATCTGCACATTTAGTTTTACCCTTAGGGTAAAACTAATTCTGCTTCGTTTTATCCCAAGAAGGTTCCTCACCAATCATTTTTTACCCCAAGATTGACCACTTTTTACACCTAAATAAAGAATAAAAAAAGAAGAAAAATACACCAAAATAAAGACTAAAAACCAAAATAAAGACTAAAAAAAGAAAGAAAAGAAAGAGATTCATAGGAGGAGAGTGAGGAGGAGAGTGATACTGTGAGATAGTGTGAGGAAATGGAGAAGTTTGGAGGGATATTTATTGGTGGAAATGGTAGTATAGGTTATAACTGTCATAAATTTAGTCAAAAAACGTGTAAAGGTTGTAAAAAACATGTAGATTGAAGGTTGAAAAGCTGACCAAAGTACAAAAACGTGTGTTTTTGAGCTCTGACCAACCGGCCAACCTGCGCGAGTTAACTCGCGCACATGCCAGTGGTGCGTGACTTAAGCACGCCGCGTGACTTAACTCACGCAGGTGTATATCTGGATATTCAGTTGGGCACGAGTGTTTTGTGTAGGGAGAAGAGCATAATTCAACATAATATCTGTTGGGATATTGATATTTATTATATTTAATATAGTATGATCTGTTAGTATCATTAGGAGTTATGATAGGATTGCATTCCTATTTAGATCAGATCTCATGTATATAAATAGTTGGTTTTCATTCCTTTCAATATTATGAGAAATATTCATATTCAAAATTGTATCTAGAGCAAGGTTTTTCTTTGGGTTCTGCCGACAAGGCTAACCCTAGTTTTTTTTTATAGTTTGTTTAGTCTCAAGTCATCTGTGAGAGCACAACCACCGCTGACAGTTGTGGAGCCACCGACATAGACACACGCTCTAAAATTAGAATTAGACGGCGTCGATCTGCTTTCCGCCATCAAACGTCAATCGACGCGCCACCTTCCAGCTGCTTTCAATCGCCACTGTCATCATGTGACTCACCTTGCTGTTATGTGTTGTTTGGGACCATCAACAACACTTGGGTCCCACTTTTTAGAGGTCGTTTGGAGATTTCTTTGAAGTTGATTGGTTTTTCGTAAGTTTTTTCTCCGCGTTTCAGGTTTCGTGGGTCATTCTCTGCTCACTTTAGTCTGCCACTTTTGCTGTGTTTCATCTTGGTTGCTGAAGATTTGTGTCTGGACGTCATTCAAAGGATTTGCTTTAGTGGTATGATGGTTGTCCAACCGATATTATCTCCGGCCACTTTGGCTCTTTTTGGTAATTCAACAACTTGTCTTTCTCACTGCGTCGGATCATGGATTATAGATTCCGATGCTTCCGATCATGTATTTGGTAATCCCTCTCTTATCTCTAACTTGTCACTTCCAAATATACCTCACAATATTACCCTTGCTAATGGTTCTAAGGTACAAGTTACTGGTATTGTTGAGGTCTCACCTCTGCCATCTCTGTCATTGAATTATGTGTTATTTGTACCTGGTTGTCCTTTTAATTCAATATCAATTAGTAAGCTTACTGACTCTCTCAATTTTTCCATAACATTTTCTTCCAAGTCTTTATGTATACAAGATTGTAATACAGGAAAGACAATTGGAACAGGATCTGTATCACAGAGTCTATATTACCTTCATAGTTAATCATCCACTATTTGTGGTGTTTTTGCATCTCCAGATATGATTCATCGTCGTTTGGGTCATCCAAGTTTAGATAAGTTAAAGGTGCTGGTTCCTCAACTTTCAAATTTGAAGTCATTGGATTGTGAGTCATGTTAACTTGGCAAACATGTTAGAGCATCTTTCCCAAGCAGTCCCTACAAAAGATCTAAGTCTCCGTTTGATATTGTTCATTCTGATGTGTGGGGTCCTAGTCGGGTGCTGTCTACTTTGGGATATAGATATTATGTCACTTTCGTTGATGATTTTTGTAGATGCACCTGGATCACTTTACTGAAAGACCGTTCACAATTATTTGGTGCCTTTCAGACATTTTGTTCAGAGATAAAGAACCAATTTGGAAAAGGAATTCAAATTTTGCGGAGTGACAATGGAAAAGAATATTTTTCTGCACCATTCAACTCTTTCATGGCTTCTCTAGGTATCATACATCAACTAGTTGTCCCCATACACCACAACAAAATGGCGTCGCTGAAAGAAAACATCGTCATTTAGTTGATACAGCTCGAACCTTATTGATCAATGCTCATGCACCTTTTAGATTTTGGGGTGATGCTATTCTCACTGCTTGTTATTTGATAAACCGTATGCCATCCTCAGTATTGGATAATGAGATTCCACAATCACTCTCATTTCCTAAGGACCCTTTGTACAGAGTCCCACTTCGTGTGTTCGGCTCTACATGTTTTGTTCATGATCTCACTCCTGGTCGCGATAAATTGTCTGCACGACTTGTCAAATGTGTGTTTTTGAGTTATTCTAGAACCCAAAAGGGGTATCAGTGTTATTCTCCATCTACACGTCGCTTTTATATTTCAGCAGATGTTACTTTCTTCGAGGATACACCATTCTTTGCTTCACCCACTACATCTAGTTCTACAACAGATGTTACCGATTCTCAGGTGATACCTATTCCTCTATTTCACCCAATATTTGAGCCACATGTCTCTACTTTAAGTTCTCCACAGTTACAAGGTAACCCTGAGTTTCGCCGTTACAGTAATATTTATGAGCGTCGACATGTTGAAGCTCGAGAAACATCTCCTAATGATTCATCTACAAAGACTATTGCTACTGATTCGGATACTGTTCCAATCTCGTCTCCTATTGTGGTCCCACCCAAGCCTTCTAATTACTTACTTATTGCTCTTCATAAAGGTAAAAGGTTAACTGCTAATCCTCATCCTGTTTACAAATTTTTGAGTTGCCACCGACTGTCTCCTTCCTACTTTGCTTTTGTTTCTGCTTTATCATTTGTCTCAATTCCGAAGAGAGTTCATGAAGCATTATCTCACCAAGGATGGAAACAAGCCATGATTGATGAAATGGTAGCTTTAGAATCCAACCATACTTGGGAGCTTGTTCCACCTCCTCCTGGAAAACCCGTTGTTGGTTGCAAGTGGGTGTTTAATGTCAAAGTGGGACCTGACGGACAAGTTGATCGATTAAAGGCTCGATTAGTGGCTAAAGGCTATACTCAGGTCTATGGTCAAGATTACAGCGATACCTTCTCACCAGTTGCGAAGATGACATCTGTTCGCCTCTTTATAGCTATGGCTGCAATGAAACGTTGGCCTTTATTTCGGTTGGATATCAAGAATGCTTTCTTGCATGGTGACTTGGAAGAAGAGATTTATATGGAGCAACCTCCTGGGTTTGTTGCTCAAGGGGGGCGTAGTCTGGTATGCAAATTGCAGAAGTTGTTATATGGCTTGAAACAATCACCTCGGGCTTGGTTTGGTCGATTTAGCAAAGTTTTGCAGCTGTTTGGGATGACCCGTTGCGAATCAGATCATTCTGTCTTTCTTAAATGTTCATCATCAAATCAATATATCTATCTTGTAGTTTATGATGATGATATTGTGATTACAGGTGATGATTATGAAGGTATCAAAGCCTTAAAACAAGAACTATTTCAAAACTTTCAGACTTAGGTCCTCAACGTTACTTTCTTGGGATTGAGGTGGCTCGACCAAAGTCAGACATTTCTATCTCTCAGAGAAAATATGCCCTTGATATTTTAGAGGAGACGGGTCTTATAGATTGCAAACCAGCCGACACAACTATGGATCCTAATGTGAAGCTCCTTCCTGACCAGGGGGAACCTTATTCCGATCCATGAAGATATCGGAGACTAGTGGGAAAATTGAATTATCTTACCCTGGCAAGACCTGACATATCTTTTCTGGTTAGCGTAGTAAGTCAGTTCCTTAACTCTCCGAGTGACAGTCATTGGAATGCAGTTGTTCGAATTCTTAAGTACATCAAAAGAGCACCTGGAAAAGGACTTGTTTTCACTGATAGAGGCCACACTAATATCGTTGGGTATTCAGATGCCGATTGGGCAGGAGATTCAAGTGATAGACGGTCTACTTCTGGTTATTGTATTTTTATAGGTCGAAATCTCATTTGATGGAAGAGCAAAAAGCAAACAGTCGTTGCTTGATCAAGTACAAAAGCTGAGTATCGAGCAATGGCTCATGCTACAAGTGAGCTTGTGTAGCTAAAACATTTACTGCAATAATTAAGTTTTTGTAAGGTTGGTCAAATGGAACTCGTATGTGATAATCAATCAACTTTACACCTATCCTCCAATTCGGTTTTTCACGAGAGAACAAAGCATATAGAAGTCGACTGCCATTTTATTAGGGAAAAGATTCTCTCTGGAGTCATCAAAACCTCATTTGTCAATTCTAAGGATCAACTTGCAGATATCTTTACTAAATCTCTACGAAGTCCTCGGATAACTTACATATGTGACAAGATGGATGCATATGATATGTATGCTCCACCTTGAGGGGGAGTGTTGAGATATTGATATTTATTATATTTGATATAGTATGATTTGTTAGTATCATTAGGAGTTATGATAGGATTGCATTCCTATTTAGATCAGATCTCATGTATATAAATAGTTGATTTTCATTCCTTTCAATATTATGAGAAATATTCATATTCAAAAGTATCTAATATGTATCCCCATTAGGGAGAAAAAGAAAAGTGCTTATTGATATGAGATGCTACACTAAGACATTTTTGTCTCCACATGACCTACACTTTTTGAATATCAGAATATTAAAATGTAATGATATAAAAGTTATTGATAGACGGTATAAATAATTAGTGTGATCCATTTAGTAAAAGATTGGAGAGATTAAATGCTTTTTGAATACTCTTGAATAATATATACTGAGATCGAGGTTCGAACTGTCTCACAAAAAATGAACTTGTACACTATCTCACAAAATGAATTTCTTGCCCCTAAACTATCTCATAAAAACTGAAGTACTCAAAAGTGAGTTTTTCCATCGTTAATGCTCTTATGAGCTTAAATCTATGTGGTTCCACATTTTGAAAATTAATCCTATTTAAAGTAGCACGACTTACATTGATTTATCAAATAAAAGTGTTTTGAATGTTGACAAAGACGGTTCATAGTAAATTAATTAATTTTCTTAGGTATCAAAAATTTAATTACATCCTCCAAATTAATTAAATTTTTTTATAGTAACTTATTTTATGAAAAGCATTATTTTCATATTTCTTACAGGAATTTAAAATCGTTACATTAGATAGAGTAAAAATAGTTAAACTTTTTATATTATAAATTTAAAGTGATTTCTTTTTGTTTTGTTTGTACTAATTGAATGGAAGAGAGTGTACTACGTTTTGTCCATCCAAATAAAATCAAACTCAATAAATGCACCATATCTTTCTCGTTCTCTTAGCACACAGATCTCAATTTTGTATTCCATCGAAACTTCACGACTAATGTTGAACAGAGTTTGAAAAGGAACAAACAATGAAACTAGTCTTCTCCTCACATGTTAGCACATGAACCCATTCAAAGAAAATCTAATTAATCCTTATTTATTATTGATTTGAGGTAGATCCAGAACCGTGGCCGGAGATGCTGAAGTGTGGTGGAGCCATGGAGACGATGACTTTAATTTTCAACCGAAAGTGATGTAAACACTCTAACGTTCAAGTCAGTAGATGATGTAAATACTTTAACGCTTAAGTCAGTAGACGATTAGAGCTAGTGAAAGGTAAATGAAATAATGTGTACTTTTTTTTTCTTGGTACAAGAAATAATGTGTACTTTACTTTATGGGAAAGAAGTACATTATATTATGCTATATTCGACTCTTAATATAAGAACCTTTTTTAAAAAATTATCCGTTTTCATAAGACCTCTTTTGAATTTTTTATTTTATTTTTTATAATTATAGTATTAGAATGGGACATAAATGAATTCTTTTATTTTAAGGTTAAATATGTTTTTCATCCCTACATTTTACGTGACTTTGAAAAATAGTCTTTGCATTTCAATAAATGTTTTTAAAATCCCTAAAATAATAAGGACTATTCTTCAAAGTCACGCAAAATGTAGGGACTAAAAACATATTTAACCCTAAAATAATTTGGACCCACTAACTGTCACATCAACATTCCGTTAGAGAATTATCAGTAGAGACTAATTTTGATAACATAGATAAAATAAGTGGATTTTAAAAATATTTAATGAAATGTAGGGACTATTCTTCAAAGGGACACAAAATATAAGGTCTAAAAAAAAATTTAAACCTTTTTTTTTTTTTATGATAAAAGCAACATAGTTTTTATTTTTGGTAACAATCTATTCCCTATTATGAATATTATGAAACTTAATGTCTACCAAAAATACAATCTTACCGCTTCTTAATATTTTGACACGTCACCAAAATTATATCATTTTCTTTCAACCCCCCTATTTTTTCTCTCTTAAAACAAACTCACTCGATAAAACACACTAACTTAATCTTTTTCTCAAAAGAATAAACAAGCTTAATCTTAATCTCAATCAGAACAAATTTTTCTATAATTCAACTTCTAATTATCTAAAGAGTTTAAAACAATCTATTCTCTATAATATAATAATTATGAAAGTTAATGACCAACAAAAATACAATTTTGCCCCATCTTAATTTTTTGACACCACATCATATATTTACCCTTTTGTGTTTTTTTAACAAAAATCCTATTTAGATGAGAGAGAAAATAACTTTCAAAAAATTGATGTGATTTTGTAACAATAAATTTCTTTTATATTGTTGTACCTAAACAATTTAAATTATTTTTAATAAATATGATTTTATTATAATAAACAAACACAATTTTTTTTAAAGAACAAAATAGATTCCATTTTTTTTAAATCTCTAAATAAAATCTTTATACTATTATTGAATGTCAAAATTAATTTTATTTTAATCCATAACAAACGGCCCTTTGAGGTTTGTAATAACAATTAAAAAAGAACTAGGATCAACAATAAATCTAAAAACAATCTCAAATTATAAAATAACATAACTTTGAGAAAATTACAAAATATTTGCCACTTTTAGATTATACACAGGATTAATATTTATTACAACCATACAACTATTTTTCAGAAAATTTCACATTTTCAAGATTGATTCTTTTGTATAGATAATTTATCTTTGCTTTTTGTTTATCTTAATATCATATTATAAAATAATATTTATTATTGTACCAAAAAAAAATCATTACTTTGGATTGTTAATTAATATAGACTTTAAAAGTATAACTATTAAAAATATTGGATAAATTATCAATGAGTCATTAAAGAATATGGTTGTACAATTCATACACGGGACTCGTAACAAGAGTTTTTTTTATCAACGAGATCTTGATTATTTATAATATTTCTACCTATTTTTTCTACCATTTTAAAATATTTAATAAAAACTATTTCAATGATTTTATCATGAGCAAATTAATCTTTCAAAAAAAAATCATGGAGAAATTACACTAACATCCCTTAAGGTCTTCTTAAATAACACAAGCACCCCCTCTATTTTACTTACAAAACATTAATCTCCTTTATTTAGTTATTAAAATGACAAGTTCTTCCATTATAATTTAACACGGTTTAAGCTTTGTTAATTCCATTTTTTTTAGCAATTAACTTCTTTAGAAGAGTATGAAGTCCCTTAATTTTCAACCATTTTCTATTCCCATTTTTTTTTCCAAAAAAGGAGGAGTAGCAAAGAGATACAACCTCAAAATGTAACCTAGATAAGAGAGAACAAAAAAACAGGCGGAGGACTAGGCCAAAACCTCCCCAAACTAGACCAAATCCACAATTAGGCAATCTCATAAGATTCCTCACAAAAGGCACTCTAATAAATGAGGGCAAATCTAACCAAACTATAAGAGTTCAAAAAGAACCATATATTAGCCATTCTGTCAGCACAATGGGTTCCATTCCTATTGATATGAGTGATCATTATGTTCATTTGTCTAATTAGAATGTTTCAATTATCCCGTCTATTCTTTAAGAAACATAGCATCAAAGAAGAATTCTTAAAAGCCTGCACAACTGGAGATGAGGTAGTTTCCAACCAAACTTAAGACTTTGGCGAATTTTTCAAACTAAAGAGATCACTCGTTGATCCTTTGTCAATGTGGTTTAATTTTTAAACTTTAATTTAATAAAATAGATATATCGAAGATTATTTCCTTTTCATTAGTAAACTACAACTTCCATCCATCTCTATATTCTCTTCTTTAATTGTCGATGTTTGATTCTATTTGTTGGTAAAAACAATTGTTATTGTTTCTCCATTGCGAGAAAACAACCTCATTCAACTTATTGCCAAAACAGAAAACAGAAACAAGATATATCAAACCAATATGACTGAAATTAAATTGTGTATTTATAAGGTTATTGAAATGAAATTGGATAAAAATAGACAATGTGCTTGTGTTGTTTAAGAAAATCTCAAGGAAGGTCAATGTAATTTGCCTTTTATCATTAACGTCATCTTTATGGTTAATTTTTTTTCTATTTTCTCAATGCATATAACATTGCAATTCGCTTTGACATATGACCCCTACTTCGAAGTCAAACCCGTGCGGAGCACTGACCCGTGCTTAGCACGGGTTTGTTGCTAGTCAAGTTGTAAAAAAATGCAGCAAAAAAAGTTTTTGTTTGGCGTGGTTGCCCGCCAACTCGTCAGTCCGCCACTAAACGGGGAAGGGGTGAGATTTTGGACTTGACCACCTAATTTGACTCGTCTCGTCCCGTTTTAAACGGATTTAGACGGGGTGGGTCAGCCCGCTTTGCCATCCCTAGCTGAACCTGGCTCAGTTCAATAAAAGTAAATTTAGAGCGTTTCTTTTATCATCCTATGAGTTTTTTGCGCGCCCTATGCAGTTCGGGTTATATAATCTGAATGACATAAACAACCCATAAAAACTTTCAAAGACACATTGAAATATTTTGAATTTTAGAATTCGAATAAGGTGCGCGAGAAATTCATAAAGTGGAAAAAGTAATGACCTTAAATTTATAGATCTTGTTAAAGAATATCTCAAGCACTCTCTAAACATTCTAAAATAAATAATTATTTATTAAAAAGTTAAATATTTCAATTTTTAAAACATTAATTACATATATTTTCATTAAATTTATTTATGATTATTACTATTCTCTTCCTATACGTTTCGCACACCTCTTATTCAAATTCTATATATTGAAAACTTCTGTATACACATATTGTTTGTCTGAATCACATGAGTAAAATACGGAAATACCCCTTGGCAGTTAACTGCCGATGAAGTAAACCGGTTGCAGTTAACTACTGAGGAAAACCTCGGCAATTAACTGCCGAGCGCTCCTGCTACAAATCTGGCATAAGCTCTCTCATCTATTATTACTCTCATTTTACCAAACTTTTTTCAAATCTCTCCCAAAATCTCTCTAAAAAACCCAACCAAATTTATTCAAAAAAGTCACAAGTAAATAATCATAAAGCTATTAACTTACATTTTAGTTGTTAGAAATGTTTTTTTTTTAGTTTTTGAGTGGATTTAAATTAATTTAGTTTTTGAGTAGATTTAAATTAGTTTAGTTTTTGAGTAGATTTACATGTTATAATTCATTTTTAGAGTAGTTGTTAGTTGATTAGTTTAGTTAAAATGTTTGCATGATGTTTATGTTATAATTTAGAATTTTAGGGTTATTCTTTATTTTGGTGTTTTATATTTATTTTTTTATTTTAGTTTTTAAATAGATTTACATTTAAGAGTATATGATATATTTTAAGAGTTGATATAAGTTGAATAATTTTGTTATATTTTACATTATTTATATGTTTTTTTTAGGGTAAAACATTTTAAGGTTATTTTTATGATTTTTAGGGTTTATGTATAATTTACACTCCAAGTGTTTGATGAAATGTTTGAATGAGTTTTTCATTGATTGTTTTCAATTTCTTATTGTGTAGAATTAAAGCAATGGTCGGGTGGATCGACGTTCGTGCACAATTCAACGGAAGAGAACCTCAGAGGTTGAAGGTTCGGTGCCTTGGTGTAACGTTAAGAAGTCTCAAGGATCAACTGAATGAATTCAACCAAGGAGTCAACCCCAGAGACACAAGAAGGGTGGAATACGTTCGGTATAAACGTCCAACGCTCGACAAGGGGAGAATATCATTCACTTGGGTGGAATTAACAAACGATGAAAACGCGAAGAACATGTTTTGGGAGCACATCATGTTCCAATGGATCGATATGCGGGTAACGTTGCTGAGATCAACTGAAGATATTATCAAGAGTCTGATTCCGCCAAAAGATTGCGATTAGGTAGGAAAGTGCACCTTCCAACTATAACAATTGTCTTCCTTTGAATGTGGTAATTCAAACTTGTTAAACGGCAAGACTCAAACATTGGCCCGACATTTCTATTGTTCCTTTCAAAAGATTAAATTCTTGTTAGGCTGGTTTAAATGAAGGTATTGAAGTGTCAAAGAATGCACCTCATTCTTTTGACACTTGAATACCGTCATCTAAACCAATCCTAACAAAAATTTAATCTTTTGAATGAAACTATAGAAATGTCGGACGAATGCTTGAGTCCTGCTGTTTAGCAAGTTTGAATTTACCCCATTCAGGGGTAAGACAATTGTTGTAGTTGGAAGGTACATTCCCGAATGTAATGTAATGTAATGAATTTTTCACTTTTCGAATTTATTTATCCATTACGCAACTTTTATTCGAATACGTAATTTTTAATCGAAATTATTCAAAACGCGATTATAATCAAAATACACGATTTTAATCGAAATTATTCAAAACGCGATTTTATTCAAAGTATTATAATGTCAAGCAAAATGCGCGCGACACAAAAAGAAACATAAAAAAATCCAAAACAATTAGGCATTAGAAGCCATTACATTCATTCTTCCTCGTCAAACAAGTCAATCGGGTTGCCCGCTACAGTCCTTGGGGAACCTTCTTTTGGTTGAGGACCAAAATAGTATGTCCTTCCGCTCCTCCTCAACCTCGACTGATTGTACACCGGCAACTTCGAACCCTTCTTTTTTTGGAACCATCACAAACAATTTTGTGTCATGTCATAGGCGATTTTTCTTTCTTCTTGTCATCACCCTGAACGTTACCCTGGTTCTGATTTTTAGACATATCTACATAAAAAAAAAATTGGCGATCAAAACCTAAACTAAACAACAATGCCATAAAATCAAAAAATCAAAACCTAAACCTAAACATAAACTATCATCAAAACCTACACCTAAACCTAAACAATTCTAACGATTCTACAACAATTCATCAAAACCTAAACCTAAACAATTCTACAACAATTCATCAAAACTTAAACCTAAACAATTCTAACCTAAACATAAATCAAACATATCATAAAATCAATTAAACCTATATAATCAAAATTTAACAAAAAAAAGAACAAACAAATTAACCACAAAACAACAATGCAATAGGATTCAAATAACTTACTTGTTTTTGTGATTGAAATTGGCTTGAAATGACTGAAAATTGCACCCAGGAGAACAAAAAACGTAACAATGGAGTTTTGGAAACTCCTAAGTCTGTTATGTTCTTATAACAGATCATCGGCAGTTAACTGCCGAGGTTTTTCCTCGGGAGTTAACTGCAGCCGGTTTTTTCATAATTCGGTAATTAACTGCTGCGGAATTTTTCGTCTTTTACATGTGTTTTTTAATCCTGTCAAATGTGTGAACAACAATTTTCCAATATATTTCTCCCTTATCAACGAGAGAGAACCAATCATACACAAGTCACCGCCTTGATTTGGATAAAGTCAAATGAAACTCAACGAAGACTGAGTTGTACGGTGTAAGAACTATAGTACGGTGCAACTGCGTAAACAACACCATAAGGTGACATGTCCTTATGTTATGTCTTGTTACATCCCCTAACGTAAATACTCTCACATGAATATGATTACTCCAAACGGGTATTAAGGTGGCAATAACGTGAACGCGACCACCATTATAACTCCACACAAAGTCAAAAATTGTATACTACTTCTTCTTCCAATCAACGCTCACCAACTCACTTTTCAATTTCCACATCCTATATTTATTGATTAAGTTGACCTTATCTATCTCTAATCAATTACCATTATTACTATCACGTTTAACAAGAGCACACGAACCTACTAAGAAACTCCATTGCCCCCACATCTCCTAGCTAGTACTAGTACTTCCTTTAAACAAAAAATCAAATGAATTTGTTTCAGCTTAGATTTAGTAGATTTAACTTTTTTTCCTTATCTAACATGGGAGAATATACACCCTTTATTTTAACTAGAAAAGAAAAACTATCTCATATAAAATTAGAGTATACCAATATTAATTATAGATAGATGTGTCATAAAAAGAAACCAATATCATAGAGTATTTTATATAGTTTTTTTTTTAAAGAAGAAGAATTATATTTAGTTTATTTATCAATGTAGACGGAACTTTAGACTAAAATTCAACTTACAATTAGGGTAGCTAAAGTCCACCTTTGGATTACTACTTCCTACCATACACTAACGTGTCCATATCAAATATTAGTAATAGCCGTATTTCTTGACCAATAGAAAAATTCGGATATTCTTAGCAAATACACGGATTATTCACTTGGCTCTTTCTTCAACATTTTTTCTTCTTTTTTTCTCTTCTTTTGTTGTTTAGTAGATGGGTTACCATGTACGTTGTTTTCAATATTTTTCAGAAGGGATATGGTCCAAGATAAGGAAAGATAACGATGAAAGAAATGAAGAAAAATAAGATAATACATATTTTCTAAGAATTTTGAATAACATATCCTAGATTATTATTCAACGTGAAAAATGATAAATATAACAAAAAATTGAAGTGAATATTTTCTTATATAGTCTTCTATATATCCCCTCAATCCCAAAACATATGGACTAAAAAGAAATATGAACATTTATGACGTCACTTTCCCCATGTACAAAAAAAGGAATAATATTTATCTGAAAAACAAGGAACCTAAGAACAAAGGAATATTTAGTTTCCTGAAAAGTTGCTAATTGTATTTCTGCTATTGCTGTTGTTGTTGCTGTTGTTGGTATTGTTTGCATGGCCACCACCAATAATGGATGAGATCGCGGCCGCGAGAACAGCGGTGAAATTAGGATCGGCGGTGATAGCAGCGGTGGCGGCGCTGACCGAGTCAGCTAAAGAAGGCTGTTGCTGCTGTTGTTGTTGGGTTGGAGCTTGTGTGGTTAAATGAGAAGAACCAACTTCTTGAGACAATTGAAGACCAGAAAATTTAGATTGATTATAAAGTGATGCTGCTGCTTGTGCAAAATTCTGATTCTGTCCTTGAAAGAAACTAGGTACTTGATGAAATGGTGCATGTTGAGGTCTTTGAAATTGCAATGGATTTGGATTTGAATTTTGTGTGAGATCTAATGTAACAGTAGGGAATGGTGCTGAAGCTGAAAGTGTTGCCATGCTTGTTGAACAAGGTAGAATAGCTCTTGCTAATAAATTTGGTGTCATTATTCCATCTGCACTTGACATTGATCCTGATAGTAACATGCTTGCTGCTGCTGAGGTTGTTGATGCCATTGCCATAGCTGCTGGTGGTAGTGGATGGTTATGTGTTCCTTCATATGTTGTTACCAATATTGTTTTGTCCTCGGCACAACGTTGAACCTATTAACAAAAAAACATCAATAATTAGCTCTAAATTACAATGCTTAGTAGTTACAATACAAAAGTACTAATACTGTCTCTAATTTCGTCGCTAAATTTAGAAAAAGCAATATTTGGACTATTTTTTAGCGGTTCATATTAGACACGTTATTTCTTTAGTAACTAGAAAACTCACTTGTTTGCGAACTGGACAACCAACTGCCATAGTGCATCTATAGTATGCACGAGGACATGGATTTCCTTTAGCCATTTTTTGTCCATATTTCCTCCATTGACATCCATCACTTATCTGCAATTATTCATCACATAATTCAGTTAGAAAACTAATCAAAAAATTATTCAAGTTCCTTAATCAATTTTGATTTAATTAGTAGTTAATGAATATGCATACCATTGAAGCTTCTGATCTAGCACGAACCGAGACACGAGCTTTTCTCATTGTAGCTTCTGTATTTGCTTGATCTGCAACATTGGAAGAGTTCAATATTTTCTGAGCCTTGTTTGGACCCCAGCCTTGTGTTTCTGATTCTGGACTGTCTTCCCTACCGGTTTTACCATTACTATTCCTCATCTGAGGTGTGTTTGATCTTGTTCTTTCATCAGATGAAGAATTTGATACTTGATCTTCAACTTCTGCTGTTCCATTAGTAGTACCTATCTCAAGAAATTGTCTTGGTACCATTGCTCCACCAACACCTTGGTTTTTCTCCTCAGCTTTTGCATTAACAACCTGAATTTTAACAATATTAATTTATTAACATGTTATCAATCTGGCATATAATATAAGGTCATACTAAGTTACTAACATGTGTCCTTCAAAGATTCTAAAAATAGCAAGTATATATTGAGAAAAATTAGTTTTCACAATTTTGAGAAATAAATTGACATAATTTTCACTAAATAATTTCTACTTTTAGTATACTAACATATCATGCAAGTCATTTATGTCAAAGAAGTATTAACACTAACAACTATGACAATTGTACAACTTTTCTATATAAGATTTGAATTCCATATTTTGAGTATACAAAGTCAAACTTGTACTACCAAATTGACATGTCATGAACATAAAAAAGAATAATGAGAAACTAGCAATTGATAATTACCTCATTTTCAGTGTGGTGATTCTTTTGCATTAATGCCACAAGTTGCATCTGCAAAGCCGTGTAGTTACCGGTAACATGACTTAGCATCTCTTTCAGCTTTTTGTTCTCTGAATTCATCCGTTGAAGTTCCACTTGCAATTGTGCAAGCTGAATCAAATAAAACAAGTTTATATATCAATTATCATCCGGTAAAGACCACATAAAGTTAGTTACATATATATCAGTAATTCTGATAAACTAATCGTGATATCAAACATACACTAAATTAAATTACGTACCTCAGTAGTCTTGGCACGTTTATTTTCAGCATCAGATGAAACTCCATCATCTACTACAGATTGATCACTTCCAGTGTTTGCAAGTTGTAAACCAGTCTATAATATTTGAAAAAAAAAATTAAATTAGTACATATGTTATCATTTAAGAGAAATATTTTACTATTGAATTTTAGAAAGAAATAACAAAAAAGGAAAATTAATTATGACAAAATTAATAAGGAAGCTTACATTAACATGAATATTAGAAGTGGAAGGCTTTTCATCGGTTGAAACAATCTCCTTTTTGATGATATTGGATTTAACATGTTGGTTGTGTTCATGTGAAGGTGATGGTTTGTTTCTTTCAGAGAAGAAATCGACTTCACCGGATATTTTCCGGTCACCTTCGTCTTCGCCGTTGGTGTTACGGGTAAGGTTGACAGGAAATCCTAAAATAGGAAACATTCTATCGTTGGTATATGTAGATGATGGTTGTTTTGAAGGTAAAAAAGGGTGAGAGTGAGATATTGGAATTGGAGAAGATGAAGTAGTATCAAGAGCTAGTCCCCATGCTTTGTCCATATAAAAGGGAGAGATGAGAGAGATTTAGCTAGAGAGATTTTTTTTTTGTTTTTTGAAAAAGAGATTAGCAAGAGAGATATGTTGAAGGAATAGGAGAGAGTAGAGAGAGGGAGAGGTAGATGAAGTCTTTCAATAGTGCAATGGATTAGGGTATAAAAAGAGTTTGGAATTGAAGGAACGTGGACCAGATGGAAAATGAAATTTGGATTTTTAGAAAATTCCACGATATTTATTATTATTTATTTACTATCCCAAATTGTTGCGTAAGATGGTGCGTCAGGTTGGAAAATGTCCCAAATCCGATTGCTACATCCCACACAAAGGTATTACCCATACAACCACACGTCCATAGTTTGGCAATCATTTAATTTACACTTGCCTTAGGTAAATTAACTGTGTATTTCTATGTGTTACTACTAGCTAGGAGAGTAGCCATTTTCTAACAACAAAACAAAAAAAGAAGCTAAGGGAAAATAATTGTAAACTTCATCTTTATTTGAACAACGTATGTGATGTGATATCATATATATATATTTATTTTTTGAAGGAATATATATATATATATATATATATTTATTTTTATTTACTATTTTTTTACTTTATATTTTCTACAATTTATATGCATGCATTTAAAAATACATATATATGATGATTGAAGACCATTGTATTTGATTTTCAAATTTTGATGTCAAATTACCATTTCTCTATGTTTTTTAGTCAATATCATTTCTCTAGTTGTATAGACTAATTATTGGTTAATGAGATTAAGTTAAGGTAACAATTATCTAACAACCATCTGAATTTGATCTGGTTGAAACAATATTTAATGAGACTTACTTACATTCCAAAAAAAAAATTATTCTAGTTTATAACAGCAATAATAATAGATTTAAATATAAAAAATTAATATAGATTAATTGTTAAAAGGTTAGCAAAATTATAATTTAATTCGAACTATAAAATCTAATATAATAATACTAACAAAAAGATATCATTCACATTTATACCTAAATATGTTGGTCTTGTAGACTTAAAAGACTTTTTTACATCTAAATATGTTGGCCTTGTGGCCTTGAAAGACTTTTTTATGGTACATAGTCTAGAAAAGACGTTTTTTTAAACAATCGAGAGGATTGAGATTTTGGTTCATAACATCACCTATATTATTACTACATAAACTTTTAACAAAATCTCAATCCTCTCGATTATTTAAAAATGATCAAAACATAACATTAATTAGATCGTATATCCATATCTATACGAGTCTTACCTATTTTCACCCCTAATTATCATAACTTATAATGATATCATATTAATAAGCACATCACTTTTATTCAAACAAACTATATTTTATTTTGCTTGAATCTTGTGGCCAACAAATTTCCACAATAGTGTGGAATCAATAATCTAATAGAAATCCAATCCCGAGGAGTTAAAGAATTAGACAATATATGAAAAAAGATAGTACTCCTAAGGAAGAAGAGCCTTTATTTAAATTTTCTTTAGAAAAAGAAAAAGGGTTTACATAACATTAGTGAAGAGGGTTGGTTCGTCTATGTTTCGTGAAGAAAGGATTTGACTGACTCATAAATGAAGGATGAAGAAAAAAGAGCCACCGCCCCCGAATAAAACGGAGAGGTTACACGTGATGAAAATGATCGTGTTCTTTTTTTTCTTTTGTTCTTTGTCATATGCTACTACTAGTACACACGCAAAGACAAGAAATTCAACAGAAAGACACGATAAAGAAAAAGCCAAGTCAACCTATTTGACGGCCCGGCTCTTTCTCTGTCTTCTCTTCTTGTGCGTGGGATCGATAAGATGACCCAACATGATTGTTGACTCTATACTTTGTGGGACCACCTCACCTGCTCATACTTTCTTTTCTTATTACTCCTCCATTATTATTTACTCCCAAAAAATATGAGAAGGGACACAATAGATGTAAAAAATTGATATTAAAGATTATATAAGTGAGAAGACATTTATATGCTTTAAAATTTTGAGTTAATATGTGATATTCAATGACACTTGTGTGATTGTTCAAAGTTTGATGTGATGTCCTTCGATTATGTATGGTCCAAGAGTAGTATAAGGATTGATGGTTCGATTGAGTCTTCGTATTGGAAGTCTTTTAGATAAAGATATGAAGGCGACATGTCATATGTTGAAAGCAAATAATGATAGTACAAGTGTGATAGTAAGAGTTTCACATTTGGTGAAAATTAAATGTCGAATTTTAATCTTAATAATATACAAGTACAGAACTATAAATAGGAAAAAAATCTTAAGTGTCAACCTCTAAGCAACTCCATGCCAAATCATCATCTTAACCTCACGGTTGCATAGTGGGGTGGTTACTACATATCTGCTAATTAGAGTTTTGTTCATGTAGAATAATTAATGAATGGAGGATGAGCGGTTGCATATGTGGGCGGTTCTTACATATCTTTATGAAAAACAACACTTAAATATAAAAAAATGTTAGTGGTATAAAGTGTGTAACACAAGCATATGTTACTCGGTTTGATTTCTTACAAAACTTATTTTTTTCATAAAAATTAATTAGAATTAGATCCGCCAAAAAAGGTGGGATTAGGATTAGGTCAAGACTATCTAACATTTAGCATAACTAGATTATTGACCTGTGCGTCACAGAGGTTTATTGTTAAGAGATAGACATAAAAATAATAAAATGCAATATATAATTGGTAACGGTGAAAAAAGAACAGGTGATAATCCATAGTAGACAAAGTAAAACACTTCATAAAATGTATAAAATCTGAACATATTATAAAAGAAAATTCGGTAATCCTATTAATGATTCGGTAAAAGAAATATGAAAATTTTAGTACATTGGCATGTAGTTTCATCACACATTGCAAAATACTTCCTCATATACGACGTTAGACGTCAAGAGCTGTCAAATGGGCTGGTCCGGCCCAGCCCGCCTCGGCCCGGTGGGCCAGCTCATATAAATGGATCTGAGTGGGTCGGCCCACTTGATTCATGGGCTACTAAAATTGAGCCCAATCCAAATAGTAGTGGGCTACATGGCCCGATGGGCCAGCCTGACCCATATTTTAAAATGTATTATTTTGTTTTTTTTGAAAAAAAATCGATGGAATGAATAATAAAGCTACACATCACATTTATTTTTTTTAATAGAAACATATTACATAAATTATTATGCATCAATAAATCACATGTCTTCGTAAACTTAGTTAAATTATATATAAAATGTCTATTAAATCAACATCCATAAGGATAAATAGCACAAAAGAATCAATGCAAAAGTAGAGTATTTATCATAACTCACAAAGTGAACCTTGAAGACCACAAAATTCAATATTACATAATAAAATAATTCAGTTTTACCTAATAAAACTATTTATAAACTATTTATTTTTTTAAAAAGGCCGGCCCGCAAGCCCGACCCATCTAAAATGCAGGCCCGATGGGCTGGTCCAAAAAGATAGTGTCGTTTTTTTCACGCCTTTTTTACGGTCCGGCCCACACTAAAATAGAGGGCCGAAAGGCCAGCCCGGTTGGCCTGACCCTTTTTGACAGCTCAAGACGTCACATTGGTATCTTCACCATCTTCATCAGTGATTAATATCTTTAGTCCTTCTCTATATGCAATCTGATCCAAGGAAAGGTGATTCTCACCTCAAAATTCATTCACAGTTGCACAACTTTGCTTGCAAAGAAAGAAATAATAAAAGTATGCATAGGAAATAAAGGCTAACAACAGAATAAGGTTTAGAACGAAACAAAATTCAGATTAAGTTCAAAAAACATGACATTACACGACACTGTCTGAATCCTTAGATAATAGACCAAGAAATTGCGACAAAACTAAATATGAAGACTGCCAAAATTGGTGTAAACATCTCAAACTAAAAACAAAAAACGCAAAAAGGATATTCCAATTCTAAAAAAAAAAATACATGTTAAATTAGAATACCAGTTAAGCAGTGGTATGAGAGGAAGGTTGTAAGGTCACGTTCTTCCATTTGCAAAAATCAAAATATCAAAATATATGATTATTCTATTGTCTGTGTAATATACCACGATTTAGGTTTTTTTTAATTTTTTTAGAGAAACACGGTTTAGGGTTTGCTATATATAGCCGAGTTTGCATGGAAATTAGGGTAGTCGGGTTTGCATGGAAATTAGGGTAGTCTGTTTGTAAACGTATAAAATAAGTGTACAACAACTTGTCAAAAAAATAAGTCTACAGAAACGATAGATATATACAAACGATGACACAACATGATAGGAATGAAAAGCTCATCAGCAAGGAGAAATATTAGGGATTGCTGCCTTTTAGAGGGAATTTGTTAGGTTAAATTGGCGCGCTGCATTTTAGATGAAATTTGTTAGGTTAAATTGCTGCTAACATAATGCAGCATTTTAGAGGGAAATTATTAGGTTAAGTTGCTGCAAACCTAATAAAATTAATAAATAAAGAAGACTAGACTCTAATAACTCGTGTGATGCACGGGTTCTGAAGAATTTCGTATATAAGTATCAAATTGGCTATATTTTTACTTGCAGATTTTTTTTTCTTATCAAAAAATATCATCATGTTGTGTTCCCAAATTCCTTTTTTTTTTCTTTTTTTCTTTTTCTCAATCTTCTTATTGATTACATTCCTGTTAAAAGAACAACTAAAATAAGCAAATTGAAAATAGTAACTATGTTTCAAAAGTCAGAGCGAGAAAACAAAGTAATGTGATAATCTAGTGTACTGATTTTTGAAAATAAAAAAGTCATAATAAATAACTTTAAGTAATATAATAGACGAGAGAAACAAAGAGGCAGACAAAATTACATTAAAAAGTGAAGTTTTTAGTGATAAAATTATCATATGAATCAGTCAAATTATCAGCAATTTTAAAGATCCAACTTCAATATACTAACATGCAATAAGCGTGCACCAAGAAACCGATCCTAACAGCAAGGACTGCTAAATCTATAAAAATGGAAGGGAAAAAGAACTACTATGTGGTAAGCGAAAGAAAATACAATGAAAATGAACATTTATGGGGCAACCAAAGGAAAACAATAATAATGAAAAAGAACTGTCATAAAAAAGGAAGTGCTACAAGAAAAGGAACTGCTATGGCGTTAGTGCCTTAAAAAAAAGACTTTTGTATTGTATATCAATTTTGGAAGGAACAATATTTCAGTAAAAAACGGAAGTGGCCTTGTGATGAAACTTGTGAAGTGTTGTTACATGCTACCCGATTTGAATTCTTGTAGACCTTTTTTTTCATAAAAATTAATTAGACCCGCCAATAAGGGCGGGAATTGGGTTAGGTCAGGACTACCTAACATTTATTATAATAAAGAAGATAAAGATAACGAGGAGCCATATTGTCACTCTCTTTTTAACACTCGCTCCAACACCCACTCTCTATTAGGTGAAATTCATGCGAGTACCATACATTAAAAATGAATTGCATATAAAGTGATGAGACTCACATAAGTTTCATCCAATAGAAGAATGAATGTTAGAGAAAGTGCTAAAGAAATAGTATTTCTATAATTTCTTTTCAGCATTAAAGAGTACTAGAAAAAGAGTATTCCTAATATTTTTCTTCAAAATAATACTTCATAAAATTCATTCGTTTTTGAAAATCTCCAAATTTATCATCAAAACAATAAAACTTACATAGATAAATTTGAAACCAAAATTTAAAGTTGTTTTGAATATGAGACAAAAAATAACTCGTGCAATGGCTTCCTATATTGGAGATATTTAACTAGATTGGACAACAAGTCGCTAGCTAGCTGTCTTTCTATGGATCTAATGAGAAAATTAGTGGGATTCATCCGTCAACTACTCACATGAATAATCATTGACATTTTGTGTATGTATGCTTTGACGACTGAATAATAAGAGGGGAACAGTTCCTGTCAATATTCAAGAAAAAACAAACATGTTATTAAATCCAATGGAATGTGATAGTAATTTGGTATCTATATTATGGCCACAATCAACCGGCACTCTCTAATCGTGTATTTGTGTTTTCTTTCTCAATATTTACTTATGAATCAACTTGCATTATACAATACTTTATTGAATTCTCCTCTATGATTCGGTGCAAGTCATAATATTTATTTGTAAGCATAGCTTCTTAAAATTTCTTTCTTATGCCATTACAAGAAATTGACAAATTCAGAATTTGAATTAATTGTAACGCAGCACCTAACCCTATATTAGTATATAATATTCGTGTACATTTATATTTTTAACCTACTTAAAATTTCCCAAGTCTCACGGCCTTGTTGCTTATAATAATCATAGTCTTTTTTCTTTATCTTTCGATTGTTTAGTATAGATGTACAAGAATTCTACCTAATATATATCTAACTATTAGAGAGAATTATTCTTGATCGGAAGCTATTTTTTTTATCATAAAAAGAAGCATCTTTTTTCAAATAACACCCAAATTAACCAAACTTCATACATGCTAAATAATCCTCTATTGAATTTTTTCTCCCTGCCTAACCTTCTATGTTGCAAATGATGTTCCATTACGAAACCACAAGGTAGAAGAGCAACAATAAAACTGTTCCAATTGCTCAAAACTAAAACTACTAAAATTTATAATTATTTATTTATGGGTAAACATACGACACCAGCATGATTATGAGATTATCTAATTTTGTAGCACTAATTAGTAAAAGGGATTTGGTATTACTTTTAGTCGATTAATATTGCATTGAGAATACCGGTTCCTTTGGGCTATTGCATTGAAAATTTCAGAATATGGTCAATTTTCTTTCAATGATATCACCATCTATGATAAATTACTATATAATTAACAACATATTTCATCATTGTATTACTTTTCTGTTCAAAGCAGAAGAGACAAAATACAAATCTAATCTCTAAAGCAATTTATAAATTATAATAAGTAGAAGCTAATTTAATACATAAATGTTATTCAATTTTAGTCTTTATTTTACTTGTGTATGAATTGCTTTTTAAGCCTCCACAAGGACTAATAGTTATAGTACCTATTTTTTATAAGAACTAGAAATATATTTAAGTTATAAAATTTTTGGTGGGCATATATTAGTTTAACCTTCTTTACCACAAAAACACAAGATGCCGTATGAAAAATCAGAGTTTTGATTTCTTCTTTGACAATTTACACCTAGATGGCAGAAGGTCTTGAACAAGCTTAACAAAATAACCTACACCTTATATATGTGGATTACATTATTTCCAAATTAAGCTAATAAAATTAGGGTCATAAAAATATTAGACGTATGTACTTATGGATGAAAATAGGCCTGATCATCTAATAAAGGTCGATGACCTAACCTATTTAAAGTTCTTATAGAAAGTTTATACTGTTTTTATTGTCTCATTCAAAGACTCATTGCAAGTACTTATGGAACTTCAAACAGGTAGTAATAACAAAAACTTCAAACAAGTTATTGCAAATGCACTATGATAGTATGATTAACTTTTTTTGTTTAATTAATATATACATGTCTCTATTTGAGAAATAAAATATTTATTTTTGTAAATAGTAAATAAAGCATAATGATGTGGATATTAATAGGTGTATTATAATGTCTAAACTTAGTTGACATGTAAGAGTCACGTCAACGTTGACTAACAATTGACAAACAATTTTTTATCAGAAGAACCTGATTGAATGAAAAAAATAAAATAATTTGAAGACTTGACAAACAATCTATCTTTTAAAAAAAATAGTTATTGGAGAAAATCTTTTTTTTCTTTTCAATTTCTATTTTTTTTAGTATTTAGTTTGTAACAAACAGATGAAAAAAAGAAGTTAAAATTGGTTATTTTTTTAAAATAAGAAAAGGGATTTACCCCCCAAAATTTTGTTACAAACTTTTCATATAAATCAATTTTTATTACTTGATTAGAGTTACAAACTCATTTTAAAATTTGAACAGTAATTGGAGTCCAACCATTGTCTAAATTCAAAAGGAAAACTTTTAAGACGAGAAATCTACCAAACTTGTTAATTTCCCCCTAACCATGCTAAAGGTAATTAGAAGGAGGAAAATTATGAGTGGAAATATCTTTGTTTAATAGTCTTCATACATGATACTTTTCCTTTATTCCATTCCATGCATGCTCGTAACAAATTTCAATTTCTAACGACGCACTTTTTTAACATTGGTCTCTTTCAAATGGCCTTTTAATACTTCTTTTGAATAATATGACTCAAGTTTGATCGAAAAGGCACTCATGATGTTTTTCCAAACAAAGAAAAATAAACCAATAGAGCTTCCTTTCTTTACCTTGACTACCAAGATTCCTTCTTTGAAACAAAAACTTTCCATTTACACTCCCCATTTTCCCCTCCAATTTTCAACCAAATTACTAAAAGTACCATCAAATCAAAGAAAGTTAGTAATTTACGTCGGCTGAATGTTGATTGTTGACTACGTAGTACGTGTGCAAGAATATATTATTATGAGATGGTTTAAAAGCTAAATCGACCAAAGAACATATTAACCCCACTATTGCACTAGCTAGGGAACTTGTAGTTTTCTATAATATAAAAAAGGGCTCTTTAGTTTCTTTTTATCTAAATTGAAACCAATAAAAGAAGAAGTTAGATGAACTAATATGTTGCGACACAGTTACTAGATAAGGTGTCCGTTAAACATGATTTTTTATAAGTGTGCATAGAACAACACCTATCGAGAGATGTCAGTCTCTTAAATCAATCTTAATGTCTCAATGATTAGTCTTTAACTTTCGATTATGTGATACTTTGGACAACCAATAAAAAAAACCCTAAGAAGGTGATTATTGGATTTTTCTTAACAACAAAAGAATTTTATATGACGGTTTATGAAAAATATTGACGAGATATTTTGAGATTAAAAAATTTGAAATAGCAACTTTTCTTTGCAAGTAATTTTTTCTCATGTTTATTAAAAATAGGTATTCTCCTAGTTTTTTTTTGTTACAAAAGAGAAAAAAAGGAAAAAACAAAAAACAAAAGAGGGCTACTCCCTAACAAATGTTACACCTAACATGTCAATCCCTAACCATCAACTGATGACTGTGAATCTCATTAGCAAAACGACGGTGTACCGATACAATTAATGGTTTTCATTAAGAATCCATGACATTCAAACAATGAACAATGTCTCTATGCATGGGCAGCATGGCATGGTTAGGTGGAATATTGATTAGTTTAGCCTAGAGAGAAATGTCTGCATTCAAGTTTTTTCAAAAGCACATGTGAAAATTTGCTTCCTCTTTAGGTTGAAAAGGGCTTGCATATACTTTTTTCATATAAAAAAGATACTTTATGAATGAAATCATCGACAGTTAGAACGTAGTTTTTTTAGTAGTTACATTATGAATGGCACCATAACAATTAACAACTATACCTTGGAACGAATCCTTTGTTGTTCTACATTTGAAGGGTCATTAAGAGGAGAGCACTAAATTCAAACCATAATAAAATTCAAAGCATTCAATTTTAGGGACCTCATCAACTACACATCCTAATTAATTACAATTTCAATTTTTTCCAAACGAAGAAAATGAAAAATTATTAACACCATAACTGGTCAGACATTCTTAGTCGTTGGTCAGAAAATACAGGTAGTATATAGGCATTTTTCAAGAAATTATAGACAGTTTTATAAAATAAAAAGTCAATGACGTACGTATATTATTACACAATTTCTTCTTTACTATCTCACCGTCGGGTCAAGCTTAAATGTTTTATCTCTAATTCTGAATAAATATAAGCCTAGAAGTAGACCTATTTCAGATTGATTGATTGATCGATCGTTAACTCTAATTATTTTAACATTTTAGTTGAATTATTGATGAAGAACCTTTAAAATATTATGAAATAGACATTAATATGAGGTAAGGTGATTGAGATGGAACCGTGGACTGGAGTGTAGAGGTAGAGCCAGAGTGTCCTATTTAATACGATATTTTCTTTATGATCATACACTCGCAGGTGGATAAATTTTTCAACTTTTCTTAATAAAATAAAATAGTGATAGCAACACAGTTTTAAGTATATATTTTGTATTCTAAAACACACTCATCAAATTTATATGAAATTCATGATTTGATAGGATTTATGTGAATTTTATCCGATAAAAATGAGGGGGTTGGAGAGTTTGATCAACACAAACACTAGATGATGTTACAAAATTTATACCATTATTTTTCAAAGAAATTAGGTATTGGATTAGTAAATGAATGATAAATTGTAAATAAAATAGTTTAAATAATACAAATCCATTTTGGGTTTCTAGTGGTTGACTTGAGATCTTGGAGTTTGCTCTTCCAAAGGTCTCAGGTTCGATTTTCTCTGCGTACCAATTTCGGTGGGCCCCCCGGATTAGTTGATTCTTGGATTGGATACCGAGTTTTCAAAAAAAATTAAAGAATACAATTAAAAAAAATTGACTCACTAAAACTTTTATCCATTTCTATGTGTGTAAATACTTTTATAATTTTTTGATTTGAATAAATAAAATAAAATTGTAAATAAAATGTTTATAATATATTATAATAAAATTGGAGTTCATAGCAACATTTGGTATCTTTTATATAAAGGTACAAATTACAAATATAAAGCATCAAACAACCTCGCGATGATTAGTTTTTAATGGAGAATCACTGGTAACATTTTTAGTGAAGTTTAATTTTACATATATTTTTTTCATAAGGCTTAAACTTAATGTCTTATTTAATAAATTTAATTTCACTTAGATCAACATAGTCTTAATTCTTAATATATAATCAAAATAGAGGGGGTAAAATTTCGAGTTTTAAAATAGGAGGATAAAATCCAAATTCAATCAAAATAGGGGGTGAAATTGCATTTAAGCCAACTTATTTTAAATAAGATATTAAGTTTAAGCCTTATGAAAAAATGATTTAAAATTAAATTGGTCTTCATGTTAACTAATAGAAGCTTGTATAATATAATATGCTAATAAGTTAACCAGACATGACACATTGAATGTTTGATCTCACATTAATGTGAATTTATTAAATATTAATTTGTTTATGAAATTTAAGTTATCTCAAAGACAAATTTATCAGTAATTGTAATATTATATGCATTATTTTTTGACAAATTAACCCCTAAATAAATTAATAGTTGATGTTGCGACATATTGATGTAGAATCACCGTCGGTTACATATTGGATCAATTAGTGCATAATATCATTGTTTCTAACAGTGGAAGCTAATAGATAGACCGACTATAATGGATAGACTATTTTGATTGACATTATAGTTTTAAAAATGAATGTCAATTTGCAAAAAATATAGACTAATTTCACCTATGCCTGCAATTTTGATGAATAATCTGTATTTAATTATATATCTATACTTCCTTAAAAAAAAATTGTATATATATATATATATATATATATATATATATATATAAAAAAAAATATCTCTTTCAGCA